>SDBU01007421.1_pt1 | contig 12641 bp, 8 predicted proteins | sample 2277071 | NCBI WGS metagenome assembly SDBU01 (sample SAMN10397929, study PRJNA504765) | marine sediment metagenome | isolation source: marine sediment core GS08_GC12, 126 cmbsf | place: Arctic Ocean: Gakkel Ridge, Loki's castle | collected 2008 | reverse complement strand
CTCTCTCAATGGGCATCCAACTCAAAGACTTCCTAATAATGTAAATTTTGGATTTAAATATATTGAAGGTGAATCTATAGTATTGGATTTAGATATGGAAGGTATTGCCACATCAACTGGTTCTGCTTGTTCATCCAAATCATTGGATCCTTCTCATGTATTGCTCGCTATTGGGCTAAAACCGGAGGAGGCACATGGATCTTTAAGAATTTCTTTAGGTAGATTTACAACTGAAACAGAAGTAGATTATTTATTGGAAAAATTACCCTCTGTAATCGAAAGACTTAGAAAATTATCACCTCTTAAGAAAGGAGCAGAATAATGAGTATTGAGGAATTCGTCTTTTTAAAGAAATCGATTCCAATCGTGAAGAAAGAAGAACTTAGTTCTTCATATAAAGTAAGATCATATAATACAAAACTGAAATTTATGGAAGAGAATAAAATTCCTCAAAAACCTATTCAAGAAGTCCTCTCTCATTTTTTTTTAGAAAATAAAGATATCTCCGAAGGAACTAAAGAATCTATTTCTAAAGTTATTTATTGTATAAAAGATAGAATTTTCATCCCAATTACAAAGAATGGGAGGGAAATTATAATAGCTCGTAATAAATTAATAAATTACTATGGCTGGTTTTTCTTTGTTTCTGGAACTGATCCTGATTTAAAAAAAAAGAAGTTAAAAAAAAAAAGAGAGCCCAAAATTGAAAAAACTATAAGTGTAGAAGCTTATCAATTCAAGGATTTAGTAATACCTTTAAAGCAAAAGGTCAATATGCGTTCATTGTATCGCACCAAAGAGTACAATAAATATTTAAACCTGATTAAATCCAAGCAATTACAACAAACTCCTATGAAAGAAGTTATCGATGACTTTTTCTTGAAAAATGAGCTCATTCCATTAGAAGAAAAAACAGGAATTAGAAAGATTATCTATTATCAACAAGAAAAAGTAATTGTGTTAAAATCTCTGATTGCTGATGAGACATATGCAAATTTAGAAACCTTAGTGAAGAAATATGGATGGTATTTCTATATTACAGGGGTGCCAGTCGGAAGTAGTGAGATTTCAATTGCGATAGATAAAATAGATCAACGATTTAGATCGGATCATTTTTCAGCAATAACAGTTCTTGATGAGAATAATGATCTTGAGGATATAAGAATCACAATTTATCCGATTGTACTTAAACCAAATCATAATTGCCATTTCCTAGGAATAGGAGGGCTAAATATATTATTGGATTGTGGTCTTTCAGAAAAAGATGAAGAAAAAGAAATAGAAGGTGACTTTAGACATGTTGATGAATACTTAGAAAATTTACCCCAATTTATCTTAAAAGCTGAGGAGGAGAAGGTAAAAGAAAAAAGTGAAGAAGTTGCAGAAATTCCTATTAATAAACTTTCAAACCCACCTAAAATTGATGCTATATTTATATCCCATAGCCATTATGATCATCTATCTGGGCTTAAAGAATTAATCAAATCGTATCCTGAAATCCCTGTTTTATGTTCAAGAATATCTTTAGATTTATTTATGCTGAGGGATTCAAACTTCTTAAAACAAGAACAACATACTGAGATAGAACAGGAAGAATATCGTAATATCATTCAAAATGTAATTTATGTAGAAAATGGTTCCAAAATAGAATTTAAAGAAAAAAATTGTTTTTTATCTTTTTTTCATGCTGGTCATATGCCTGGTGCTCTAATGATGTTGGCAAAAGTCAATGACTTTAAATTATTATATACTGGTGATTATACCTATTATGATATAACACCTTTTGCAGGTACACATCGATTCTTAGAACAGATTTCGCGTCCCATTGATTATCTTTTAATTGATGGTACCAGCGCAAGTGAAGATTTTGGAAATATTTCAGATCAGTTTCATAGCTTAATTTTATTTTTAGAGCAGAAAGCAGAATATGGAGATACTTCACTAATCGGAGCAGATCCTTCAAGTCTAGCAATAAGCTTCATGCTAACCTTTTGGAGATATTTCAGGAAACTACAGTTAAGACGTGATTATAAAAACCGCCCAAACATCTATGTTGATATGATGGTTAGAAAAAACATTCAAGTTATAAATCACCGTTATGAATATATTTATGGCCCAATTTCAAGACTAATTAGAGATAAGGCAAACCCCTTTAATAGTATTAAATTCAGGTGGTTTGATCACGGTAATTTAAAATTCTTAAGAAAAAAAAATAATATAATAATATCTCATCCCCCTGATCTTTCCTATGGATTAATACGGAATATTATTAACGTTGTCGGACGAAATCCACATAATTTCGTTTTTCTAGCAGGTTCAATCCACGAACCACCCGGCGTAGACTTAGTTGAAGGAGCTGAAGAAATAGAATTTTCTGAGACGTGGAAAATACCATTCAGAGCTTTATTACTAAATAGATTCGCCCCACACATGAAAATTAAACTTCACGCGGATAAGAACCAGTTACGAGAAATGATAAAAATATTAGAACCTAAGGAAGTATGTTTTTTTCATCAATCAGCCAAAAAATTAATTGAAGTTGTTGAATATGTTAGGAAAGAGTTAGGCGTTGAGAAGGTGTCTTTACCAAAAAAGAGAAAATTAATTATTCTAAATTAAAAAAGTTAATCGCGTTTTTATGAAGTTAAATCGACTAAAATCAATTGTAAATGACGTCCTCAGAACTTCAGCTGCAACAGAAGATGGTTACCGTCTTGATCCATTTGAGCATTATACTCCAGAGGTAGAGATCACAGTGGATTTAATTAACGGAAAACTCTCCCCTGAAAGGGAGGGAGATGATGTGGAGAAATATTATAGAGCGATATCAAAGTGGTTTCGTGACATTTTACCGAAAGAGGGGCTCTCTCTTGAGGTAATTGAAAAAGCAACCCTTATTATTTCTCCTAAGGGAAAAAAATGTATTGTCGAAGCCGATGGAAGACAATTTAAAGCAGAACATCTTTTTTAGAATCTAAAAAGGAATGTTTATTTATAAATCTCAAGATAAATTATATTTTTCAAATTCTTTCATAAAACTAAACGACCTATTATAACTAAGGGACATACCGTCGGGGAGAGAATCATCTCGAAAATCTTCTCCACAAGTAGATCCTATACATAGTCAGTATATTTATATTATTTTACTGCTTCCTTAACATTTTCTGGGCTAAATTTTGTGAATTAAACCGTAAATCTTTAAGGTAATCCTTCTTTTACTTTCTAGAATTACAATAGTAATAAGGTGTAATAAGATATATTCTGAAAAGGTTATGGAGCATTTTAAAAATCCCCGAAACATGGGAGAAATGAAGGATGCTGATGCAATTGGAGAAGTAGGAAATCCCACTTGTGGAGATCTTGTGTATATATATATTAAAGTAAATGGACTCAATGGAGAAGAAGTTATATCTGATATTTCATTTCAAACATTTGGATGTGCTGCAGCTATAGCGACCTCATCAATGGTGACCGAGTTAGCAAAAGGGAAATCGCTAGAAGAGGCTATGGAAATTACAAAGGGAGATGTTACTGATTCTTTAGATGGACTACCTCCAGTAAAGATGCATTGTAGCAATTTAGCAGCTGATAGTCTTCACGCAGCAATTAAAATTTACCGCGAAAAACAACGAAGTTAATATTCTCCGTTGGTTATACAACATAACTCCTCTTTTTTAAAACTTAAACAATCTGAATTTAAGAAGATTTCAATGTTACTTGGTCAAAAAATAGTAAAAAAAAAAAATAGGAAATTGATTATGCCTTCAATCCTTTTCCTTTAGTTATTAATTTAGTTTCATTTCCTAACTGATTTCCGCAATATCGACAAAATACAGAATCTTTAGCATTAACTCTTTCACATTTGATACATATAATCCCCGATGTATAGCGTTGTCCTGAGAGTAATTCTTTTCCGCATGTTTCGCAGTAATTTCCCCCAAGAGCAGTTTTGTTACCGCAATGTGGGCATGAAATTATGTGATCTAAAACAATATCATCGACTACAGCGATTTTTTCTTTCAACAATCGAGAAGAAAGTACCAACGAAATTAAAGCGCCAATTAAGAATGGAACCATGATAAGAATGCCTTGATTAGCATATGCGTTCAAATCGCTAGCAAAAACGATTACCAACGAGATTATTATTACAAAGATCACTCCTTTTTTTCCAATTGTGCTTATTGCGCTTGATATTGCAGCTTCACGTGTTTTGACAATATTTAGTGGGTTTTCGTTAAAAACATTTGCAGTCTCCAATTCTTCTAATTTTTCAGCAACATCTTTGAAAGTAGATGCCGTTAATAAGAAGATAGAAGTAAGGAAAGTCATGGTTACTGTAGTTAACGCTTTAGGTATCACAAATCCCCCTACGTTATACGATAATTCATTCACTCGAACTCTCCACCATGCTAATGAATCACCAACTAAAAAGATAGCAACAATAAAGAGATAAATAAATACGCTAACAAGCATTAAAAGAAATTTATCTCGAGTCACATATGCGTAGTTAGGTGTTCTAAATATCTTCTCCACAGTACGAGCTGTTAAAAAGATCCATAATGTTATCGTCAATAAAAATGCTCCAATGAAAAAAAGCATAGCAGTTGTAATACTCGCAAATATAAGGTAGGATAGTAGGCCAGACAGACCTAATATACCCGCTCCAGATATAAAAATATATATCGATAGTTTATTCTTTTTTTCAATAGCTTTTTGTTCATTATCGTCCAATTGTGATATAGCAGCATCTGAAATCTGTTCTTTCTTAGTTAACTTATCCTTAGTAGTTTTAGAAGACTTAATTGTTTTGTCATAATCTAAGCGTTTCGAGCTTTTACGGCGCATTTCTGAATTATAAACTACTCCAAAAGCAGCACCTATAATGAGTGAAAGTATTATAACAAAGATTTGTGTTTCCTGATTCATTTCCCATGTGGGTAATTCAGGAATTAATGCGATTGTACGTTCGAAACCAAGTTCAATTTCATTACCATATATGTCTACTGCGACTGCTTTATAGGTCAAAGATGTAACTTCGGGGGAAAACGACTCAAAAGTATAATTATAAACAGAACCGGTATTTGTAAGGTTAATTCTCTCAGTTTCAAATCCTGCATCAAATGAATATTCGAGATAAACATAGTCAATATATTCGTTATATTCTTCGATTTCAAAATTTACAGTAAAAGAATCTGTGTCACTTAAGTCAATTATGGAATCGGGCGATCCAATCTCTGCGATGTTGATGTTTGGAGTCCTAAGCGCTATTTCTTCGATAGTGGTAATGTTACCCATATCGTTTCTGAACATAAATTTATATACAGCGTTAGTGTGAACTAAGTCGTGAGATATATCGAAACTAAATATGTGCTCTTCGATCCCAGTTCTGGCAATTAAATAATCTACTGAAGAACTATCTTCGTAGATCATTCGTACTCACACATTTCTAAGATGTCCAAAACCAGACGTAAAAATATACGACCAAGTCCAATCATCATATAACGTAGGGGATAAAAGTCCAGATTGCTTCACATAAGTAAATACGCCCTTCGCATAAGAGTATAAAAGTCCATTGTTATCTACAACGAGTGTATTGCCTGCTGAGTCTTCGATTTCTGCTTTCCAGGATACGTCAGCAACGTTATATGCTTGAGAAGGTATAACTGCTGTAAAATTATACTTATTGGTATCATATGAGCTAATTGCCATTGGAACAACCTTCCACTGCCCATTCGTGATACGATAATATAACATTCCTGAAGCAGGGTTGGTTTCGCTAATAAGTAATGAAACTGTGGTTGTATTTATTGGAAGAGTGTCTATTGGCGTTGTTAGATTCTCATTAGATATTAGAGAGGGAATAGTATTGTCTATAGTTATAGAACCACTGGTCTTAGTAGCAAAACCCGAACGATCTTCAACTTTACAATTCCACTCGTAAATACCATCAGGAACTAGTTTACCTGCATTTGAAAAACCTAAGAAATCAATCTCAGCATAATTATCACCATCCAAAACCTGTGAACCGCTAAAAATTATTCTGGAGGAGGCAGTAGATCTGATCATGTTTGGCCATGGAAATGCTCCGCTAGCTTGTGTTATGGCCGAAACAAAAATGGGAGTTCCTTTTTCTGGAAAATTAATGTGCCAATTTCTTTGAAAATAGTTCCCGAGTAACACCTCACCGGTAGTTTCAGTTAAATTCGCCCATGCGTTAAAAGTTATACCTCCTGATGATGTTTTGTAAGATATTGGAGCATTAAACATTGTAATCGGTAATTCATTACCATTTGTAGTTAGTATCCACTCTGTTGTACCTATACCCGTACCTCTTAAATCTAAATGTAGTGTATCATATAAACTTGCACTTCTTTTCACAAACCCAGGCAATATGTTATCAGACCTAATATAAGTACTTCCATTGTTAGTTGCTGTGAGATAATAAGCATTTGATTGATCATCAGCAAAAACAAATGAATAATTTCTAGAGATAGGATCATATGCCACATCTGAATAAAAGAAATCATTTGCGCTAGCTAATGATAAGTTAATGAAAGTTTCCCATGTTTTTCCAAAATCTTTTGATTGATTGAAAATAAAATTGGTGTTATCTAAACTTAAATCAAAATTAACATTCCAAACTATCAAGTCGCTGGTTATTCCATCAACTCTTTGATCTAAAGCTGTCTTGATGAATGTTTCCCCTTTATCGTATGAATAGAAGAAGAAATCATTATATGTATATACGTAAAGTATTCCATCTTTATAGATTGAATCCTTTCTACCATAAGAATCTATTAATGTATTATCTATAACTCGTGGATCTTCCCAAGTTAAACCTCTATCAGTTGATTTGGTAAACATCAGTTGCTTGATTGGGTCGACTGTGTTGTCAAAGAAGAGAAAGTATTCTAAACCGCCTCCACAAATTGTTGGATATGCAATTGTTGCTATATTGTTTGTAATGTTAAATTCTCCAGCTATTAAATCATCTGATTTAATATTGAATGACATAGTTCCCGATTCGGTTGATGTTGAATTGATGGTAAATGTGTCTTGCTGTCCAAGAGATACGACAGGTGATATTATATTGGTTGATGTTGAGATATCGACTGTAGCGGCTTCATTATCAACATATAAAATAAGTTTATTAGTACGACCACTCTCAACAAATTTGATATAAAAAGAAAAGGCATTTGCATCACTTAAGTTTCTTAGATCATCCTTACCATCAAAAACATAAAGGCCAGTTCCGTAAGCTGAAATTGAGCTAACATGTTTTACCAAACTAAAAGGTTGCGAACTTGTCAAGATTCCAGGAACTCTGTTACCGATATCGTTTCTCGAATTAGCGGTGTAAATTTTTGGGCCATTATTTGCGTATAGGTTAAACCCAGTAGCACTTTCAGATTGAAAAATATCAATTTCTCGAGTTTCTAAGTCCTGACCCCAAGTTGCGTTAATAATTCCTTCAGGTTTAGCACTATAAGCGTGATCAGTTTCTATAAAATAAAATATATCACTTGAATAGTCAAGCGTAGTATGCAAAATAGAGCGATCATTATCAGTGGTGTCTTCTGAGAGAGACCAATTGCCTGTCGAGGGGTTATTTATTCCGTTCCTAAGTGTAAGAATTTTTGCGTACTTAGTTTTGTTAGTATCATAATTTTGAGGATCAGCGTAATAATCGTAAGAAATATAAAGTGTTCCGTTGTCATTTGTTCTATTATAAAATAAGTAAGGAAACTGGCTTCCTTTTAGTCCTCCAAGAGCTGTAAGGTTTTTAGGCGCTGTCCAACTTCCAGAAAGTTCCTGAGCTTCGACAATGGTGCTTGTATTTTTCTGAGTATCATCTATAAGTTCACCCCACGCACACGTAAAATTTCACATATAGGCTGTTAGTGAAATACCTCTAATTTCTAGGTTTGGGTTGATACCATAAGTTTTTATTGTACCATTAGACCATGATTTTCCCCAATCATTGCTATCCCAGTATTTTAAACCATCTGTACTACGACCCGGACTATTTAATTCATAATATACGATTCGTATTTTTCCAGATTCGTCTCCAGCAACAGCTATTTTGTTTGGCATGGCATCCATATACCCAACGTCAATCCAATTAAAATTTGAAGCGTTGGTCCCAATGCCCAATACAATCCAAACTTGCATTAATTCAACTCTCAAGTCAAACCCCGCAACCAACCATGTACCATTAACCATAAGGTAACCTGCACCTTCCATATCGGATAGAGATGTAGATCCAGTATACCCTAGAAGAGGTTCATAATATTCAGAAATATTGAGTGTATAGTTGGAATTTTGATTAGGAGAAAAAGAATAAATAACATTATCTTTTTTTCCATCCCCATTAGGACTAAAATATTGACTGCTTACTGTAGGAACTAAGTCAAAATCAAACGCACTTGATTTAAGGTTAAAAGGCGTTTCATTATCATTATTTGAATTATCTGAATAATCAACAAGATCTGATTTTTTTAATGGTGTATTCATGAGGTTCAGAATACCGAAAAGATTCAGTGTTAAAAAAGTTAGTAAAATGGTGTAACTGATTTTTTTTGTGTTATTCATTTTTAATTATCTTTTTTATTTTAATTTTAAATTATAACAATATCAAACTACATTGATTATATCAACTTTTTTTATTAGATAATATTTTGAGTCATCGTAACATATTTCACAGAATTAATAGGAATTCCCATACCTTAAATCTATTAATCAAATCTAAAATAACTATTTACATAACACTCTAAATATGTAACCGGCTCATACTCGTTTTTTAGATAATGTTAATTAACCGGTTATTTTTTAATTTTAGATAAAGAGAGAATAAAAAAAATAGCTTAAACAGTAAGAATTTAAGAAGTTTTCTATGTTATTAGTGAAAAAAAGTACAAAAAAAAAGTAGATTTTAATTATTATTAAGCATGTGCCTTTTATATAATTAATAATAAAAACCATATTAATAGGATTTGTTGGATTAAATTTCATGGAACAATATATTTGCCTTTTTTTATTGCACTTATTCAAATTTATAATTAAAAAGAATAATCTTTAAAACATTTCTTACAAATAAATCAATAATTTTTTAAAAAGAGAAAAGAAAAGAAGATGAGAATTTTTAAGATAAGGAAGAAAATTTTGTTTATAACACTTATTTTTGTTTTGCCTAGCATCCTATCGTTATTTTCCTTGGTGGAATTTAACATGGTGTCTATTGAAAATAATGAACAGCTAATTTTTGACGATTCTCCAAAAATGTCTGGATCCTGGACGGTGAATAATATTTTAATTGATGAAACAAATGGAGCTCAGACCTGGGCAGCAAGAGAAGCTGGCAATCCTTGGTGTTCTGGTGCAGGTACTTTTTCAAATCCTTATGTGATAGAAAATGTTACGATTACTGGTTCATACATCGGTTATCCTCTATGGATTAAACATTCTATCGGAATATATTTTATTATTAAGAATGTGACTGCATCCTCATCGAGTGCAAATCCATTTATTGGGGGAGCATCATTGACAAATGTTAGTAATGGTTACTTGATTAATAATAATTTTTCAAATAATGCCGGGGATGGGATATTTTTAGAGGGTAGTTATAATAACACTATTGAAAGTAATATTTTAAATGAAAATGATTACCACGGAATCGTGTTATACCAAAATAGTGATAATAATAATATACTAGCCAATACAATTACAAATAATTCTATTGTTGGGATTTATTTAAATATGAATAACACAGCAAATATAATTGAAAATAATCAAATTGACGGGCAAAGTACTCAATCTACTGGGATTGCGTTATCAGCTTCTTCAAGTAATAACGTTATAAGGAATAATACCATTAAAAATAACAAATTCGAAGGAATAATATTTACTAACAACTGTAGTGACAACCTTATTACCCAAAACTTAATTTTCAGCAATGGAAGGGAAGGAATTCAATTTGACGGGCAATTTGGACCACTTCATAGGAATACAATTTCACAGAATAAAATCTATGATAATAACCTGGGTGGAATAAGAATAGGCAGCTTACCGGCGAGACCTGTATCTGAGGGGAATAAAATCATAGGTAATAACATTACGAATAACGGGTTGTCGGGAGTTAACTTGGAAGGCTGGACAAACAGTTCTCTGATTATAGGGAACTCAATTACTGAAAACGATCACGATGGAGTATATCTTTGGAGGGGAAATAACCATACAGTTATTAATAATACCATAAGTAAGAATAAATATCACGGAATTTATGTTCAATATGCTCTAAATACTCATTACATAACAAAAAATGTAGTTAATTCCAACGAGCGAGAGGGTATATCCATATGGATGAGCGATAATCTAGTTATCTCAGCTAATACGGTACACAGTAACAATTATAACGGAATAAAATTATTTGATAGCAACTTCAACACTATTACCGGGAATATAATAAGTTATAATAATATCAGTGGAATTCTTTGTGACCAAAGCGAAGATAATGTCATCTCGGGGAATATTTTTGATACTAATATAGGTCATGGAATATCATTACAAGAGAGTAATGATAATATAGTCACAGTCAATATCATCAGTAATAACCAAAAAAGTGGAATCCATCTACTTTCAAGCAATTATACCCTTGTCAGCTATAATACTTTATACGGAAATTCTATTTGCATCAATGAAACTAGTTCTGTAGGAAACTTATTCCAGAATAATACTTGTTTTAAAACATTGTGTGTAGTTATAATTGAAGAACTATTCACTGTTGATGAGTTTATCATCATCTTAAAGATAACAGATAAAGATGGTAATAATATTGAAGGAGCAACCATTCAGGTATGGTGGGATGGAGATGATGTATCAACCAGTATGGAAGAATTGGGTAATGGGTTGTATAATATTACATTAAATGCAATATTAGTAGGACCCGAAGATCCCCCGATATTACTGAATTTTTCAATCTCGGCTTCAGGGTACGAAAATCTCTATTATGAATTGGAAATATCCGTTGATCCTATAGCTGTATCTGTGGCAAAAATCGCTGGTGATGAGCCCTTTAATATTTTATCGTTCTTTATGACTCCGGCTGGAATAATTATAATCGTTGTGATTATTGGAGGAGTTGTTGTAGTAATCATAATTATAAAAAAAAAAAAATAAATGATTTTTTTTATTAAAATTCTTTTTTTTTAATTCTAATAATTAAATACATCTTGATTTGAAAAAATTAAATTATCATGAGTAGGTCGGCTAATTGCTTTGGGATCGATGGCTGTAAAGCAGGTTGGGTTAGTGTTTATGAACCAAATCCCTTAAAATGGGAGATCGAAATATTTACGACAATCGAGGAGTTTTGGAATACCCATCCAAATGCTGAAGTGGTTCTTATAGACATTCCGATTGGATTGATTGATGGTGGACCTTCCCCGAGATCTGCTGATGTAGCGGCTCGAAAATATCTAAAGGGAAAACATTCATCTTCCATATTCCCTACCCCTTGTCGGGCGGCTCTATATAAACCTACATATCAAGAAGCTAACAAGATTAACAGAGAAAAAACAGGGAAAGGACTATCAAAACAAACATGGAATATTATGGGAAAAATTAGAGAGCTGGATATATTACTTCAAGAAAATAAAACTTCTCGAAATGTTTTCTATGAAGCTGGTCCTGAATTATGTTTTATGACATTAGCAGACAAATCTTTTAACTATTATAAAAAAACAGAAGAAGGACTTAAAAACCGGCTAAATTCAATAATGGATTATTGTAATTGTGATGGTTCCTTCTATGAAAGTGCTTTAAAAAGATTTCAACGTAAAATTGTTGCCAGGGACGATATTTTAGATGCTTGGGTCTTAGCAATCTCTGCCTCTTTTGGTAAAAAAAACCTTCGATTCATTCCAGAGAATTATCAATACGATTCTACTGGTCTACCCATGAGGATTGCTATTCCCATGGTCAACCAACTTCACTTCTAACCTACTATAATAAATCAAATGCATTCAAACAAATTCAAATCTAAATTTAACCTTTTTTTTCTTACTCAAACTGTACAAGTATTAATTTCCACTTGCATCTTAATAATGGACTCTCTCCCGATATAGATGAACTGTTCCAGTCTCGCTGCTAAGACGCTTCATGCAGCTATAGAAAATTTTCGTTAAGAGAGTAAAGTAAAGAACATCACCTTATAATGAGCAAAAGATTTTCTAACTTATTTGAAAATGACTCGATAATCCTGACGATAATTTTTCCCAATAATACTCTACATCCCATTCTTCTTTTAGTTTAATTTTCGAAGATATTTCGACAAATGTTTCCTTAATCTTTAAAGAATCAAAATAATTTATCCTTGGAGCAATTAGACTAAGCATAAACCTTCTTTCTCCACCTCTTACCGTGTCATCCTTGAAAGAATCGAAGAAGATATAACCATTTTTTTTGAAATTTTCTATTCTAAGTAAAACTCCTTCAGCTTTAGTAATATTTTCATATCCATAAAGAGAAACAATCGCATGAAATAATTGTTGCCCTACTTTTTCAGTTGCTATAGAGGTTTCTTCATCTTCAGGGAAATTTGATATTAGTCTTGGTCCACTTTTGTCATCCCAAAAAACTAATAA
>SDBU01007420.1_pt1 | contig 12641 bp, 21 predicted proteins | sample 2277071 | NCBI WGS metagenome assembly SDBU01 (sample SAMN10397929, study PRJNA504765) | marine sediment metagenome | isolation source: marine sediment core GS08_GC12, 126 cmbsf | place: Arctic Ocean: Gakkel Ridge, Loki's castle | collected 2008 | reverse complement strand
TCTGGCTATCTGTCATGATGCTCCATATACAGAGGTTGCCTTTGATGGTTATCGGCCAGTTAGCTTTATGCAGGCAGATGGAGCTAAGGAAGTAGGAGTAGAGTTTCATTCACTGTCCAAGAGCTATAATATGACTGGCTGGCGGATAGGAATGGTGGTAGGTAATCCTGAGATAGTAGGTGCCCTGAATACGGTTAAATCAAATATAGATTCTGGCATTCCGCAGGCTATTCAATATGCTGCCATTGAGGCTTTGACCGGACCCCAGGATTGCATCCAGCAGCACAACGCTATTTACCAGAGACGCCGCGACCTGGTAGTTGATATGCTAAATGACATCGGTCTTGAAGCCGAACTGCCACAGGCAAGCCTATATGTTTGGGCTAAGGTTCCTGAAGGCTATACCTCTATAGAATTTGCCAATGATTTATTGGAGCAGGTTGGGGTCGTGGTTACCCCTGGGATAGGCTATGGCAAGAATGGTGAGGGTTATGTGCGAATGTCGTTAACTATCCCGGATGCCGGACTGGTGAAAGGTTTGTCGCGCTTAGCCGGGTGGCGTGACACTAAAAACAAGTTCAGGGCAAAAAGGTAACTTGACATAAAGTTGGAAACGAATCCAAAGCTAACTAGATAGGAATCGTTTCCTTAAAAATAAGCGGGAAATTTCATAGCTAATTAGATAGGAATTGTTTTCCAAAACAAAGGGGGTATCATCACTAAAGGAACTATTGTTACCCAAACATCTCCAGAACGGGCATTCCTGGTAGCGGTAGCCGCCAAAGGAAGAACTGATAGATGGTCAATCGAGAACTCTATGGAGGAGCTGGCTCAATTAGCCAGCACGGCTGGGGCTGATGTAGTAGGCAAACTCATCCAGCGGTTACACATACCCTCGAAAACACACTATCTAGGTAAAGGTAAGCTAGACGAGCTACTATCTCTGAAGGGCAGCGCAAACTATGATGTAATAATCTTTGATGATGAGCTTTCGCCATTACAACAACGAAATCTAGAGGAGGCTCTTCAGGTAAAAGTAATTGACCGTGCTGCTCTAATCCTGGATATTTTTGCTAAGCGGGCTCGAACCCACGAAGGGCAACTACAGGTAGAACTGGCTCAACATCAATACCTCTTTCCTCGTCTTGCCGGGCAGTGGAGTCATTTGGAAAGGCTTGGTGGTGGCATCGGCACCCGAGGCCCTGGTGAATCACAGCTTGAGACTGATAGACGCCTTATCCGCCAGAAGATACACCGACTAAAAGCGCGGATTGAAGAGATGAGGAAACATCGCGCACTATATCGTCAACAGCGTAGGGAAAGCGGTATTCCTATAGTAGCCTTGGTTGGCTATACTAATGCCGGTAAGAGCACCCTGCTAAATGCTCTCAGTCAGGCTGATGTGTTTGTTGAGGACAAGCTCTTTGCTACTTTAGACCCAACTACCAGGCGCTTAACCCTCCCTGATAGGAATGTGGTTTTATTAACCGACACCGTTGGCTTTATCCGGAAGTTACCGCCCACCATTGTAACTGCGTTCAGGGCAACCCTTGAGGAGTTACCTGAAGCCAACATACTTCTTCATGTGGTTGATTTAACTTCGCATAACGCTCCGGAGCAATGCCAAACCGTAGAGGATATTCTGGCTGACCTCAATCTTATGGATAAGCCCAGGATTACGGCACTGAATAAAATTGATTTGCTTCTAGACAATGGCAAGACCTGGGATGAAGAATCAGCCATAAACTATCTTTCTGACCGGGATGATGTAATCAATAAGAATACGGTGCTTATCTCAGCGGAAAAGAAATGGGGACTGAGCGGGCTTCTGGAATTAATCGACCAAACCCTGACTAAAATCACTCAACCAGTTTAACGGCACTACGAAAAAATGATGCTCTCAAATCAATATTGAAACCCCTGATTATCTTTTTCATCTCTAACTTCTTAGGTTTTAATAAATATTCAATGTATTAAGTACTGAAAAAAGAGGTGCAAAATGGCAGAAGAAAGTATCATGGGAATTGCGAAGGACCTGACGGTAGCGGTGCTAGGCCAGTTAAGTACATCAGGGTCGGTAGAGGGCTACGGAAAGAGGATTGGGCGATTGTACCGGGTTGTGTTGAAAGAGGTGGAACTGGGTCGAATCGAAGTGCTAACAAATCGGGGCGTGGAATCGCGTTTCCTTGGTAGTGAGCTTGGCGAGATGGGTCAAGAGGAATAATGGACACAGACACATTAAGAAAACAGTGTCCATAAAGCCCCCCGAATAGTATCTAAAATAGACCTTCAAAAATGACGCTCTCAAATCAAAATCTAGCCCCCTAAAAATTCTTTTGAATGGTAAACTACCTATGGAGATAGCAGGGGAAAATTAGCCCCTAATTTTTGCCACTCATTTCCTCTTTTTCCCGGTGGGATTTTGATGAGGGGTATCAGGGCAAAGAGGTAGGTTACAACTTAACATAATACTTTAGAAAAAATTGTGGTATAATGATGGTATGAAAAGAAAATGGCTTGTGGGGATCTTGCGTTACGGTTTAGGACTTCTGATAGCTCTTTTAATTTTCTGGGGATTTTATGTTTTTATAAAAGATGATAACTGGCTAGCTGTATCAGCTCTTGCTACGCTGATTCTTGCAATTGCTGCTTTTTGGGCTATCCGGCAGAATTACAACTTCAGAAGACAAGAGAAAAAAGAAAGACTATTAAATGAGATTATCAAGTGGGCGGTAGATATTACTATTTACAGCCTAGAGGGAGGCGTTTTCGATATAGTAACGTTGAGCCAAGGTATAAATGCAGGCGACATTCTAGAAGAATTGGTTAATGATGGTGTTAAGAATTTTCGCATAGCCAGGTCGAAGAGCACAAATATATTGACAATTGCTTCTAAAGTTGACCAAACTTTAAATGAAAAAGTCGAAACTTTAGTAAATGAATTAAGAGGGCAAATCAAACGTTTAATGGAATACAGGAGAGACCCAAATAGGAACGACAGGCCCGAAAACATAAAAAAGTTAAAAAATATAGCTAAGTATAATGAGAATATAATTAGCCTCGCAAGTACAGTGATAGAAGAAGCCGCCAAAATCAACACTAGAGACATTAGTTAAATACCTCCTGTATTTTATGTAAACCAATCTAATATAGCGTTATTTGGGACGCACTATATATGTTATGTGAAGTAACAAATATGGTGCGCCCCTATTCATTTGCAGCGGGGGTTCTAGAAGTTAGTCCCTTCTAGTCCCCCTTTTTGTTGGGGGCGCTCCGAAAGGAGCGCAGACATGACAGTTAAAACTATACCCAAAGACCGGGGAACTTGTCAAGCCCCCCCGGTGGAAATTTCTCATTCTCCCCCGGAGCAACAAACCCTGGCACACCGTAACGCTTCTCTACCTATTCCCCCTGGTAATAAGAAAGAGAGAGTACTAGGTAATAGTAGAGAGTTATACAGTTACGGTGTGCCAATGAAACGGAAGATCCTCACCTGTGAACTCTACAACAAGCGTTTTGACGAGATCCGGCATTACCTGGACAGAAACATGGGCTTAACCCTGGCTGAGCGAGAGGGCATCTTAAGGCTTCTCCGGATCTACGCCTACTATGGCAGAGTGTACCCTAAAGCCTCACAGATCGCCGATGATTTCGGCAACATGATCAAGGGATGCTCCAAGCGCAGTTTTTGGCGAGCTATCGCCAAGCTCCGGGAAGATGGTCTAGTCCAGGTTCATAATCGGTACCTGCATGGTCGGCAGATCTCCAACTGCTACCGGCTGGATAAACTTATTCTCTGCCTAGTGGAATGGCTGCTTGAGCATGGGAAGCGGTACCTGAATTTACTGAGCATGCCCAGGGAAATCTTTGACGCTCTCCACATGGCTAATTTTTGGCGGTTGATCTGGTGCGCCAGGGTGGACTTGTCTAAGGCGGTGCCGGTTCAAATCGGATTAGATCAGGAAGGGGGTACAACATGATAGTAAAAGTCGTTTGTCCTATTGCCGGCTGCGGCGCTCAGGTACAGGTTCAAAGTCTCCCTAAGCACCTTGAGAAAGTACACGAGCTAGACGGTGAATTGGTGCTTAGGCTCCACCCTACTTCTGCCTACCAGCATACCCCGGCAGATGATCAGGAGCCGGAAGAAGAAGCGGAGCCTGAAAAGGAACCCGAGCAGGAGCAAGAGCCTGAAAAGGAACCGGAACCAAGCGAAGAATAGCCTGGCACACCGCAATAGAGAGCTTTTTTAATCCTGGGGTAGCTCCCCAGGTGGCGGGAGCAAATTACTTTACAAAATTGGCTCTTTTGTTAAGTTTTGAGCCTATGGCACACCGTTGCCCTACTCTCCCGGATCCCTGGAATAAGGCAGTAGATCCCCGGCAGACTTTACAAAAGTGCAAAGGGGTAAAGAAAGGGGGTGAGCTGTGGAGATAGCGTCTAAGATATTCTTCGGATTTCTGCTCCTGGTGGTGTTTAGCTTTATAGCCGGTTTTATAGATGTGTGGTGCGAGCAGCGGAAGCGAGACAAGGAGCAAAAGGAGAGGGAAAATGCCCAGGCTCACAAAGGATAACTGGCAGACCTGGCATGATGAGATCAAGCGCTTCAAAGCCAGGGAAACAGAAGGCTTAGACAAAGACCTGGTTGCCCTGGCAGCCCACATTAAAAAGCTCCGGGAGATCTGCCCAAAAGACAGCGCAGGATACCCGACTACCAGGGCGCTTGCTTACCTCAATAAACTACAAATGCACCTGAACGGAGTTAAGAGTTACCTGGCAGGTGTTTCCGGCTGACCTATGACGCACCAGGATAAAGATTAAGGGGAGTTTTCGGACTTTTCCGACCAATACCATTAGCCGGTATAGGAGCAGGGCATTATGACACATTTTCCGCTGGTTAGATACCAGGCAGAAAAGGATCTCCCGGAGTACCTACCACCGGGGGAAGCCCACCGGATCATAGAGGCTGCTGCCGGCAGCCGCAAGGCTGCCAGGGATACCCTTTTCCTGGATCTACTGCTACAAACCGGGATCCGGATAAGTGAAGCGCTGCGGATCACGCCGGCAGACCTTACCTGGTTAGACCGGCAGCCGATTTTATGGATCCGGAAGGGTAAGGGCGGCAAGACTCGCCAGGTAGCGGTACCGGCGAGGCTTGCCGGTGAACTCCTGGACTACCAGCGCCGGCACCGGCTTGACCATGGTGATCGCTTTTTCCAGATCAGCCGGCAAAGAGCCTGGCAGATCACGAAAGCGGCTGCCGGTACTGCCGGGGTAGCGAAAAGGGTTTATCCTCACCTTTTCCGGCACAGCTACGCCATTGAGTTTTTAAGGCAGACAGGACACCCGGCAGCGCTTCAAAAGCTCTTAGGGCATACCACGCCGGCGATGACTTTAAGGTACCTGCGGCTGCTCCAGGTTGAGGATGCGCTCAAGATCGCTGACCAGGTGGAAATATGACGCTCTCAGATCAAAATTTAGCCGACTCCTGGTACTTTGGCATAGGCTAGTACCCCTGTTTTTGGCAGCCAAAAGTCCAGGAAGTTGCCACCCGGGGAGCTGCCGACTCCGGTGAATTTACACAGGCGCTTGCTGCCACCTGGCAGTAAAAGGGCGAAAAAGGGGGGATCATGGCAATAAGTGAGAATGGAAAAGGTGAGCCAATGCAGCTGAACTTGACTAGGGAGAAAGCAAGGGAGCAGATCATTGAGAACTTGATCAGCGCCGGCGTTTTACTCCGGGGTGAGGTTGCCAGGTATGACAAGGTGCTAGACAGCTACGATAACCTTACCCTGGCAAGGGTGCTGGTAGTATCTATCCAGCTGAGGGAAGCCGGCGGCGAGATCATGACCTAGCCTGGCGGCTTCTTCTTTTGGTTCTTGCCCAGGGGTACCCAGGGCGCTAGATCCAGCCCCAGGTAAGAGCCTACAATAATCAGCATGATCACCCCGACTGTGCTATCAATCCCCTTGATGAGCAGGATTACTCCGCCGATCACGCAAGCCAGCACGACTAGACCGGTCATTAAGGCTTGGATCGCCTTCACGCTCATTTTAGCTCACTCCCCGATATTACCAGTTGAGTATAGTCCCCGTCCTTCGGGTAAAAGAACTCCCAAGTGCCGGCAGGAAGGATTTCGTTGCGAAAGACATAGATGGGTAGGGTGTATCCGTTCACCTTGTCTATGGCTATAATGGCAAAGCCATCGGTGGGCTTCTTGAACAGGACAAGGTTGTAATCGGTAAGCACCTTTTCGGCGAGCTTCCAAGTCCCCGTCCCGAAGTAGGACATATTTGAGGGTTCACTAGCACTTATACACCACCCGATAATACCCTTGTCCCCATTGTAAATCGTTCCATATCGTCCAACTACCGTCTCGGAAGCGTTAGCCTCAAACAAACCCCATACCATTACATCGGTATCACAGTTCCAGTATCCAAAAGCTCCCCCTGCGGCATTGTGGCTCCACAGCCTGGCGTTCCTATCGCTGGCATACATAGCCTTGTAGCCACCCCCTAGAGTTCCGGTTACATCGTAGGCATCGGTAGCTATGGTGTACTTCAAAAAGTTCTCGGCAGCAGCACCAATATCGCCGACATAGAGGATAGTCCCTGCTGAATTGACCGACATACCTATACCTTGAGTTGTAACAGGGCTGATGTCATTAGCAAAGGCAGTCCAGGTTGTAGTGGAGACGACATACCTAAAACACTTGACTTTAGGCGATTTTCTTACCTGGCACCATATAGTATCATCATCAGTCCAGACTGTCGGAAGTATGCCAACATCGGCAGCGTCTATCTGTGGGGCTGCCGGGGAAGTTGTCCAGGCATTAGCTTCAATGCCGTAGATATAGAGATACTTGTCATTGATACCAACCCCCACTAGCTTGCTTCCGTCAGGGGATAAAGCAAGCCCCGAATGGTAGAGAGGGGCTGGACTGTCGGCTAATCTATGCCATTGTTTAGTGGTGATATTGTATCGGTAAAAATACTGCGTATCATACGCAAGCGCCACATAGACGATAAACTGCCCGATCTCATTCTTGATGATTGGTGAAAAGTATATGTCTCCTGATGTTTGAGGCTTAGGGGCTTCAAACTCCCAGGGGTGTGAGGTAGGAACTGCGCCGGCATACCAGTCGGTAAAGGATAAGAGCAGGTTAAGCTCTATTCCGTCTTCGGTAGCCTTGACCTTTGACAGCTTCCCAGATTGACCGACATAAGTCTCCGGCGTGTCTTTCAGATCCAGGAATGTTGAAGCTCCCCCTGCGCCATAGCCCATGATTTACCTCTTTGCCAGGTACCGCAGCTCCCCGGTGATACAAGCGTCAAAGTCGGTAGCGGTGCCATCGGTGGTTTTCACCTGGACAACAATCTTAGTACCGCAGATCAAGGGTAGCTCTTTCCAGGGCAGCGTCAGCGTGCCGGCGTGGATCTTCTGATCCTTTAGTAGCTCCTGGTCAGCCACCTGGACAAAGAACACGCCTTTGGCACCCTGGCTGGTGTAAAGCGAGATCTCGTTAAGGATCCCCTCATAATCAACCGGGATCTCCCAGGAAACCAGCTGCTTGTAATTGGTGGTAGTCTCACCCTCAAGGCTATTGATTACCACCACCGGCTTGCGTGGTCGCAGCGGCTTAAAAAACCGGATAAAGAAGTTAAACAGGGGATCCCAACAAAGCGACAGGATCGGCAAGCCTGGCTGTGTTTCTTCTTCAGTTCCCGGCTCAGCTAGTCCTAAAGCTGATCTTAAGCTCATGCTACCTGCTCCTTTTTTCTGCCGCCCAGGGCAAACAGGATCAGGATAATAAACAAGCCGGCTCCTAACCCTACCAGCGCCGCTGGCGCTTCCTCAACAAGATCCTCTATCTTATCGCCGGCTTTCCAGGTGATAGAGACTGCCTTGATCGTGAAAACGGTTATCAGAGCTGCGGCAGCCGCTAACCCCATAATAATCAAGATCGCTTTCCAGTTAGCGGCGATAAAGGCAATCACAACCGCCCACACGATAGGGCTGCCATGTGCGGCGTGTTCCACCTTGTAAGAGATCAGGCTTTCCCCGGCGGCGGTTCTTTCAACTCGTGAAAAGATCCGGCTCTCTAGCGGCGCTCCGCCTTCCTCAAAGATCTTTTCCCGGATCATCTGCTCAATGCCCAGGGCATCGTCAAGGCTTAGTTCTTCCCCGGTTTTAGCCTCTGCGGTGATCAGCTGCGCATCTTCCCAGGATTGCTCAGCGTCAGGGTACCGCTTTGATGTTAGAAGCTGCCAATCTCCGACATAAGGGGGTACCGCTTGACCACGCACATAAAGGGCTTGATCAATACCTGCCATAAGGTACTACCCCCTATTCAATCTCTACCTCTACATCATAGGTGCCATCATCGTTGCAGTCTATCCGGACTTTGTACCTGTCGCCGCTTTGCAGGTGCTTAGCTTCCATCGTGTAGGCTCCGCTTTCCCAGGATCCGGCAAAGCTCACATTCCCGGAAGCATCGGTATTCTTACTCTCTAGCTCTTTGGTGAGCTGCCACCACTCGCCAAGAAAGTCAAGAACAACCTCAACCTCACCGGCTACTGCTTTGCGCCAGGTACCGCTGCCGGCTGGATCCTCAACGAATACCCTGGCTGAGAACTGCCAGGCAGCACCTACTTGCTGCCCCTCAACATAGAGGGCTTGACTAACTGCTGGCATAATTCACCCCCTATATTTTAGACTGTGAGCAGCTTGGACACCCGGCGGCAGTCAATCTCAAAGCGGCTCTTTGATGGTGCCAGCGATTTAGCACTAGTCGGCACCACATAGCAAATCAGCTTCTCCTTCTCGGAAACAGCGAACTTGTCCTTGAACCTCTTGAGTTTGTTCTGGTCGGCAAAGTCCTTGATCGTGGCGTAGGTGGTAACGATCCGGTTAAGGGTGAAATCGCCGGCGCTGTCAATGTGAACGATCCGCAGCGGGGTTTCAGCGCCGCTTTCTGCCGGCGCTGCCTCATTGTCAGAGAGGTAAGCCGCCAGGGTAGCAAGCGGCAGGATCACCACCGTTAAACCTACCGGGCAAAGGAACTCAAAGAGCTTTGCCTCAACAACACCATCGCCGCTGGCGGCGGTGGTATCGCTGCCCAGGGTAACGCCTGGTGTTCCCTGGTTGATACTGAAAGGAACATCAATCCACTTTCTCATTGTCGTTTAACTCCTTCGTTATTATTTTCCGGGGCGGTTAAACTACCCCGTCAGGATCAGGCAATACCGTACTTAGCGGCAAGGTACGCTTCTTCGCTTTCTTCCGGGCTTCCCTGGGTTTTGGTCTTGGTAGCAGCTGCCGCTTCCGGTGTTGGAGTAGGAGCTTGCTTTCCAATCTGCCCAAAGATCCCCTCTATCGGCTGCCGGACAAGCTGACCTATCGCAGCGATCAGCATACCTTCACCGAAGGAACCCATCCTGCCACCGCCTTGCTGAGCCAGCCAAAAGCCGATAGCAGCTGCCGCTATATCCGGCGTAATACCGGCTTGCGGCGCAAGCCCCGACACCATGCCGGCAACTATTCCCTTACTGCCGGCACCAGCTCCAAGCCACATTAAGCGGTTTAGATCTACTGGATTATTAGCCATGATTGACTATTACCCCCTTTTTAGCATTTGCCGGTGAAGCGCACACCCTTAGCAGTCCGGCAGAATTTCATGCCCTTCCTGGTACAGCGGCACTCACCTGGTTGCATTTTAGATCCTTTTCCAGCCATGATTAACTTACCTCCTCATGGAAACATTTTGATCTGCGTGGGCGGAATGTACGCCCTGCCAATACAACCGTACTGTGTCCGGCAGCTGGATATTCTCCCACGCCGGCAGGACTGAAAATCGCCTTTTGATCTACCAGCGCAAGCCCTGGATGCCGGAGCGAGACAACCCCTGGCAAAAGCGCCTTTCCCATTAGGTAGGGTGATACAGCTCGCCACTATTGATCACCCCCTTTCCGACCTATTCGCCGGCGCTATCCTGAAAAACCCGGTTGACTTTTCAATATTATTGTTCTACAGTTTTAGTAAAAGGTCAAACACAATTAACCACAAAAGGGGGGATTATGGCTAATAAAAACCCTTCAACCAGGGTGATCACCATTCCGGCTCAATTCCTGCCCCTGATAGAAAAGGAAAGAGAGCGCCGGGGCTGCTTTAGCCAGCACGAGTGCATGGGGCAGATCCTTCACGAATTTTTCGGCTCAGATGGGCTTAATGAGCCTAAACCTGGCAGCCAGGATAAACCGGATCAAGTCATAAAGGGGGTGAAGATCAATGCCTGAAAAGAAGGTTCAATGCCCTCATTGTAACGAGATATTTAAGCTGGATCTCCCGGAAGCGCCGCCGGCTGACTTAAGCAAGATCAGCCGGAAAGAGCTTGAGGAAATCCTAAATAAAGCACAAACAGGGAACCTGGATCACCGGCACAAAACAGCTGACGAGTTCCTGGATTGCCCGGAGTGCCGCTTGTGGGTTGATAAGACAGCGCAGCGGTATCAGGTAATAGAAAAGGAACCGCCACCAGGGGAAAAGCCGGGGGATCAACCAGGTGAGGGGGAAGAAAAACCAGGCGACAAAGAGCCGGAACCGGCAGCTGCTATCGGCTCTATTTTTAAGAAAGGGGGGGAGCATGAGCAAAAATGACGAAGAGCCGGGGGAAGCAACCCAGGAACCCTCTATTGAGGAGCTGCTTAACGAGTTGCCGCTTAAGGATGAACACAAGCAGCTGCTAGTCAAGGTGATCAGCGGCATAGCCAGCAGTCTCCAGGCTATCAATGCCAGGTTAGACAGCGTGGAAAAGCAGCCGGCAGCTGATAATCCCGATCTTTACGCCGGCTTGAACGCAGAGCAAAAGCACCAGGTACTTATGGCTAAAGCGTCAGCACCGGCAGCGGAAGCGCAGCAGGGTTTATTACAAGCCCTGTTATCACGATCCAGCGGCGGCAGTAGCGGTGGAGAGCTAGCCGCCCTGGTAAAGAGCGCTGACAGCATCCAGGCTCTTAGATCTATCCTATCGCCGGCGGCTACACCACTACAAATAGCGATGGAGAAAGCCCAGGTTTCACAAATGCTAGCTCAGACCAGGTTAATGAATAAGGTTGCCGGCAAGACTACCGATGCTTACCTGGATAAGATCGCCTCTGAGCTTGAGGCTTCCTCAGCTGCGGAAGGTGAGGAATGAACCGCAATCCTTTAGTTACCTGGCAGTATGAGCAGATAGAGGCTGAGTGCGCTTTGTTGACAGGACACGCCACCGATCCGGCTTGCCCCTGTGAAAGCGACACAGAGCATTGTATCCGGAAGCACCTGTTGACCATTGAAGCACTAGCAAAGGAGACTTATCCGATGACAACTAGCGATCAGGAAAAACAAGGCATGGCTGACCTGGCTGACCAGGCTAGAGCCTGGCGCAAGCAGATAGAACAATACACCATCAACCCTGGATCCCCGGAGCCGGCTAATCCTGGGGAAGTAATCAGGACTGAGGAACTAGAGCATGGAGCCGGAGAGGTGAGGATCTACAAGGAGCAGGGGGAGTTTCACGCCGGCAGCCTTAGAACGATCAAGCCGGATGAAGAAACCCTTGTCCTGGTAGGCTGCCCTATTAACCGGGGAACCTGGAAAAACCAGGAGTGTATTTGCAGCGGTACCGGGGAACGAGGCTGCATGGAGCTGCACTCAATAACTAAACTTAACTGAGAGGCGTTGAGAGGCATTGACGACCAATGAGAACCAGCTTACTTTATATGTTATGTCGGATAAACAGGCTTTTATACCTGATTCCGCTCTAATCACTCCCCTGCTATTTGCAAAACTTTTTCTAACATAATGTCAATATTGATTTAAAATTTATACTATTTTATACTTATAAATACCTAAGATCTAGGAAAGGAGAAAATGATGGATAATTTGATGCTGGTACTCGGATGGGGGTCACCTATTGGGATTGGTATTTTTCTCTTGTGTATAGCTGGCATGATCTTCATACTAACAAAAGCCCAAAAAGCGAAGGGTAAAAAGGATTAGGTCGAATTAATAGTATTTGAATTATCTATGACAATTAACGGCGACACCCGTCCACCACTTGGTGTTGCTGTTTTCATTGACGTGCTCCCCTGCTATATAACAAAACGGAAAACCAATAGTTATGCTATTACCCCTGAACCACAACCTCAGCCAGCGGTTGCCCTGAGTTTTCGTAAGGTGTTAACAAGGAACTGTATTGTCCTTCCGGTAGTTGACTGCTTGAGCACAATAGCATCAAAGCGACATACCTCGTGGCAACACATACACTCTATACAAATATCGTGAGCTATCTTCGCTGTCTCACTACTTACTGAAATAGCCTCTACGGGACAGATTTTCTCACACTCAGCGCACCCGGAACACAGACGTTCTATTACACTTGGTTTGATGGAAATTTGGTGTAAGATGAACCTGGGCAAAAACAGGGGCACCCTTCTTGCCAGTGCGTTAGTAATGCTGACCGGAGGCCTAAAATCAGGAACCGTAACACCGTCAATTCTTTCCCCAAGTACCTCGATGTTCTGAAGGTTTCCTACTCCCAAGCCCCGCTCGTCAGAGTACCGGGTCGTGTAAATATCCATAGGGTTCAACCCGATGATTTTAGT
>SDBU01007419.1_pt1 | contig 12642 bp, 11 predicted proteins | sample 2277071 | NCBI WGS metagenome assembly SDBU01 (sample SAMN10397929, study PRJNA504765) | marine sediment metagenome | isolation source: marine sediment core GS08_GC12, 126 cmbsf | place: Arctic Ocean: Gakkel Ridge, Loki's castle | collected 2008 | reverse complement strand
GTTATGCTTACTTAGGGGCTATGATTAATAATAGAGCTGACTTCGTTCTGGAATACAATGAGAAGAAAAAAGCCAGTTTTAAAAAATCTGATATTGATTGGCGTCAGTCTAAAATTATCTTTATATGTCCCGATTTTACTACTTATCAGCAAAGTGCTATTGCTTTTAAGGACTTACCGATTGAACTATGGCAAGTAACTTTGTATGAAAACAACATAATCTCCTACGAACAGATAAGACCACCTGTAGCCAAAGGATCAATCGGGGAAATCACACCGAAAAGTAAGCTCGTCAAACACATAACTAAGGAAATAAAGCCATACACTCTCGAAGAGATAGTTAAGCGGCAAAAGACTTCCTCCAAAATAAAGGATTTATTGAGTGAAATAAGAGAGGAAATCTCTTCTTTAGGAGAAGATGTCGATGAGAGGTTTGGTAAGTGGGCAATTATTTATAAGAAGCATTATAAGACGTTTGCTTACTTATACCCTAGGCTCAATGAAATTCATGCAAACCTAAGACTAAGTGAAATTGGAGTACCAACCAAAATCGGGTTTAAAAGGAAAGTTAAAGAGGAAGATATCTTCAAAATAGCAGCTAAAATAAACTTACATAGCCACCTAACTGACGCCTTAAGTCTAATTAAGGAAGCTTACGAAAAGAATTAAACTTAGAATTGAACCGTTAGTTATCAAAGGAATTTATTTCCAGAAATCTTAAACAGAAAAAATCCAACACCTAAACTCAACTCCTCAAAATCAAAACCAGTCTGTGCACATGTTTTACCTATACCTTCTCAGTTGACTGCATCAAAAAACAAATCTCCATCATCTCCTCAAAACCCAGATTGACAAGGGCTAAGATTTGGCTTAGGAGGATGGTCAAAAACCCCTTCTCTGTTGTCTATTTCTGGGTAAATGGGATGGCGGTAAGAATTCAAATCGTTCTTTCTTGATAGGGCAAGCAATTCATGGTATAGTCAGTCCAAGAAAGAAGAATGGAATGAAAGCACAAAGTGAGAGCCAATAGCGAGGATTTGTTAAGACAGCCAAAGTACAATCGGTGCAAGAATACAAATGTTACATATCATCTTCTAGGGATCCTTGCAGCGCCAATAATGAAGAGCGTGAAAACCACAGGCACAGCGCCCTATCGCTTTGTTGAAACGGAGGGCTGAGCATGGGTATGTTTGGTAAGATGCGACGAGGGGCGGAGCTCAGGTGCAGACATTGTGGTCAGAAGACACCGATACAATCTGATAATTGGGAGACTTTAGGTAAATTCCAAAGTTCGGTTATTATGGCTTGTCGCAAATGTGGTCATGGCGTGCGGATGGGTATTTTTGCAGAAAGCCATGTTGATAAGCAATTCATCAAGGAGATGAAGACAGCTAAAGAGAGAGACCTAAAAGAACGCGAAAAACGGCAGGATGAGGCCCGAGTCGATGATTACTACAGAAACGGCCTAAAATACGTGGCGAGCGGGAAACTTGAGAAAGCTCAACAGGAGTTTGATAAGGCTCTAGAAGTTGATCCGTTTCACGAATCAGCGAAAGCGTGTTCCGAAACACTGAAGGATGCGCTTGGGAAGACAATAGAAGTGAGCGCTGTTGTCCATTTGTTCCAAGGGGAAGCCTACGACAAAATGGGAATGCTTGATGCAACTGTTTCTGAATACAGAAAGGCAATAAAGATCAATCCAGATTATGCGAAAGCGCATGCTGCTCTTGGCGTATCGTATGCTGACAAAGCCGTGTACGATCTGGCTATTACTGAATTCAAGAAAGCTATAGAGACTGACCCTAATGATGTTGAAGTACATTGTAATCTTGGCTTGGCCTATTCGCATAAGGGGATGCACGACCTGGCTACGGATGAGTACAAAAAGGCTCTGAAGATTGATCCCGACTATTCTCAAGGGCATTTTGCCCTTGGTGCAACCTATGCAGAAAGAGAAATGTGTGACGAAGCGATTGGTGAATTTAAGAAAGCCATAGAGATCGATCCTGACTATGCTGAACCCCACTATGATCTTGGTGTGATTTATGAGACGAATGCGGAAGGCATCAGATATGGCGAAGGATCCAAGCTAGATAAGGCTATTAGCCAATACGAAAAGGCCATACAGATTAATCCCAACTACGTCGATGCGCATAATAGACTCGGTGAAGTGTATCAGCATAAAGGGATGTTTGATATGGCTGTAGAGGAGTATGAGAAAGCCATAATGGCTGATCCTATTTGTGCCGAAGCACATTTCAATCTTGGTTTTGCTTATGCCGAACACGAGATGGTCGACGAGGCTGTTGGTGAATTCAAGAAAGCCATAGAGATCAATCCTGATTATGCTGAATCCCACTATAATCTTAGTTTAGCTTATGGAAAACAGGGAATGCACGATGAAGCTATCGTAGAATTTCGAGAAGTTATGAGGCTCGTTCCTGAAAGTCCTGAGGCATATTATGGTCTTAGCTCAGCGTATTACTACAAAGGAGAATATGGCACAGCCATCGAATACTGTGATAAGGCAATTGAACTTGGGATCAAAGCTGATTCCAAGTTTTTGCAGTCTTTAGAACTACACCGAGAATGAAAGAATGCGAATGGTTCCACAGAAGAATGGCTAGCTCTTCTCAGGAAAAGATTTGAGGGAAAAAAAGGAAATTGAGAGAATGGTAGACAAATTGAGAGTTACCGTTTGCTTCAGATTCACCACAGAAGGATGAAAGAAATACCAAACGATAGATTGTCCTGCACATTCCCCAAGAATCTCATATAACCTTCCATAGGATACTGAACCAACGAGGAATCACAGAAACAGGAAGTGGAAACGGAGTTCTTGCACAACGGAATTTGAGACATTGGACAAAACTCGGGAAGACCCCCATCCGAACTCCCCGAATTTCCACTGTGTCACGATTGAGGATCGGTAGTCAAAGTGGACCGGTAAGAGAGGAGCACAAACTGTCTGGCTTTCTCCTTATTTGGTTCCAGTTCTGGACCCAAAGTGGGGGATGTTTTTAAAGAAATCCTAAGAAACTGAATTGTGACACAGCCTGATTGAGAAGTGCTGAGATTTTGGCCTGACCTTGAACTAGTTCTGAAGTCAGTATTGTATCCCGTTGACTCTAACTGAACAGGTGCTACAATTGATGGGATAGGTCAGCGGGTCAATGAGACTAAGAAGTTAGAGTTTACCAATCATAAAAAAGATCTATGGCTGGAAGGTGTTTGATCTAGCCCTAAGGTAGGAGGAGACGTCATTTTGGTTAAGCTTGATCCTGATGGTGTCTGGGTCAAGCAAAGTTAGATTCTAATGATGCGAAGGGAGGTACAGCGATGCCAAGTATGGAACAAATAGTGTGCATGCATTTCTGTAAATTTAGAGCGGCTGGCAGCAGTCTCAAGTACACCCATGTGCACCTCTACGATGCCCCTGATGGCGTCAATGGCGTAGGACATGACGATGAGAGAAAAAGCCCTAGTGACCCCCACCACACCACCATTTCCAAGCACAATAAGTGTGATTTCCATAAAAACCAGCCAGGAACGAATGGCACAACCGAAGCATATTTTCATCCTACCGGTAAACTGAGGCTAACTGCGTATTTCCATGAATGTGATAATCAGGAGTGCCCGCCGGGATACAAGAAGATTAAGTGCAAATGTGAGGATAGGGAAGGAGTAACTGAAGAAATCTGGGTGTGTTATACTCTAGATTATGATACTTTCCGAAGGTGGTACGAGTCGCAAAAGTGGGATAACCGGGATGGAAGTTATGAGTACCCATCTGTCAATATTTCAGGTACCGTTCCTACGAGTATCCCATGTGATTCCTCGATAACCCTGAGAAAGTTCAAGTCGAAGAATATTCTTCCTCCAGCTGATTGTACCGGGTATGGAGGTCCCCAAGATGGTGACAACCCCCTCATCGAAGAAATCAGGAAGGAGTTAAGAGCAGCCGCTGATAAGATAAGCTGTGAGGGCAGTTGCCAAAAGAGTGTGATGGAAGTCTTTAGCGGTTGGAAGTGCCACAGCGTTCAAGGCTCAACCGGCCAATACTGGAGCGCTGAGGCGCTCGTTCAATGGAAGGTTGCGTGCAAAAGTTAGGTGACAAGTGCTGAGATTTGTATAAGACTTAACCTGCTCCCGAGGCCATCGTTCCATTGACTCTAACTTGACAAGTGGTAGTATTAATGGGGGCAGGTCAGCTGACATGAAACTCAATAATTACATAGAATTTTGTCATCCTGTAAGGTTTTATTGAAAAGTAATGTGATTAAATCTCAGATAATTCACCTTGATATGTTGATAAATTTTCATATTGTGGAGTTCTGTATATTAACACGTTAGACCGCCCGTCTGGGACACATTTATCGAATCGCCCAGGTATGTACGGCAAGATAGAGGAGGAATATGACTCGCAGACGTACTGGAGGGAACGAGACTTTCGTTCGTTTACGTGATTGGTCCCGTGGGCAGGCACCAGCGGAGAGGTTAGCTGCTCAGTTGCTTCGTGTCGAAGGATTCACATCGATTGATCCTAGCCATCCCCTTGGTGGCCCAGATGGTCTTAAAGATGTCCTGTGCAAAAGGGATGGAATAAAGTGGATTGGCGCTGCATATTTTCCACGCGGTCAACAATCATTCAATGCCATTGCTGATAAGTTTACGCAGGATCTGGCAGGCGTAGAAACCAATAAGGTCGATGGATTCGTCTTTATCACAAACCAGGAATTGAAACTAGGTGAGCGGGACCAGCTAAGGAAATCAGCAGATGGAATCAAGGTCGAGCTCTTGCACCTAGAACGAGGGGCCTCAATTCTAGATTCTCCACAATGCTACGGCATCCGTCTGGAATTCCTTGATATTGAAATGACAAAGGAAGAACAACTAGCCTATATTGCGGGGAGGGATGCTGTCATCGAAAGGCTTCGGGTTGCACTCGAAACAATCGTGTCCCATCTTCAGAACCTCGATCTCCTAAAGAATCAGTCATTGAAGCAAATCCGAGCAAGCATTCCGCTTTCAGAAATAAAGGAATTCAAGTTTATACTCGATACTATTGTCGGCTTCAATCCGTTTACGACTAGCATTTCCCCTCTTGGCGTCGGCATATTCACTGGATCGCCGGGACACATTGGCAATCTTCAAGTGCCTTTAACTGAGTTGAAAGAGTTCGCAGACATTCTGGACCGTATCGCTGGGTATCGAGATAGGTGGATGGGGGTGACAGGGTTAGAAACAAGCCTGTTGGGGGGCACAAAATCGGGTCATATTAGAGACCTGCATGTGCCAATTGTAGAACTCCAAGAGTATGAGGCGACACTAGATCGAGTTATACGGAAGTTGCAGAAGAAAAAGCGGTTGGAGGCTGGATAATTTAGCATGTTTCAGGCCAGCGGACTAACTAAGGCATGGATTGGACGCGGCGAAGCGCCACGCCGCTGGTGTCTGCTATTAGAACTAGAAGAGGCGAATGACAAAGGATGATTTATTAATTCAGCTTGGAGCAGCAAAAAGTAGTTTTGTGCTGGGGTTGGCAAGTTTATATCTTCTTGCTCAAGAAGAAACCCACATTCTATTGGAACGTGGAACGGGGAAATTGGCGGACTATATAATACCTTTTAAGCAAGTTGCCCAATCGATGAGAGATCCCCAAAAACGAAAGGCTGATTTTAGGAATTTCAGTAAATCTATAATGAGAGCCATGTTCAAAGACTCATATGAAGTTCTGAAGGACTATTGTCTTGTTACTAGACAAAATTCTAAGCGAATAGCCCAACCATGGCATCAGTTTTCAAGAATGATACGGAATTGTCTTGCACATGACTATACGTTCAAATTCAGTGACCATGACGAGAGAAAACTTCCGGTCACATGGAACGATACGACAATCACTGTTGATATGGATGGAGCAATATTGACTCGGGATTTTATGGGGCCAGGGAAAATGCTTGATTTATGTCAAGACATTTATAGCTTTGCTGAAAATTCTTTGGAATAACCTTCTAACAAGCTGATTCAGCCGACGGGTAATTCCTGCGGCTGATCCGTCGTTATGTGCCATCGACCTGCCCCCATTGACTGTGGCACCTGTTAGGTAGATTTGCTGACCTAATGGCCCCAATACCAGGCTAATATCAAACCAAACCCAAGCATTTATTAATCTTATTTTTGCGTTAATATCATTGTAGCAAGACCCTCCAAATTTGACAAACTCTTTATTTATGATACGTATACAATGCTAGAAAGGTTTTCTTAGATTGGCAGTACGCTACAATGGAGTAGCTTATGGGCAATCAACGTGGGACCTTAATTCCCTCCAAACTAAATTATATCACTTTACTTTCCCATCAAATTAATAATAGCGAACTTAGATCAACAATAGGATTTAATGCCTATATTTATGGTGATATGATGGGTTATCTTTGAGTTAGTATAGCGTATCTTTCTGTGGTAGGGATAACATTAGACGTTAGATTAGCCATAATAAGAGGCTTGTGTCTCTTCAACGAGGGATTTATCGCTTATAGGTTGTGACCTCTCAGCTAGGCTTCTATTGACACGTGAGGCATCGATTTACGATTACATCAGGAGGGATAGTGCCTCTCAAGATGTATCCGCTTATGTTTTGTAAAGAAGAAGATGATCCTAAGATAATTGGCGGCGTAGTTAGGGTTGTGAAGAGGCTATAAACCAACAAGGTGCGGATAGAATGTCTGAAGAGTCTTTTTCCGAAAGAAGAATTTATTTCTTGGGTGCGGGAGCTTCTAGTGCTTCTGACTTTGGGCTCCCGCTAATGAAGGGATTCTTTCAAAAAGAAGATCTCTTTTCGGAAGAATACCGTCAGCTTTGTGAGTTCATCGTCAAAAACTTTCCTCTAGTTCTTAGGAAAAAGATAAATATAGAAGAGACAAATCTAGAGGGTATCGATTCAAAAGACGTAAATCTAGAAGATGTTAATCTAGAGGATGTTATTACCTACTTGGAGCTAGGCATAGATAAATTTGGTTTACTTGGAAAACCCATCGACAGTGCCCCCCTTAGTACTCGCAATGAGTTCAGCAAATTTGTCCAGAAGCAATTACGTTACCCTATTAAAAATGGTAAGGATTGGTGTGCAAGTTTCAAAAGTATCTTCGAGAAGCTCACTAAGAATGACACCATTATCACTTTGAATTATGACCTTATTGTAGACAACACGTTGAACGCTATTGAACCACAATCATGCCAAAGAAGTGAACACCGTTTGTATGAAAAGATGCGTTCATTGTTATGTCCACAAATCTATTGGAGTGGTGAAATACCAGTGTACGTCAAAGAGAAAGACTGGCAGTCTGGTTGGTATCTGAAATTACACGGTTCTATTAACTGGGTCTATTGCCCTAATTCAAATTGTCTTAACCACCATATTGTGAACATAGTCAACTCGGACCCAGACCGTGAACCGTTCATTTGTCAATCCTGCGGTTCTCGCATTGAATGGCTGATTGTCCCTCCCACGATGAACAAAGTATTTGGTAAATATCCAAAACTGGGAACGGTATGGAGCACAGCCTGGCAGGAGCTTGCGGCAGCCACCGAAGTAGTATTCATAGGTGTTTCTTTTGCTCCATCAGACTACTACCTGCGTTGGTTGATCAAATCGTCATTTTTGGAATCAGGCAGGAAGAAGAAGTCGATTAAGGTGGTTGATAAATGTCCGTCAGTCAAGAAGAAAATAAGGGAAATGGTTGGTATAGAACCGATATACTACTCCAGCATTGGGGGATATATTGAAAAGGGACTAGACAAGAAATGGTGAAGATTTAGCATCAATACATTTACAGAGCTGCATACACTTCTGAAACAGTCCAGGGTTGGCAACTGGAGTTATAGTCTGGAAGGGCAGAAGATATAAGAAGTAGGTGTCCTTCTGGTCATTGGTCCTACCATACTAGAGAGAGACGCTAAGAGAATGCAGAACAACGGTGTTTCCGATCAGGTGACAATGTTCTTTAAGATTGCGAGATCCTTACCAAAGAAATTGTCAAAATACAGATACGAGCTCATACTGGTTGTCGTTTTCGCGACTGCAATATGGGCTATTGCATTCTATATTTCGTGGAAAACCGTACCTTCAGTTATTCCTACTTTCCTTGCGACATTCCTTGGCGTCCTTTTTTCGTTTTTACTTTTGGGTTGTTCAGAAAGAAGGAAGGCGAGAAAGAAAGCAGTTCACGCACTGGCATTGATCTGGCTCGAATTGGAAAATAATAAAGAGATTGCTACCGACATAAAAGGGAACTTGGTTTTCCCCGCCGATGCAAAACTCGACACGTTGGAACAGGTAATGCGTAGGACGCGTTCTCTACGGAAATGCGCGGAAGAACTCAGGGAAAAATCGTACTACGCAACCCAGCAATCTGGTGCTTTTTTTGAAATAAATTCAGCGTATTATGATTTGTACATAACGCGGCGGGTATTCCTTACAGCAGAATTATCCTTCCTCCACTTCAAAGAAGCAAAATGGAAGCCCGAAGAAGCGGAGAAGAAAGAATCTGACGAATCATTAAAGGAATGGGTCAGAGAGTACCTGGATAGATGTCAGAAAGAAACCACTATCTTTTTGCAGGACCTCGAAGGTGCCATCAGTAGGTGTTCGAAAGCCCTGAAACGCTATGGAGTCACTACTGGGGAGGTCAAGAGGGCTATAGGAGGAGATTGAAGCTAGAATTAGTTTCCTCCTCTAACACAGAAATTAGAGGGAGAATGAAATAGCAACACTTTCAGCGAGCCGTTAGCATAAATGAATGATTGAATAAAATTACGAGTTAGAAAAGACAAGCATGGTTCGAAATAGCCTTAATAGGAATTTCATTAATACAGATAAACGTAGGTTATGCCGATTCCTGATTCTGGAGCCAGTAAGATAGGGGGAAAGGGAAATGCAACAATTGGGATTTAACGAAGTGAAAGATCTCGTCAAACAACTTGAACTAATTCGTGACCAAGCATATCAAGACAAAGAATCTGTTACGACAACGTACTCAAACTTCGATCGAAGAAAAGACGCTCGCGTCACCGCTTTTTCCAAGATGATCAACGTCTTCTACTCTGTGGAATTAGCGTTGATCTTTGTGGCAAAGCATTTACTTCATCCGAACTGGTGGAAAGCTACGTACCCAAAAATGATTTCTGTGTCTTACGCAAAAATCCTTGCTAGCGAGTTTGTGGAGTTCTCTAAGCTCGGATTTGTTCATTCCCTGTTCTCAACTACTGAGAGTTCATTGCGTCTCTTCTTGCGAGCACTCAACCCCACAGCCTGTGATCGAGGGACGGGATCGTTTAAGTCCGTGTATAATTGTTTGCTTAGAATAAACCTCTCTACCTATCCACCTGAGAGTATTGAACTTCTAGACCTTCTTAGATTTGTTCGAAATACAATTCACAATAACGGAGTATATTTCTCCCGCAATGGTCAAGATGCTACCGTTACTTGGCGTAGAACACCATACAAATTCAGGCAATTTACTCCTGTCGATTTTGTGACGTGGGGATTTCTCCTTGAGGTCTCAGACGCTACGCGGTTTCTGATGTATACGGTTGTTACTGATGCCAATCTGAAAGCTGTTGCTCAAGAGATCACAGATCCATTTGCCTCCTGATCGGCGAGGTCCCAGTGCAGATCAAGAAGGCCGCATAACCACGGCATTCACCTGACATTAGGGGACTATGAGATGACTCAGAATACACGACATTATAAGGAAATAGAGATATGTGTACTCTGTGCAAAACTGGCCTATGAGACGATGATAGAGGGTTAATGAGACTATTGTGAGGAGATTTGAACTAACCCACCCAGGCGAGGGGATGAAGAGGAGGAAGGGAGAAGTTGAAGGAGTTTGTCAATCAAGATATGCTAGAACACGAATAAGAGGAAACGTGAATTGACGAAGAAAAAGGTGCTAGGACTGACAATAAAGCCTAGAGCGGTATATTTGGAAGCTTCAGTGCTGTGCAAAGGAGCATTGCTTTATTCCATTACTGCAGAGATGGAATCTTTGCAGTCACGGTGCAGACTATTGGAAATTCCTGTATTTATTCCTGAAGTGTCTTTTCTTGAGTGGGTTATGAAGCGTCGGGAAGCTGTTGCAAGTAATGTTGATGGAGCAAATAGTCGAATTGAAAAACTCTCTAGAGTCTTCAGCTATGCCCTACAACCTAACTGGCTTAGTGATAAGAAACGTATGATTAATGATACGAAGGGCCTTACAAAAAAAGATATCGAGAAGAATGAGATTCATCTTCTTCCAATACCTCAAGGAATAGATGTTAAAGAATTGGTGCATCTGTCTACAAACCATCAGAAACCATTTCAAGAGAAGGATAGGGGTTTTAGGGACTATATGAATTTGCGAACTATTCTTGAATACGCGAAAAAGCATACGAACGGACCTCATCTCCTTATTGCAGAGGACAAAGTATATGAATCTGTTGCTCAGGAAGCTCAAAAATTCGGGGTTGAACTTATCGTTTGTTCCTCGTTCCAAGAAGCAGAGGAGGGCTTGATTCAGTTCGTTGGGGAGAGAATAATGGAATATGAGCGCCGACAAGAGCAACTTCTCAAGGACTATTTACAAAAGAAGAAAGATGCGATATCTCAATACATCTATGAGAACAGCGAATTTAGTGAAAACTATATAAGAAACCGTTTTCAATCAGGCATGTTGATCAACATAATGTCTATCGATGAAATCAGAGTAATTAGTATTCCTTCAGTAAAGATGAGCACTCGGTTTATCCTTACTCGGAAAAATGAAAGGTTGAAAATATCATTCAAGGCCAATGCGCAAATCACTTTTACAGCAAAAGAGATACCATTTACGCCAGATGTTTACTTCAAGGCAGGACAGATATCACTATCCCCCACCTCCGGCCTTACGGACTATTTAGGAACAGGAATAGGAACAACGGACTACGGTCACGAAAGAATAGAGAATAGGTCCATCAAGGGAAGATTCTCGCTTGAAGGTTCTGTTAATATAGGAGAGAAGAAGAATGATAAGGACAAGGTGGTGGATAAATATAGTGGACTTGAATTAGAAAGCGTAGGCCCTGAATAGAGAATGGGTTTGCGCGCATTACATGCTCTATCTAGGGAACTCACTGTTTAGAAGGACAAGCATCGGCTCCTGAGACAATGGGAAGAGTGAAGAAGTTCATTCATAGGGAGGATGTGAAGTTTGTGATTGACAAAGAACTTCTCGAAAAGATGAAAAGAGAAATAAGAGACGATAAGAGAGTTTATCTTGAAAACTGCAACAGAGATCCTCGCTATATAGACGCTGCCCAAATCTTATTTGAGAAGTACTATGAAAGATTCGCTAAATTGGCTGATAGATTGCAGAAATACAATGCTAAGGCCCTAGAATTTAAGAATAAGGGGGATCAGGAAAGGGAAAAAAGGATGTGGGAAAAAGCCCTGAAGAAAGGCGTCAATACGCCAGGTTCATATGAGAGGCTGGCTATCATTTACGGAAAAGAAAAGGACTATCAGAAAGTACTCGAAGTATGCAAGAAATGGTTTGATTCCCCCCATTGGAAAATACCTAACATGTCAGCTACCAGTTTGAGGTTGCTGAATAGACTGGAAAAGGTTGAGTGTAATTCTAATAGTCAGTGTTGTCCTTATCTTTATGCAGTTTGGTGTGCCCCTTTTTACGCAATCAAAACATCCAACGTACAGGGACAAGCTTGAAGCAGAGGACAAGGGAGAGTGGGAATTCGATAAGTTTCGTAAAAACATAACAAAATATTTCGGCCTTGGCTTGATGCAATTCTTCGTGTTATTATTCCTTAGTTCTTGGGCTGCTTACATCACTGGTGTGGCACATGCAGAACAGCAGAGAGAATTTCTAGTAATTGAGACTGAACCTCAGCTAGTAGTTCTCAGAAACTATGCTAATGAATTCATTTGTGGTAGATTCAACGAAACTACCAAAGAACTCCTGAATGTGTTCTACTTTTTGAATAGGGACAACCTCGACCAGAATGTTTCCTTCAAACTAAAAAAGGTAGGTCCTCTGAAACCTGTGGAACTAGAATAACGCTTGTTGTACGGAAATGAGTCAGTCATAGTTTGTGCACAATAGATATCCTCGAAGAGTGGTATACTGACCCGCCCCCTTCGAATCGGTCTAGGAATTCCGTTGGACTGAGGATCAACATACGGGGACAATTGAAAGGCCGGAACAAACTATACACGATATCCCATTGACAAGTGCTAAGATTTGGCCTGAGATGCATCAGGGTACACAATCAGTGAGATTGAAAAAGAGGGATCTATTTGGGGTGATTATATACAGGAATGTCCGTTTTTTTGGAGGAATTCTTGAAAAAAGTTCTAACATCGTCCCACCAGGGATGCCAGCTCCTAGAATATGGTTCATGAAAGCATCTTCACGTCCTTGATTGAGGTACGCTTCCCCATATCCCACCCAAAACAAATCTGTCTAGTTCGCTTTTTTCTCTACCATCTTTTCACCCTGATTGACAAGCGCTGAGATTTGGCTTAGGGTTCAGGAGAAGGCAGGGGCTTTGTTCTTTGGTTTCAATTGCGTAAAATAGATCTTGCGATTGCCTAAGAACGCGTTAAAGA
>SDBU01007418.1_pt1 | contig 12643 bp, 9 predicted proteins | sample 2277071 | NCBI WGS metagenome assembly SDBU01 (sample SAMN10397929, study PRJNA504765) | marine sediment metagenome | isolation source: marine sediment core GS08_GC12, 126 cmbsf | place: Arctic Ocean: Gakkel Ridge, Loki's castle | collected 2008 | reverse complement strand
CTACAGCCGAGGCCCGTCGCACCCATCTATTTTTTGAAACAGCCCATTTTTTAACTTTTGGAAAATATTCTGGAAATTTGTAAATAAAGTACCCCAACGCCCGGCAGCAAAGGTTGTCACAGGCCGCCCAGTTTGTAACATATTTTTTCAGCCATAATTCCAAAATCGCGAAGTCCGTTTTTTCAAATTTATCCCTCAAACGAAAAGCCCAATCAAATGCGACTCCCAGCTCTTCCATAAAGCCCGATTCCAATAATTTCTCGCACAAACTGAATATTTCCTGCTTGGGTCTATCTTGTACGGCTGAAAAATATTTCTGGGTGCTCTTTTTGAAAATAGGAGTCTTCACACCCAGCAATTTAATTTCTTCTTTGAAAAACCGCTGAATAGACTGGCGGTATTGCTCATCGACATTTTCCCGTAACTCCTTCCTTATATCCTGAATAATTTTATCCTCTCCTGACATAATCTTATCCCCCTAAAAAATAGACAGGTAATGAGCGCTTCCCATTATACGTTTGCCCCTTATCGTTTGGTTGAGCTGAGCTGCGATAGCTACGGCTTCAGGTAGTTCAATCATGAGTGCTCTCTTTTATTCGATCAGTGTTAAGATGCTTCTTCAGACAAAGAATATACAGAAGGTAATAATAAAAATCAATAAACGGAGAGAGATGCCCGCAGGTAAACCGGAAAAGGTACCGGAAAAGGGGACAGGCTACTTTTTTTTAATCGGTGGGTTTGATTTACATTATGTAGGGGCTTGATTCATCAAGCCCACCTTTATCATATAAAGAGATGGCTAAGATATGGGATCAGGTCTCTGCATTTAATAAATAATTTTTATTATAAAAATGTGGATTTGATAAATCAAACCCCTACACAATATATAAAAAAGTAGCCTGTCCCCTTTTTACTTTTTATTCGTAGCGGAGCGAATCCACCGGATTGGCTACGGCCGCGCGGACAGCCAGGAAGGCCGTTGTGAGCACTGCGATGGAAAAGGACAAAACTCCGGCCAGGAGGAAATATTGAGCTCCCAGGGAAATACGGTAATAATAATTATCGAGCAGCATCTTCATGGCAAAGTAAGCGAGCGGCCAGCTGATGACATTGGCGATTCCCACCAGCCAGATGAATTCCTTTATCAATATATTGATAATCTGAGGAATACTGGCGCCCAGGACTTTGCGGATGCCGATCTCTTTTGTCCTGCGGTTAACAGTTATGGATGTCAGCCCGAAGATGCCCATGCAGGCGATGATGACAGCCAGCGCTGAGGAATAGCCGACGATAGTCCCCCATCTTTTTTCTTCATTGTACATGGCTTCCATCGCCTCATCCAGGAAGGAGTAGAGGAATGGTTTGTTCGGCTGGATGTCCTTCCAGGTACTTTCCAGCAGCGAAAGGGTTTTGGAGATGTTTTGAGGGGATATTCGCACCAGGATGTCTCTGATCCTCCAGGTGGGTTGGATATGATTAAGGGCCGGGAGGATGCTGTGGCGGAAATCTTCAGTGATGTAATCCCTGACCACACCGATGATCATCAGGGGTTTAGAATACCCCTTGAGCGGCTTGCCGATGGGGTCTTCTATCTCCAGCTCTTTGATCAGTTTCTCGTTGACGACCACCCCCTCGGTATCAGTGGCGAATTCAGGAGAGAAGGTGCGTCCCTTAACCACTTTTATACCCATGGTCTTGAAAAAATCATAATCCACGCGGTTCTGATAGACGTCAATTTCATGGCCGTCTTTTTTAAAGGGATAAGTGGCTACCATGCCGAAGGAAGCGGTTATCCCTGAGATAGAAACGATATTCGGCTGCTGACTCAAGCGCTCTCTGAAGAGCTTCAGGATCTCATTGCTAGCCTCGGCGTTTGGCTCCTGGGTTTTGACGGCCACGACACCTTCCTTGTTGAAGCCGGGATCTGCAGTGAGCATGAAGTGGATCTGGCGGCTCATGATGATCGTGGCGATGATGAGGAAAACGGAGAGGGCAAATTGAACGACGATCAGGACTCTGGTCAAGGGTTTTTTTCCACCGATTCTCAGCTTCCCTCTGAAGATTTCCACTGGCCGGAGCCTGGACATGACCAGAGCAGGATAACTTCCTGAGGCGATGCCCACGATTACAAAAAGGACCAATAAGAGCAGGATATGTACGGGCTGAAATAACTCCTTAATGCTCAGAATCCTGCCGGAAAGGCGGTTGAAGGTCGGTAACAGCAGCTCAGCCAGGAGGAGACCCGCGATCATGGAGATGCCGGTTACGATCAGGAATTCTCCCCAAAACTGTCGGATAAGCTGGCGTCGCTCTGCGCCCAGGACTTTACGCATACCGACCTCTAATGACCGGGCTGAAGCCCGGCCGATGGAGAGGTTCATGAAATTTATGCAGGCTATGAACAGGACGATAAAGGCGATACCGCTGAGGATGAATATGGCGCTTAGATTTAGAGAGCCTTTGACGTATGGATCCAGGTGTACTTGCGCTATGGGCTGGAGTCCGAATGAGATCGGATGTCCATTCCCCTTCCAGTCTCTCCGCTGGCTGTATCTCTCGATGAAGGAGGTATAATGCATGCCAGTAAACCCAGGAAATCTCTGGAGCAAGCTGTCCACGGATCTTTCGTTCTGAACCAGGACATATGTCTGCCACCCGAAGCCGCCCCAGTTATCAAGCCACCTGACGTTCATGTTCAGCCTGTTCGCGCTTTCTACATCGATCAGGATATCGAAGGCGATGGAGGAGTTTGAAGGGAGTTGCTCAACAATCCCCGTGACCACAAAATCACCCTGATCCTGTCCGCTGATTAGGGTCAGGGTTTGGCCGATGGGATTAGCATCGCCGAAATATTTCCGGGCATGGTTTTCTGTGAGGACCATAGAATTGCTCTGGGAAAAAACGGAAGAAGGATTGCCCATGAGCAGAGGAAAGGAAAATGCCTGGAAGAAAGACTTGTCTACTTGTGTGATTTTTTCACTGAAGAGCTTTCCTTCTGTTCTGATGGTTGCATTATTATTGGACACCCGGATGGAGTGAATGATTTCCGGAAAATACTCTTCCATCACAGGTCCCATGGGCATAGTAACTCCTCTGAACGTCCTTTCAATGCTTCCGTCTTCCGTATGCCAAATAACATAAATGCGGTACAGGTTTTTTGTGTTTTCGTGAAAGCGGTCGTAAGAAAGTTCGTTCTGTACAAAAAGGAAGATCAGGATGGCGCCAGCCAGGCCGACAGCCAAACCCAGAATGTTGATGGCTGAATAGATTTTTTGTTTGCTCAGGTTACGGAAGGCTATCTTCATATAGTTTTTAAACATGGTTTTAATCTCCAGTTCTATATTATTAGCAAGAAATGTACCACTTTTGCCAAACAGGCTACGACTCGTAAATACTTAAGAACTGAATCTAAAAAGTGTCCGTTTCCGTGACATGCGGTGTTCTTTGGCGGACATTTAAAAAGGCACTTAACCTGCAGGCAGGGATTATTAAGACGCTTTTTTTTGTCTATTTTTCGATATATAAGTAGACTTCCCTCCCAATAAATAGAAATATTTCCGGCGATAAAAGATAAGGATGAAGTCTGCTTTAAAATCTCAACGTAAAGATTGTTTCAACATTAGGCTCAGTATAAACACTGATAAATCCATTATGCAAGCGCATAATCTGGCGGGATAGACTGAGTCCGATGCCCGAGCCCCCTTCCTTAGTAGAGTAGAAGGGAATAAATATCTTCTCCAGATTCTCCTCCAGGATTCCCGGCCCGTTGTCTTTGACCTGGAGGAGTATCTTTCCTCTTCCTTCCAAACGAGCATCCAAATCAATTTTTGCCTTCTTGCGTCTCTTAACAGCGTGGAGGGCGTTTAAAAGGAGATTTATCAAGACCTGTTCGATGAGTTCAGGATCAGCCGTCAGCTCTAGGCTTTGTGGTTCTATACTCACTTTAAAATTAATTGATTTATCTTTGATGTGTGTCTGCATAAGTTTTTCCACTCGGGCAAAAAGCTCTTTTATAGCGAAAAATTGAAAATTTGGCTTTTGAACCAGAGTCAGATTTCTGTAGGCATCTACAAAATGGAGCAAACCTTGACTGCGCTTCTGAATAGTCTGGGATGCATCACGGATGTCAGTAAAAGATTCGGGATTTATATTTTCTCCTGATGAACCCAAATTGTAGCTTTCCTTTATCAATTCATTAATAGTCGAAGCAAGCGAAGCTATTGGAGTAATAGAATTCATGATCTCATGAGTGAGGACCCGGATGAGCTTTTGCCAGGCTTCTATTTCTTTCTCCTCCAGCTCGCTGTGAATATTTTGAATGGATACCAAAGAAAAATTATGTCCTCGAAGCTTATACTCCGCAGCATAAAGAACCAGGTGCAGGAGTTCGTTATCATCTTCGACTTTGACCAGGGCTTTTTCTTTCGACTTGAGCTTGAAAAGCGTGCTGACTAACGGCTTGCTCCAGGATTCGAGAGATTTTATGTTTTTGAGGTGAGGGACTTTTAATAAACGTTTTGCAGCTGTGTTGATCAGCTCCACTTCACCGCTGGGCTGAAAAGCGATCAGGCCTATACCTATATGTTGAACGACTGTCTGTAAATATCGATAATGTTCTTCTTTCTCAGTCCTTGTTTTTCGAAAGGCATTCATGACTTCATTAAAGGCCTTTCTTAGAGCCTCGAAAGATGAACCCAGCCCATCATCTTTAAATGTCTGGGAGAAATCACTGTACTTAATAGATTGAAGAAAACGGGTCAGGTCTCTATTTGTTTTCTCAACATAGCGAATAAGGGTATAGATTTGATAGATGATCAAGGTTCCGAGAATAAAGAGAGCTGCATACAGATTTGTTTTAAAGAGGAAGAAGAAGAAACCACAGATTGTTGCCCCAAGCAGTAATATGCGAATGGTGCAGTTAGCTCGAAAACGCTTATAAACCATATTTCTCCATTCTTCTGTATAAAGAAGCTCTTGATAGGCCAAGCTCTTTTGCAGTGTGAGTTATATTGCCTCCATGTTTGCTTATAGCTTTGTGAATGGCTAATTTTTCAATATCTTCTAGATTATAATCTTCAAAAGCCAGGTCTTCCCCTTTTGTTTCCCGGGTAGGGAAGAAAAAATCTGAAGGCTGCAACACCTGGGATTCACTCATTATTATTGCCCGCTCAATGGCATGCTGAAGCTCTCTGACATTGCCGGGCCAATGATACTTTTCCAGTCTTTTCATGGTTACTGAACTCAGCTTTTTTAACGGCATATGGTATTTTTTGCAATAAATCTTTAAAAAGTGATCAACGAGAGAAGGGATATCCTCAATCCGATCATGCAGCGGAGGCAGGCGGATTTCCACGGTGTTAATGCGGTAGAGAAGATCTTGGCGGAACTTGTTCTGGGCCACCATTTCATGAATGGACATATTGGTTGCGCATATAAGACGGACATCGATCTCAATTGGTTTGTTGGAGCCAAGCCTGATGACCTTTCGGCTGTCCAAAACCGTCAGCAGTTTTGCCTGAAGGGTTAAGGGGATATTACAGATTTCGTCGAGAAAGAGTGTTCCTCCTGAGGCGACCTCGAAGCGGCCGGCCCTGTCTTCTCTGGCATCAGTGAAGGCTCCCTTAACATGACCGAAGAGTTCGCTCTCAAAAAGAGTCTCACTCAGCGCTCCCATGTCAACACTTATAAAAACTTCATCGGTCCTGGATGATTGGCGGTGGAGCTCCCGGGCGACCAGTTCCTTTCCTGTGCCGTTCTCTCCGAGGACTAAAATATTGGCATCGGTTTTGGCGACTTTTTGGATAGCGGTAAATACAGACTCCATGGCCTTGCTTCTTCCTATGAAATCATGAAAAGGCTGATCAAGGTCAGCGCTCAGTTGTTTCTGTCTGGAGCGAAGGTTCTTTGCTTCTATTCGAGATTGTCTCAGGTTCATGGCAGCCGAAAGAGTTGCTATAAGTCTTTCGTTCTGCCATGGTTTGAGGACGAAATCTGTAGCGCCTTCTTTAACGGCTTGAACTGCCATTTCCACATCTCCGAAGGCTGTGATCAACACAATGACTGAAGAAGGATCAATTTCAAGAATTTTATCGAGCCAGTGGAAGCCCTCTTTGCCACTGGTGGCTCCTTTGGCAAAGTTCATATCTAAAAAGATGACATCGTAGGTTTCGTTTTTAAGAAGAGAAGGAAGAACGTCGGGTTTTTTTTCTGTATGAACTTGAGCAACATGCTGTTTGAGGAGTAAACGTGCAGCCTGAAGGATGTCTTCATCGTCATCGATGATGAGAATTTTTCCTGTCTTTTTATTCATAAGGTCATTTCTCCGTTTGCCTGTTATTCCATGAGCCAGTTTCAAAATATGAAGTTAACATCTGGCCAATTGATATATGAGTTAACAGATTAACCATAGTTGATTGTATCAAAAAGTATTTGTTGAAATCATTTTTCTTTCGGCACATTTTAATGATAACCACTGCAAAATATATGCCTATTGTTTAATTCCTTGCTTTCATCTGGATTTTTTTTTATCATAAAATATGATTATACAATAACTGTTCGATATCGTACACCCCCTGTCTTAATAGCGAACACTTTTTTGAATAATTTATGGAACCATTCTGCTGCTTACTCCGTAACAGTCAATAGTGGCACATTTATTGCAGAAATGATGGTCCGGTAGGAAAAATTCATAATGATCATAAACATTTTTTAAAGCCATTAGAAAGATGGAACTATGAATAAATCGCCAAGCAAGGAGCCCACAATGGGGATGGATCGCAAAATTGAAAAAAAGAAATGGCCTCCCAAAAGGATAGCAAGTCTTGCGGCCGTTGGATTATTTGTCATTCTTGTGCTTTATGTTTTCCTTTTCAGGCTGAATAAATCCACTCTAAATGTAAAAACGGAAAGGATAACTATATCAACTGTCACCAGGGGTCCTTTTCAGGAATTTATTCCCATCATGGGAAACGTTCTTCCTATAAATACATTTTTTTTAAACGCCGTAGAGGGAGGAAGAGTAGAGGAGATCTATTTAGAGGCAGGTACTATTGTTAAGGAGGGAGATGGTATCTTGAAATTAGCAAACACAAACCTCCTTCTCGACATCATGTGGAGAGAAGCTGAGTTGTTCCAGCAGAGCAACAACCTGCGTAATACCCGCCTTTCCATGGAACAGTATCGACTAAGACTGAACCAGGACCTTGCTGAGATTAATAATCAGCTCCAACAGCAAAAACGAACTTATGAGCGATATGAAGAGTTGGTAAAAGATAACTTGATCTCCAAACATGAGTATGAGCTGGCCAAGGACCAGTATGAATATTTGATCAAGAAAAAAGAATTAACGATAGATAGCCAGAGGAATGATATAGAATTCAGGCTGAGCCAGATTGATGCCCTGGAATCCTCGCTGCAACGGATGCAGGATAATCTTGGAATAGTCAAGCAGAAACAGGAAAACTTGACGATAAAGGCTCCTGTTTCCGGTCATCTGACTGCACTGAATGCAGAAATCGGTCAATCCAAATCACCAGGTCAGCCGTTGGGACAGATTGATGTTTTAGAGGGATTTAAAGTGAGAGCTGCTATTGACGAGCATTACATCGCCCGTATAGAAACAGGAAGGACAGGAGAATTTGATTTTGCCGGCAATTCTTATGGGCTTTTAGTCAAGAAAATTTACCCTGAAGTGATAGATGGCCGGTTTGAAGTTGACATGGAATTTGTTGGCGGGGGGCCTGAGGGAATCACGCGGGGACAAACTCTACATATACGATTAGAATTGGGAGATATTTCCGAAGCTATCCTCCTTCCAAGAGGAGGATTTTACCAGACTACCGGGGGAAACTGGGCCTATGTGGTGGATGAGTCTGAAAATGTCGCCACCAAAATAAAAATTAGACTCGGAAGGCAAAACCCACAGGTGTTTGAGGTGCTCGAAGGGCTGGGACCCGGCGACCGGGTCATTACATCATCCTACGAAAGCTTCGGCAACATGGATAGATTGGTTTTAAAGTAAAATAAAAATATTAATTCTACGTTTCATTAATATTAAGGATAAAAGGTCAGAGACCTGAAAGCTGAATGCTAAAAGCTTAATTTAGGAGGAAAAGAATGATAAAAACGAAGGACCTCAAGAAAGTTTACACTACAGAAGATGTAGAAACAACAGCGTTAAATAACGTGAATTTGAACATTCAAGAGGGAGAATACGTGGCCATTATGGGGCCATCCGGTTGCGGGAAATCTACTCTGCTCAATGTTCTGGGGATGATAGATAATCCCTCGAGCGGCGAATATTATTTTCTGGGAGAAGAAATATCCAAGTATTCTGAACGCCAGCGGGCAAACCTTAGGAAAGAAAATATTGGATTTGTGTTCCAGAGCTTCAATCTTATCGATGAATTGACTGTCTTTGAGAACGTCGAGCTTCCACTGCTTTATCTTGGTTTTTCTGCTTCAGAGCGAAAAAAAAGAGTCAATGAAGTTCTTGAGCAGATGGAAATCATGGCCCGGAGGAATCACTTCCCCCAGCAACTATCTGGAGGGCAGCAGCAGCGAGTGGCAGTGTCAAGAGCCATTGTTTCCAGACCGAAACTTATACTGGCCGATGAGCCGACAGGAAACCTGGATTCCGCCCACGGCGAGGAAGTGATGAGAATCGTAGGGGAACTCCATGAAGCGGGCACTACTATTGTCATGGTCACTCATTCTCCTGCCTATGCCGAATACAGCCACCGCACTATTCATCTTTTTGACGGCCACATTGTTTCCGAAAATATCCAGAAAGAATTCAAGATATAGAATCAGGTAGAGTTACCCGGGCTATGGATTGGGCGCAGAGTGAAAAATCTAAAATCAAAAATATGGGGAACGTCCCCAGAGCATACTGCTTTACCTGTCAATGCGAAATCTGAGTTTTTGATAAGATCATTCCGTATATTTAAGAGGACCAACAATTTTTTAAGGAGTGTCCGATGTTTAAAAATTATGTGAAGATTGCCATACGGAATCTTCTTCGGAATAAGCTCTATTCTTTTCTAAATATTGCTGGACTGGCCATAGGAATTGCCTGCTGTGTTTTAATCCTGCTTTATGTTCAGGACGAACTCAGTTTTGACCGGTTCCATGAGAAGGCGGACAGGATTTTCCGGGTGAACTCCCATTTTTTCATTTCAGAACGAACAATGCATTTTGCTACCACTGCCCACGTGCAAGGGCAAATGTTTAAAGATGAGTATCCCGAAGTGGAAAACTATGTCAGGTTCAACCAATATGGATTGCGGAGAGTTATTCGTTATAAGGAAAATACATTTTATGAAGAGAAGTTTATCTATGCAGATCATACATTGTTCGATGTGTTTTCCTTTAAACTGATAAAGGGAAATCCGAAAGATGCTCTTGTTAAACCCAATTCCCTGGTTGTCACGGAGGAAATGGCAGAAAAATATTTTGGCAGCGATGATCCGATAGGGAAAGATTTAAGGGTGAATATCGATACCTTGTTTAAGGTTACCGGTGTTATGGAAAATATTCCGAAGACATCACACATCCGTCCGGACTTTTTCGCCTCGTTCAGTTCGCTAAACCTGGAGCCAACCGGCAATGCGGCCCAGGACATGCTCAGCAATATCGATTACCTCACCTATATACTCCTCCGTGAGGGGGCGGATTATAAAGAATTTGAACAAAAACTGGTCGGGTTTATAGATAAATATATCGGTGCTGTTCTGAAGGGCCTTGGTGGCTCAGCAAGGCTGGAAGTACAGCCTCTGACCAGAATATACCTTCATTCAGACCTGGATAGCGAGTTGGAGCGCACGGGTGATATTTCTTACGTCTACCTTTTTTCCGGAATCGGCCTTTTTATACTTTTGCTTGCCTGCTTAAATTTCATGAACCTGGCGACGGCTCGCTCGGCCAACAGAGCCAAAGAGGTTGGTCTGAGAAAAGTGGTTGGCGCACAAAGATTCCAGCTTATCAAGCAATTTTTGGGCGAGTCGATGATCTTGACCTTTATTGCCCTAATTTTATCATTGCTGCTCGCATCTCTTACCATGCCGATTTTCAGAAATATTTCCGCAAAAGATCTGACGATGGGTATTTTTTCCAACCCGGTTTTGATGGCAGGCTTGCTGGCGCTTTTTTTCGTAGTCAGCATTATCGGAGGAAGTTATCCGGCGTTTTTTCTCTCTGCGTTTCGCCCTGTCGAGGTTTTGCAGGGAAAGCTCAAAAGAGGGGCAAAAAGCTCCATCCTGAGGATCGTCCTGGTCTCTCTTCAATTTACCGTATCCATAGTGTTGATTATCGGGACACTCATCGTGCACAAGCAGCTAAATTACATACGTAACAGTAAACTGGGGTATGATAAGGATCATGTGGTGGCTTTGCGGATAAGGAATCCGGAAACCCAGAAAAAGTATGAGGCGATAAAGAGTGAGTTGTTGAGGCATCCGAAAATCCTTAATGTCTCGGCTTCATCAAGCCTTCCCTTGGGTCAAAATGATTTTAGCGTGCATCATGCTGTCGGTAAACCGGAAGATGAGCTGATTATGTTGTTTGGGCAGATAGTTGATGAGGACTTTATAGATACTTATAAAATCGAGATGGTGCAGGGCAGGGATTTTTCAAAAGAATTTCCCACAGATCCTGAGGAAGCCATTATTGTCAACGAAGCGGCCGTAAAAAAACTGGGATGGCAGGACAATCCCCTCAATAAAGAGATTGAGAGGTTTACGTCTCTAACGACGAGAAAAAAATACCGGATTATCGGCGTTGTGAAAGATTACCATTTTCAATCGCTTCATGAAGAGATTCAACCGATGATATTGTTCAATGCTGCTGTGTACGGTGGAAATTATAATCGAATATCCGTGCGGGTCAGACCGGAAAATATCCGGGAGACAATCGGGTTTATCGAATCAAAGTGGGCGGAATTTGATTCCCAATATCCTCTTGAGTATATCTTTGTTGATGACCAGTTTGATTCTTTATACCGTGCCGAAGAGCGCCTGGGACAGCTTTTCGGATATTTTACCGCACTTGCCATCCTGATCGGTTGTCTGGGCCTTTTCGGCTTAACCTCGTTCACAGCCGAGCAGCGCACCAAGGAAATAGGAATCAGGAAGGTGCTCGGTGCTTCGGTTCCGAGTGTTATCATGCTTTTGGTGCGTGAATTCACCAAGTGGGTACTACTGGCGGTCTTGATTGCCTGGCCGATCGGGTATTTCGTTATGAAGACCTGGCTGCAGAACTTCCATTACAGGATCAGCCTGGGTTTTGACACGTTCCTGCTTGCGGCCCTGCTCGCACTGATTATTTCCATAATTACGGTTAGTTACCAGTCCATAAGGGCAGCACTGGCAAATCCTGCTGATTCGTTGAAGTATGAATGAGTTGCTTATATCTCAAAATTAAAAAAACTCATAATCAACAAGGATGGCACCTTGGGGAACGTCCCCAATTTTACGATTAAAAGCAACTAAAGGTCCGAAAAATACGTATATAGTATCTAAAAGGTAAATACAGCCAAATACATATGACAGGAGAGGTAACTATGAGCTTAAAAAATATCTTGGAGAAGATAGTAGAAGAGGGAGCTCGGATTTTGTTAAGCGATAAAAATAAGGATTGGGAAGCCAGCGTCCTTCTGGAAAGTCTATCAGAGCCTATGTTAAAAAGACGGGCCCACCTCCAGCCAGGGTTATATATTGCGGAGATCAATGATTCTGGCTACCTTGGTCAAGTGCTTTACAAGGTAAAGCAAAAGGCATAGAGCCTTAAGAATGTATGCAGCAATTCTTAAAATCTCGACAAATCCTGAAGCAAATATCAAACTCATCCCCTTTTTATAATCCAGTCTTTCCCGAAAATTTACAGTCTTTGTTTTATAACGGCCTGACCTAGCTATAATTTTGGCAAAAGCCGTAAAGGGTGCGCATTATGTTGAAAAACTATTTAAAAATCGCTTTAAGAAACCTGAAAAAACACAAGGGTTATTCGTTTATCAATATTTCCGGTCTTACCATCGGAATGGCCTGCTTTATTTTGATCATGGCCTTAGTGGAGAATGAACTCTGCTCTAAGCTTGTTTCAGCGAGATTTTGAATGATGGCTGTTTATGGAGGAAAGAAATGATCAAACTAATTGACATCACAAAATATTACTCATCGGGTTTTGTGAAAACATTTGTCCTGCGGAATATTAACCTTGATATCAAAGAAGGGGAGTTCGTGACAATCATGGGACCCTCAGGTGCAGGAAAATCCACTTTGCTCTACATCCTTGGAATGTTAGATGCGCCTTCAAGCGGTGAATATTGTTTTTTTGACAAGAAAGTCCATAAATTACGCGAGAAACAGCTCGCCGAACTCCATAAAAATTACATTGGATTTGTCTTTCAGAGTTATCATCTTATTGATGATTTAACAGTCTATGAAAATCTCGAAACTCCGCTTTTGTACAAAAAAGTGAAAGGCTCGGAACGGAAAGGCAAAGTTTGTGAAATGCTCGACAGGTTTCATATAGTAGCCAAGAAAGACCTTTTTCCCAATCAATTATCCGGAGGCCAGCAGCAAAAGGTAGCAGTTGCCAGAGCCCTTATCACCGAACCAAAGCTTATTCTTGCCGATGAGCCTACCGG
>SDBU01007417.1_pt1 | contig 12646 bp, 8 predicted proteins | sample 2277071 | NCBI WGS metagenome assembly SDBU01 (sample SAMN10397929, study PRJNA504765) | marine sediment metagenome | isolation source: marine sediment core GS08_GC12, 126 cmbsf | place: Arctic Ocean: Gakkel Ridge, Loki's castle | collected 2008 | reverse complement strand
AATTGCTTCAGAAAAATACTATCATCAAATTCTACAAAAAAAGGGAGAGGTTATTTTTGTCGGAAACAAAGATTAACTTGCAACCTCATAAAAAAAAATAACGACAAACAAAATTGCAGCAAATTCCTATAATTTTTTGTTCAATTTAAAAACTTTTTTAAAGAGTTGAGATGAAATATTAAATAAATTAATTATAACAAACTTATAAAAAAAATTTCGGTTAGGAAAAATGGGAAAAAAAGTTAAGAAGAAAAGAGCTGATTCTGGAATTGGTTTTGATAGTTCTGAAGCTGATGAAGAATTAATCGCAAATGCGTTAAAAAGAACGGATCTGGATTCCGGTAGAGTTAGATTAGTTGACAGAGATACATCCACACCCCTTATTGAAACATATGATGAGGATACAGGACAACTCGAAGGAAGTATTTTATTGAAAGGAGGAAATAGAGAGGGTTTATTAGCATTAGTGAAGATTTTGGAGAATATCGAAGTAAAACAAGACCATAATGCTAACGTTGAATCCTTCAGCTTTGAAGGGAAAATAAATGTTGAAAACTCAAGCTCAATAGACAGATTATGGGATATTGATGTTTCTCTTGCGAATATTGGTAGTACAAATTTAAAATCAAATGCGATCTCAATTAGAGAATTAGGTACTGAAGCCCCTGATAATGTTGAAACAACGGAATTTCAGCTTAAGAAAGAAGTGCAAAATCAATTTTTAGTTAAGGAGTTTATTAGTACATTAGCCGAAGCTGATGCTGTCTTAAACATTAATGATCTCGAAAAAGAATTATTGAAACTAAAAGATAAATCAAGTAAAATTAAAAGTAGTAAAGCCAAATCAACTAAAGCAAAATCACCTGAAAAGACTAAAGAGGAAATCGACGAAAAGTCATCAGATGAAAGTTCATCCGATGACGAAGAAACATGGGAGGATGGAGGTACACTTATTGAAACCAGTCTAGAAACATTTGGTATTTCAATAGATAAAGAGAACACTATAACATTCGCAATTGTGTTAAGAAATATGTTTGATAAGCCTGTATCTAATATCAAAGTGGTCAAAACTATACCAGATGAATTTATTAACCCCTTGGTCCGTGAAACAACAGAGGGTCGAGCAGGAGTGGAGGGAGATAAAATTGTTTGGACAATCGATAAATTGGCTCCTGAATATACTGTTATGCTTAAATTTACGTGCAATATTACCGTAAATGATATAACAAGAAGAAAAACGGGCCTTATTGAGGTTACTTATCAAGCTGCGTCTTCTTTTGCTGAAGGATTGGCTATAGATAAGTTTGATGCATATACCCGGAATAAATTCTTTATTGAAACCCTTGAGCGAGATGAGGAACCAAACATTTGGGATAATAAGTTAATTTTTGATAACTCTTCTGAATTCATCATTCAACTCTTCAATGCAGATGTATATTCTCCAGAAGATCAGAGTAAAAAATTTGTAGATATAGATCCTAATGATGTTCCAATGCTACCTTCAGGAGCTCAGTGGCATTCAATTAAGTGGGAATATGAAAGTGAGGATTATCCGACATTTAGGAAGAAACTTGAATTTCGAGTTGTTCCTGATTATCAGTATAACGTCAATGTTTCTGTTGCTGTTTCAGATGTTATCTTAGAAATTGCTAGCATTACTGGAGAAATGATTTATGATAAGGTTGAGACTCCTACTTATAAAACTCAGGATGTTATCGCTACACTAAAATTGGGAAATCATGGTTCAGCTCCGCTAAATGATATTACCATTATACAGCAAACTTTCACAGATGAGTACCAACCTCCAAAAGCAGAAGAAATCAAATTGATTTGGGACGGAGATGAAGTTGAAATATCTGCCGATGCTGTTAATTTTGAGATGAATGAATTTAAGATTACCCTTACAAATCTTAAAGATAATAGCTCAGGCATGTTAAAACCAGACTCTACCTTGGAGTTTGTATATCCTGTCCATTGTCTAAATCCTGTGCGAGACTCAACTTTCGATTCAGAAATTACCTATTTAGTTAATACATTCCCAGTGAGTCAAGAATTAGAGTTCAAACCTGATGTTCCAACTATCAGCGCGGTCCATATTAGACGTAAATTCAGAATTGGAAAGGAAGTTATTCCTGTGGGCACACTAGGGCACTATAAAATTATTTTAAGTCTTGAAAATATTGGTGAATCGAAATTAATCGGAATAAATCTGTTAGATAAAGTCCCTGATTCTTTCGAATATTCCGAATATTCAATGACACCTGAAATCACTGATGAAGTTGGTCAAGATACATTAAAATGGACGATTGAAGAATTAGAGCCTGGAGAAAGCTTAGAAATCTCGTATGAAATTACTGGTACAGGTGAATACAGTCCATCAGATGCCCAATTGGCACTATAAAATCAAAATTTCTTTTTAATTTTTTTTATTTTTACATTAGTAGTTAAATTTAATAAAATTCTTGCGAAAAAAATCTATAATTAAAGGAATTTTTAGAAACTATGATAAGGAAGCGATTTCAACTCAACTGGAAGTTCGAATGCCCAGACGCTGTTTTAACATGCTCAATTCTAAAATGCCAAGAGAGGAACTTTTTGGTTTTTGGTGGTCACGATAAAAAACTATATTTAATGGATGAAAAAATGAATATTCTTGATGATAGAGAATTCGATGGATGGTGTCGATGCAGTTTTCCAGTAGATTTAGACAAAGATGGCTGTGATGAGGTGTTAGTTGGAGCTAGAAATTTTATGGTTATGAAAATAAACCCCGAGAAGAAAAAACTAATAGGATTAATGAGATATAAATCAACCAAAAGAGTTAATTGTTGTGTTGGAGGAGATTTCACGAGAAATGGGAGTATTGATTTGATATTTGGTAGTGAGGATAAAACCATAAAAATTTTTGATAATATAAAAGCAAAGGAACCAAAGTTTATTCTCTATTATGAATCATGGGTTACAGCGTGTAATTTAGGATATTTAAAATTAGAAAACGAAAAAACCCCTATTTATGGTTTATTAGTTGGGACTAAAAACGGTTTACTTCAACTAGTACAAATTAAAGATGGGTTCCCAGATATTTTGTGGAATAAAAAATTTACAACCCAAGTTAATTCTATAATGATTGGGGATGTAACCAATGATGGATTAAATGAAATTATCCTAAGTACTGATGATTCTACAATTAAGATTTTGACTAGCGAAGGAGAACTTGTAAATGAGATCAAAATCGAGGAGGGTCGTCCACTTTCATTACTAATTGAGGATATAGATGGAGATAATGCAAAGGAAATCATAGCAGGGTGTGCAGATGGATCCTTGAAGATTTATCATAATCCTGTTTTAAATTCTAATGATTTCGAGTTGAAGTGGAAAACTAAGGTTGCGACCTCAATTAAAGACATTTGTGTCTTTCCAGGAGACCAACAGTTACATATCGTTTTTGGAGGGTATGACCGTACAATTAGAAATGTTTCTGATTTTGAATGGGGTCAAAAGCAAACGCTTGAAATACCTCAACAAATAAAGATTCCAGAAATACAGAAGGGAATAGAAGAAATGCCAATTATGGACTTGACAAAGATAGAAGAGGTCCCTACAAATATCCGAGGTCATATTTTCAAGATTTTAAAGAAAAAAGGATTTTTGAAAGATTTACTGAAAGAATTGACAGAGTTGGGATATTCCCGAGAAGAAATATCAGATCAATTAGAGATAATGAATATTCAGAAATCAATCATATATGAAAAGGTTGTATATCCTGTATGGAGTTCTCCTGAGGAAGAAATAGAGACTAAAGTAGAAATTAAGGCTCCAATAGAAAAGCCAAAAGTGCTAGTTAAACATATGGTAATAGAAGAACCGGAAATAGCAGATAAAGAAAGATTAAGAGCAGTCCTTCCTAAAGAAACATTAAAACCTAGTGATACCTCTACTGGGAAGGACGGAGAAGGAGTGACAACTGCCGAAGCTGTTAGTGATGCGAGTTCTATAGAAAATATTATTTTAGACTATTTAAAACAAAAAAAGATTGTTGCAACCAAACCTCTCTTTGTGAGTGATATAACGGCTAAAGGGTTTGCTAAAAACATTGTCGAAAAAGAAATAAATTCTTTGAAGGTACAAGGGAAAATCACATATTCAAGGGCAAAACCAAAGGGTTGGAGTATAACTAATTAATAAACCTCATTATTTTTTTATGAAAAATTCCTCAACTATCTTCCCAAAAGAAGAAAATTGATTTACTTCAGAAAAATTCACTCCGTTATACTTTTGAATAAATAACTGAAGCATCGGATCTACTTTACCGAAAAACTTCTTCACTAATTTATCAGATTTCTTCTTAGATTTATCTACTAAACCATATATAATTAATGATTCTAGCATAGTATTATCTCCGGATTGAACTTCTGCTATTTTAAAAATAAAGAGAATATTTCCAGACTCAAGATATTCTATTGAGTTACTATTGAAAGCAGTATCAGCAAAAGCATTTATAGCCGAGATGAAAGCACCCCTAAGATCCTTACTTATGTTATGTTCTTTTTGAGCTGGTAATTCCTTAAAGGTTTGAGAGAGAAGAACAAATCCTCTGAAGACAAATCCAATCTCGTATAGTTCTTTCAATATTAGATCAAATACACGAATTTAATAATGTTTACTATACTAAATTAAAACTGTTTTTCATATTTAACTTTAAACTAAATATTGTGTGTACAAAAATATATAAAATTAGAAATGTAATAACTATTGATAGTATTCTAACTTTTAGATTTTGTTATTTCAAGTTTTTCTAAAGTGTCTTCAGAAGGAAAACCTGTATCCCAATCCCAACCGCGTTTTTCATAATAGACTTTCAAGTTATCTTCCAAATCTAAAGCAATACCGGCAGTTCCTCCTGATTTTAGAGCTGTAGAAACAATTTTTGGCAAATAATCATCTTCCCTTTTACAACCGAGTTTACATGAAATTAATCTCTTCAAATTAGAAGCGCGTTCTCCAATTTTAAACAAAGTTCCGCTGCTACCGAAGGATTGAATTCCAGTAGACGCTTTAAGCAACCTTGTTAATGTTAAATCGTTAATATGTGTAAAATTACAGATTACAGCTGAATCGTAGATATTAGTTAAGTCTTGATATGCTATAATTGACTTCTCTCTTTTATTCAGAGTAAATCTATCCTTCTTTCTAATCTTAGTATAAGAAGCAGCATCCCCATCGATATTATAGAAGTCACCTTTATTGTGATTAGCTCCTGTACAACCTGTCATATAAGTAAGAGCTTGCCCAAGATAAGCACGAGGATCATGCATCGGTATCTCTAAGCCTTTTACATGAGCAGCTAAATCGGGATCGACCCCGAATTTTTCAGCCATGACTTTTACCCCCTCTGCTAAAATATCTCCTATCCCTTCTCGTTTAATGATTAGCTTTAGTAAAGTGAGCATAGTTGCTTCATTACCCCAAGAGATATCTTCCAACTTTACCTTAGTTAAAGAATTTTTAATCTTTTCTATGGCGAGATTGTTTTCAACTAGATAGATTAAAAAAGATATGGAAACACCACTGGAAATAGTATCTACTCCGTCAAGATTACATATATGATTTGCTTCAATTATCGGTTTGAAATCTAAGACACCACACATTGGCCCAAATGCAGCCATAGTTTCATATTCGGGTCCATCAACTTCTATCTCTTTACCGTCTATCTCAAAGAGTGTTTTTCTACCACATCCAATAACACATCCTGAACAAGCATATTTTAAGACAACATATTGCTCCTTTAAAGCTCTTCCAGTTAAATTTTCTGCGATAAATTCACTGCTTGTGAAATATTTTGCGGGGACATCTCCTATAACCATACCCATGTCGCTATATATTAGAGTACCAAAATGTGAGAACATATTTGTAACAAAAGGGATCATTACCTTTTCTAATGTAGATTTTCCTTGAATTCTTAATTCTTCTTTATCAAAATAATCGATGGTTTGACTTCCTTTTATAGCTATTGCTTTCAATTTTTTTATACCCATTAGCGCTCCTAATCCACATCTCCCTGCTGCTCTTCCTTCATCGTTAATTATAGCTGCATATTTTACTAAATTTTCTCCTCCATTCCCAATACAAGCTACTCTGAATTTTTCATCATTCAAAAGAGCTCTAACAGAAGTAATGGTATCCCTTGTATTTTTTCCCCATAAAGAATCAGCATCCTTGATTTTAATTTTACATTCATCAATTACAATAAATTTAGGCCTATCAGCCTTACCAGTTATAACAATAGCATCATATCCACTCCTCTTTAAAGTAATAGGGAAGAATCCTCCCGAAGTTGATTCGCCCCAAATTCCTGTAAGAGGGGAGATTCCTGTAACACAATATCTACTACTAGAAGGAGTCATAGTTCCTGTTAATGGTCCAGTTGCAAATATTAAGGGATTTATACTTGAAAAAGGGTCTTTCTGTAAGATTTGAAAATCACTATCAGAAAGTAAATCATAAGTAAGCTTAGCTGATAGTCCAGCTCCACCCATATAATTTTCAGCAATTTTCTGGTCGAGATCTTTTACTTCAACATTCAATGAGCCTAAATCAATATAAGCAATTTTACCGTTATAACCATATAGTTTTTCCATTTTTAATTCCTCCTATGAGTAAAATAAATCCATTAAATCATCTAATTTATTTTCATAACCGATTTCTAAGATTTTTCTATATTGTCCTTGGTTAATCCTTCGAGTAGAAGATAGGGTGCAATAATCATTGAAGGCAAATTCAACCATTTGATTCAATTGTGCCATATAATCATCCTTTGAGATTTTGGGGCTTTTAATTTCCTGGATAGATAGGGGGCAATTTACAGTACGCATAAATTTTCTTAAATTAACTAGTAATTCCTTCAAAATCTCTTCTCTAGGACGATGATTTATGTCAACATCAAATAATTTTGCGAGTTTAAAAAATCGGTTTGTAACCTTTGCTTGAAAGGCGATTGAAGCACATAAAAATACACCTACACATATACCATGATGAACATGAAATATCGCTCCAAACGAGTGTCCTAAGGAATGCTCTATACCTCCTGAAACATTTCCAAAACCTATTCCCGCAATATATGCTGCCATTTGCATTTTCTCACGAGCTTCCATATCATTCCCTCTTTTAACAGAGCGAGGTAAATAATCTATAATAATCTCTGCTGCCTTCAAATTATGCATATCGGTAAATATTGTACTCATTGTAAGCATATAGGATCCCATAGAATGAGCAAGCGCGTCTATACCAGTACCTGTGGTTAAACTTGGTGGCATTGTTCTTACAAAATCAGGATGAAGCACTACAAAATCTGGACAAAATTCATAGAGTACAACTTCCGTTTTTTTTGGAGGCTCTCTATCTGTATCTGTTATAACCGCGATGAATGTGGTTTCTGCTCCCGTTCCAGAAGTTGTGGGTATTGCTGCTAAAATTTTTACCTTTTTCCGTAGCCCAGCATAATAAGGCGCACTCATATTATTGATATTAATCTCTGGTTTTTCATAAAATAGTAGCATTAACTTCGCAGTATCCATGGCAGATCCTCCTCCTACGGCTAAAATTACTTTAGGATCGTATTCTTCGCATACTTTTGCCCCTTCTAGCACGGTATCTCTAGGAACATCTGGAAGAACATTGTCATAAAATCGACTATTAATACTTCTTTGACTCAACCGATTAGCAACTCTTTCTCCTAGCTTCCGCAAATCTTTATCAACAACAATTAACACACGCCTTTCATCCTCAGATAAAAAGGCTGAAATATGATTGATAAAATCATTCAAACTATTTGTTCCAACGAAAGTAGTTTTTGGACTTATGATAGGTGAATGATAACCTCTAAAAGCGTTGGAACTTGCCTTGATGTACATATCCTTGAGCATATCATTTTCATACCATGCGATATCTCTTCTCGACATTGAAACTATCCTCTTTTATGGTAAATATTTAATATTCATCATTTTTCACTCAATATATATTTTTATATAAGTTTAACTAATGCTTAAATTGTATAGACTTTGATTGACTTTAAATAGTGGTTCTATCTCAAAAGAGTTGAAAATAAAAAATGAATAATCATATTTTAATAAAAAATGGAGTGGTCATGGATGGGACAGGGTCTCCTGCTTTTAAAGCGGATATAATCATAGAAGGAGAGTTGATTAAAGATATTGGATCATTTCAAGACGTAAAAACAACAAGAGTTATTGATGCTAAAGGTTTAGTAGTTGCTCCTGGGTTCATTGATGTGCACACGCATTTAGATTTTTTCTTTCCATCTCCTCGACATCCCCAAGTTTTAGAAAGTTGGGCACGTCAAGGGGTAACCACTATTATCGCAGGAAATTGTGGTTATAGCGCGGCACCTATCAATCATGAAAAAGAAGAATTAATAAGCACTTTTTGGAATTTTGCTTTACCTCATGATGGATTAAATTATGAATGGACTACAATGGCAGAATTTTTCAACTATTTGGAAAGAAATGGGCAAGCGTTTAATGTAGCAATTTTAACAGGTCATAACACCCTCCGGACCAATGTTATGGGTTGGGAAACTCGATTTGCAAATCCCGATGAGGTTTCTGAAATGCAAATGATGCTGAGAACGTCACTAGAGGCTGGTTCTATTGGCCTTTCGTTAGGATTATATTATTGTCCAGGGATATTTTCTCATACTGATGAATTAATGGAGTTAGCATCCGTTTTAACCGAATTTGGAGCACCCTTAGTTCCTCATACAAGAGGTTTAACAGTTACATATGATAAAGCGATTGAAGAGGTTATAAGCATAGCTGAAAAAAATAAAATTCCTCTGCATATTTCTCACCATGCTGGCGGTTCTGGGCAGGTAAGAAAACGAGCACTAAAGAAAATAAAAGAAGCAAAAGAAAGAGGATTGAGAATTGGACATGATAATATGCCATGGGCAGGAGGTTGTACTGCTGTATTAGCACATTTTCCTCCTTGGATTTTAGAGGGTGGGATAGATAAGTTAATTGAGAGATTAAAAGATCCTAAGATTCGAAAACAAGCGAAAGATGAAATGGAGAATTTTCAACCTCAATGGCCGACTTGGGATAATAAATATTGGACCGATAAATTTTTAGGAGGAAACACTTATATAGGAGGCTTTAGCTCGGAAAAAAACCTAAAATTCGAATATATGCCGATTAAAGATATTGCAAAATACCATGGTAAAAATATGTATGAAACTCTCTTTGATTTAGTTCTTGACGAGAAAGGAAAGCTTTTTACCGTAGGTTATTTTGATCATCCAGTAGCAGAGCAGTTATATGATGAACTCATTAAAGATTCAGATTGTTCAATCGAGACAGACGTTATTGGTGTAGACTTTAAAAATCCTTTTCCTGTTTCTTATGGGACTTTCACCAAAGTTTTAGGTGAAATGGCTCGAGATAAAGGTCTGATGTCTCAAGAAGAAGCTATTCGCAAGATGACGTCACTTCCTGCAGAGCAAATGCAGATTAAGGATCGAGGAATTATTAAAAAAGGATATTTTGCCGACATAACCATATTTAATCCTAAAACTGTCAATGCTCTGGTTTCTTTTACCAACCCTTTTCAGAATTCTGAAGGAATAGAATATGTACTTATCAATGGCAAAATTGTTATTGAGAAAGAGAAATATTATCCCGAGATTTTTGCTGGTAAAGTTTTAAGGAGAAATTAAATGCAAACTATTTTAATACAAATGTCAAATTATATATCATAAATTTTAATATATGAAGGATATAACAATGAAAGTTTTAGCTTTGGGAGGATCTGGGGATATGGGAAGGATGGCTGTAGCTATACTACTTGAATCTCCAGAAGTAACCTCTATTACGGTAGCGGATAAAAATTATGAAAGAGTCAATCATCTTGTAGATTTAATTGGTTCTGATAAACTAAAGGCAGTAGAAATTGATGTAACGGAACATGATAAACTTGTGAAATTAATCTCATCCCATGATTTAGTTATGAATACTGTAGGTCCTTTTTATAAATTTGCTACAGTTATATTAAATGCTGTGATTGAAGCAGGAAAACAATATGTAGACATATGTGATGATTGGAAACCGACGTTAGATTTACTTGATATGAATGAAAAAGCGAAAGAAGCAAATATAACCGCAATTATTGGGATAGGTGCGAGTCCAGGAATAACAAACCTAATGGCCGTTGTAGCGTGTTCTAAGTTAGATGAGGTTGATGATCTTATTACCGCTTGGGGTTATGGCACTGGAGAAGGAGTAGGAAGCAAACCGAAATATTTTATAAATCCTAGAAAATTCTATAAAAAATTTAAAGAAATGCCAATAATTGCTAATGCTGCAACTATGCACTTATTCTATGAAACATTAAAAAAAATTCCAACATATATAGATGGGAAAACTGTTGATATTAAACCTCTTACAGACGCGGAACCACTTCAATTTCCTGGATTCAAAGATACTTATGTTTGTCATATAGGTCATCCAGAACCTGTGACATTACCAAGAGTTTTAAAAGCAAAATCTGTCTCGAATTTGATGTATATGGGTAAAACAGTAACAGATATTGTTCGCAAATATACTCAACAAATATCTGATAAAGATTTGACAGTCAGTGAAGCAACAATTAAATTTGAAGAGGAATTAAGAACTGCAAATAGAGATGAAGAATTTTTAAAAGAATATATCGGTATGCCTCCTGGTTTAAGTGTTATAGCAACAGGTATTAAGGATGGTAAAAGAAAAAAAGTCGCAATCGCTAATAAACGTGTCCCTTTCGGAGGGATGGCAGGAATAACATCAATTCCACTCGCAATTGCCGCAGAAATGGTAATCCGTGGTGAAATAACAGAAAAAGGAGTTCTCACTCCTGAAGAATCTATCTCAGATCCAATGGGATTTTTTAATAGATACGCAAAATATTGTGGGGAGAATCTCACAGGAAAAGATATTTTGCTAGAGAAGGAAATTGATCTTTAGAAATTAATTATTAATAAATAAAATGACAATTAATTTTTCATATCTAAATGTGAATAATTAAAATAATAAGAAAAGGAATCGAAATTAAAGGTGGTGATTAATAAAAAATGAAAGTGTTAGCATTAGGTGGTTCGGGTGATATGGGTAGAATGGCTGTTGCAATACTTCTTGAATCTCCTAATATCTCGTCGATTACAGTTGCAGATAAAAATATTGAAAGAGCTAAATACTTTGTTGAATTAGTTAGTTCTGCTAAATTATCTCCTTTTGAAATCGACGTTACCGAGCATGATAAATTAGTAGATTTAATATCCTCCCACGATATAGTTATGAATACAGTAGGTCCCTATTACAAATTTGCAACTCGAATCATGAAGGCGACTATAGAAGCAAAAAAGAACTATGTGGATATTAACGACGATGCAAAACCCTCATTAGATGTATTAGAAATGACTCAAAAAGCTAAAGAGGCGGGAATTACTGGTCTTATTGGTATTGGAGCCAGTCCTGGGCTTACAAATCTGATGGCAGTCATTGCCTGTTCTAAGTTAGATGAGATTGATGACCTTATTACTGCTTGGGGTACAAGTCGATATGCAAAAGTAGGAAGAAAACCAGATTATTATGTACCACAAAGGACATTTTATGAAAAATATAAAAGTATGGCCTTGATTGCGAATGCTGCTACTATGCATTTATTTTATGAAACAATAAATGAAATTTCAACATTCAAAGCTGGAAAAATGGTTGAGATCAAACCTCTTACTGAAGCAGATCCGGTTCAATTCCTCGGTTTTAACGATGCTTATGCTTCTCATATAGGTCATCCAGAACCAGTAACATTACCAAGAGTAATAAAAGCAAATTCTGTATGTAATTTAATGTTTTGGAGTAAACCAATGACAGATTTAGTTCGTGAATATTCACATCGAATTTCTAATAACGAACTGTCGATTAGCGAGGCATCAATAGAGTTTTTTAGGGCATCAAGGAATAGATCTAAGGACCCTGCAACTAGACAACAAAATGAAAATCTCCCTCCTGGGTTATGTGTTATCGTGACGGGTATAAAAGATGGTAAGAGAAAGAAAATAGCAATCGGGAGTGAATGTGACCCATATGGCGGAATGGCCGGGGTAACGGGAGTACCTTTGGCTATCGCTGTGCTTATGATTCTTAATAACGAAATTAAAGATAAGGGAGTTTTTACCCCTGAAGAAGCATTCTCAGATCCAATGGAGTTTTTCAACCAATATGCAAAATACTGTGGAGAAAACCTAAAAGGTGAGGATGTTCTACTCATTAGGGAAGTTGATCTTTAATTCGACTGAAATAAACTTTAGAATTTTAACTCAAAAGAAATTTTAAATAAAATAAGTAGTATTATCCAAGGATGAAAGGTATAATAAAAGCACGTTTGGGAGTAATTTTAATTTTTGTTATTATTATCATTATCGTAATTATAGCAGTCTAATTACGGATGCAGATCTTCTCAAAATTTAGAAATTATAAAAAAAAGAGAAATTATTTTTTGCTAAATTCATCCCAGTTAATAAGCTCTTTTACAGTTTTACTTGAGTATCTTTTCTGATTTCTCCCATTAACAACTTTATCAGAATTTTTGATAAAATCCT
>SDBU01007416.1_pt1 | contig 12649 bp, 15 predicted proteins | sample 2277071 | NCBI WGS metagenome assembly SDBU01 (sample SAMN10397929, study PRJNA504765) | marine sediment metagenome | isolation source: marine sediment core GS08_GC12, 126 cmbsf | place: Arctic Ocean: Gakkel Ridge, Loki's castle | collected 2008 | reverse complement strand
CGCAACATAGTCATTGTTGTCTTCCTGGTACTGCAAGACGATCCAGTAGAAGGAACCTGATCTCAAAGCTATTGGCTCTGGGAAAACAAAGCTTACTAACTCGCCCCCAGCGTCCACCGTAATAGAACTAGAGTCAATCAGTCCGGACTCGGCAAAGGGGGAGACTAATTCGCCGCTTGGCAGGTCAATTCCGGTAGCGTCGGCGTCTTCATCCGTAGCCTCTATACGGATGTAGATATTTCCTGTGGGCGTTCCATTTTTGCGCAGCTCTAACTTAACTTTGGATAGAAGCATATTAGACGGAGCAGCGAAGCTTTGGGCTAGACTTCCTTGAGGTTCTAGGACTAGCTCATCTTCACCTGCGGTGGTAGTTACTTGCAAGACTGGGTTAGACGGAAGACGAATCACGTCTGGGCACCACTGCTCGCTCTTGGCTAGATCTAACAGTACCGAAAGGGCCGACCGAGTAGTCTTAGCGTAGTCAGGTTGAATCGTCTTGATATTAGGGGAGTAATCCAGTCCCGGCTCTCCGTCGAAGTTCGAGACAAAAGGAAACAGGAAGGCATTGGTATCCGGGGCCTTCTGGTTTAAGACATCTTGGATGACGCTGGCACGCGCAAGAGAAGACCCGATATCATCTTGCGGTGAGCCATCGCGAAGTTCGGATTCTCGACTAACCGCGATGATCTTCAAGGTAGGCCCCTGGTCACCGAGCGGAAGGACTTCCTGAACCTGTCCACGGAAGAATACCTTATTGATATCCCGGCTAGTTACTCGAATCTCAGTGCTGAAAGGTATGTATACGTCCTCGGCGTTTCGACGTTCAATTGTGTAAGTCTCCGAGGAATCCCAGTCATCCTCCCCTCCTCCGCTTACTAGTAGCTGAACGGTAAGCTGAGTCTGGCTGTCGACGGTAGCTATCTCCCAAATCGCGTTACTGTCGGAGGTATTGGTTACCCGATCGCCCTTCTGTACTCCATTCGAGAAGAACGTAGCCGCGCTGTCCGTAACCGTGGTGGCTCCACCTGAGGCACTTGTAGTCCCGGTTGCGATGGTTGGCAAGTTATTATCAAGGTTTCCTACAATGAAGGTAACGATCCGAATGAAGCCCATGAGGCTAGCTTCGTAGGTCATCTCCAGTAGGAACGTCTCCTCTACGAAGCCAGGGCCGTTGTCTCGCTCTATTAAACTTAGCTGGGCCATCTATGCCCACCCCCTAAATGCTGGAATCCCTACGTTCCACGCTACAGCGAACACGATGATAAAATCTACTAGATCAGTTCCAGGGTTTTCTACGATAGTTACGCGATTAATTAACCCACGGTATACTCGTTCACCGCCCAACAAGGGATACTTGAAGGTAACCATTCGCGTAGGAACTCCCCTATTCCAGAGGATAGCCATCTCCTCGAGGTCGATAATATCAAGATTATGGCCTGCAACTGGAGGATGAACTGGATGCACTCCTGCCACAGTGCCTTTCAGGGTAAGAGTCATCTTGGCATAGTTGAGCGATAGCGACTGGTTTTCTAACTCCGGAGTATTCAGGGCAATTGCGTTAGTCTCGATTTTCTCTCGAAGCTCGTTAATTTTAATATCAAGATCGAGGGTAACTTGGGCGCCTCCGAAAAGCGGGACGTAGTCTACGCAGAAAGATGCTAGGGCTACTACAGGAACAGATCCCCCGATTTCGACAGCGTTATCTGCGTTAATATAGCGCCCCATCGACGTAGAAGGCGCAGTATACTCGAATATGATAGGCGCAAACTGCCCCCCATTTTGCATACTCAAAGGGCCATCAGCGTTGTTCCAGTCGTCTGAGCCTGAGCTATACGCGGTTTCGGCTCCCCACGTTGTCCCTCCGTCAGTCGATTTTTTGTAGAACATATCATAAGAAGCTCCAGATACTCGCTTCCCATATCCCACATATATGTCGTCATTTGGAGCTACCAGTACTACAACAGCCTTCGGGAAGTCATAGGAAGTGACTACGGGGGTTAATTCTGTGATTGATGCGCTACCGTTGAGATCCCAGATGCGAATATTTGTCGGCGTAGCATCGGCTCCGCCAGTCATGGCTGCAATCACATGCCCGTCCGAATGCCTAATGGATACACCAGGCCCCGAAAAATCTTCCGAATTACCTGCACCGGCGACTCCGAATATAAGAGTCGATGACCAGGAATCGCCCGAGGAATCATATTCTTTTAGCTGCCATTCGTCGGTAGAGCCGGCTTCAAACCACACTATAGCTATGTCTGCCTCGTCGTCTCTCCAGAAGGCCGGAACTAGCTTCCATGAAGAGGCGGCTACGATGTTGGCTGGAACAGCAAGGGCACTACTCCAGCTAATCCCATTATCGACAGACTTAGAAAATTCCTGTTTATTTCCAGAACCAGTCCCGTTGAACATGTATAGTGTACCATCGATGGCTTTAACAATACTGGTATGCCGCGTTCCTACGACTGATCCGTGGGTAAATACCGAAGCTCGGGCCGTAATTGAATCGTCTGACGTGTCTAATTGGCTATACCCGAAGAATGAAGTGGTGGCACCGCCAGGTTCGGCATGCCCGCAGTGGATAATTCTACCCGTCCCACCGGGTGTCCACTGGTCGTAGTAAACTTCAATCTCGTTAGATACATTATTCCCTACGTCAGCTTGAGCTAGAGTCTCCGATCCCCACGTAAATCCCTTGTCTACGCTCTTTTTATAGAACATACCTTCCCCGTCCTTGCCGTAGAACATATAACACGTATCCGTGCCTGTCCAGACGACTGAAGGTCGAGTTTTACGCGCTGAACTATTATTCCAACTTGTCCCGATCTCGTGTATAAGGATATCAGCCATTAAGCCCATTCCCTTAGGGTTGGGTCAGTATCAGACCATACGACCGCGAAAACCAAGGTAAAAACTACTTGGGTTTTCCCTTCCCGCCGAACCATTTCGAGAGACTGGATAACTCCCTTATAGACCCGAAAGGTGTCTCCTTGTGTCCCGTAGTTTAATTCGAGCGAAGGGATAGTGGCGAGGACCCCCCCGGGCTTAGCTTGATTATTGAATGTTAGAGCAGCTTCTTCCATATCAATCCAGTCAGGCGCATGCTCGACCCCGGTAAGAAGCGGGTGGGCAGTATGTGCAAGAGGAGTTTGCTCTATATAGCCGTTTAGTGTGATAACGTAGCGTAGAATAGAGAAATCCAACGAAGCGTTATTGAGACCGGCAAAATTTAGAACCATCCCACCGTCGGTGATATCTCGCTGGACACGGCTAACTTGAAGGATAAAGATGAGGTCTTTACCGGTATCGGTAGCCGAGGCACCGTCGATGGCAAGGTAGGATGGAATCCTAAGCCGAACAGCTCTACCTGGTGAGGCCATCTATGGCTTGCCTAGTCCAGATGCGTGGCCTGCCTCGGTTAGCTTGGTGTCTATCTCTCGCCGCAGGTTATCCATGATCTGGTCCATAGTCATGCCTTGGATGGAAATCTCAAACTTCGGGGCGTTTTTCGTGCTCAGTTCGATGAACCGCTGAAGGGTATTATCATTCATCTGTTTGAGTGTGCTGAGCAGCTCGGGAGTTCCGGTGATTCCCGGCGCGATCTCCTTCCCGTATCGAGCTTCGGTAGTTTCACGGTAGTCTCCAGGTAGAGGGCCTGTACCTGTCCAACGTTTCCAAGCCGGCAGGGGGTCAAGGCCTGACTTCTCACGCTCTACATTGACGCGTCGAAACTCCTTAGCTGCCGAAGTTTGCAGCCATCCTGGAGAGTCGTCCCGCAAGCCACCGAGAACTCCCTTGACGGTATTTCCGATGGCGTAGTCGACCATCTCAGCTCCCATCTTAAACTTTCCCCAGGCGGACTTCTCGGCCATAACATCTTTAATCTTGCCAGGCCCTTTAACTAAACTGTCGATTACCTCTACGGTAGCTTCGCCAGCTTCCGCGGCCTTCGGTATTAGGTCAGCGATCTTAGTTAGTGCCTTTGCGATCATCGGCATGAAGGGTGCGAGGAAGGAATCCATGATGGCTCCCATGATGGACCCCAACGCTCCCATCGTGGTGCTCAAGATCTGACTATTCTTAGCCATCGCTGAGATTCCGAAGTAGATGCCTGCCAGCCGAGTAAGGTGCTGAAGCTGCTTCGCCATTCCCGCGTCAGGTCTCACCAGGGTAGCTTGCTTTGGGTCTCCAGGTCGTCTCCCTCCGGGACCTGCTAACCCACCTCCACTGCCCCCGCCAGCCCCGGCACCCGCTGCACCTGAAGCTGCTTTACCAGCGGGGCCTTGAAAGATGGTCCCTAACTGGCGCTCAAGTTCGGCCCGGTCAATTACCATCTCCAGCTTGATTGTCTGGTCGTCCTGGGTTACCATCTCATCTCTTTCCTAGGCTTTCAGCGATCGCACGTTCTTGGGCTACATTTGCTTCCTGGCGGGCTTCTTCCTCCCATTGAGCTTGCTGTTGAATGAGGAGAAAGTTGTCTATCACGTCTTCCGATGACAGTTCTTCAATCTCAGAGGAGGTGAAGTTTCCTTCCTGGCGCAAGATAAGCTCTATCCGACGCCGGAGTAACCTAGCTTGCGCGGCTCCGTCTAGCTGGCCTTGCTCGAAGGCCCGGAGTCTTTTTTTCCGCTCACCAAGTCCGTGAGCAGACTAGGTCCCGGGACAATGTGAATCAGGTGGGTGATTACCGGCGTATCAAATGACCGCAGCATAGGAAGCGTTACCTTCTGTCCGCAGATGTCGATGATAGCTTCCTGAAACATCTCCTCGTAGTATTGAGCGGTGTCGAAGGTGACATCCTCGATGACTTCCCCGGTTGTGGGATTGGTGGTCTTCCGAGTTTTCCAGGCGTTTTCAATGGCGTTGAGCCGTAACTTCCAGTCTACCTTATGGTAGTTGACTTCCCACTCCTGTTCCTCAAACTCAAATACTAGTGTCTTGCTCTGGCCTCCTCGGCATAGGTCTTGGAGGTTAGTTCCCCTTTCCATGTAAAGCTCCTTGTATTTTAGTTAGTACTCGCGGTAAATCTGCCTTAATCTCACTCTCCCAAATTACCGTGCATGGCCAGCCATAGGTAGCGAAGTGAGTTATCCGCTCCTGAGAGTTATCCTCTTGATGCCAGTAGTCTCCAAATACTTCGAGGAGTCGATGCTCCTCTCGATGGATAAAGTCGGGATTCTTGCCGACTATCCAAACCTGACCGTCGCCTACAAACTCCCAGCCTAGTGGTCCGAGGTGAGTAAGCATCAGCTGTTCGAGTTTATTCGGACTAGCTCCGGCGCGGACTTTTTGAGCCCACTCAGTACCTTCAGCGTATTGACCTAAAACCCATTGGCTATGCTTCGCATTTTGGGCCGCGTATTGTTCCGGATCAAACTTATGGACCTTTCCACGCTGTGCCTGGCTTTGACTAGCCTTATATCCTGGCCTGGTGTGGAATTCTAAGGCTACCTTTCGCATTTTAGCTCTGTGTTCTTCTGTCCGCACGTAACTCATTTTTATGAGTCATCCCACCACATGACTATGGAGGGAAAATCTACGCTCATGCGGACTGTAATTAGAGGCTCTCCTTCTCCAGAAATCTCATTCGGTGCTGCCGTAAAGATACCTCCAACGTTTGCCGCCGAAGACTGGGCGGTTGATGCATCGATCTCTACTCCGTCGGCATCGATAAGAACTGGCGTGATGTTAGCCGGCCCTTGGATATAGAAGTTTTCAGTGCCGGCTAGGTTTTGGAACTTCAAGAGGACATCAAACCCCGTCTTAGCTGAGAGAGCATCGTTTAGCCCCTCTCTCATCAGGTGCTCCCAGTACTCCCGAGTCTCCATCACCGCGGTGATATCCATGGTGATAACTCGGTTACCCTCTATAAACTCAAACGGAACCTGGCTGATTATGGTGCCTCCGGCGGTAGTCACCGTGGATATGTACCGTTCAGCCGTCAGGTTATGGTTAATTGAGAGTGAAAAGTCTCGTATCCGTGCAAAGGTATTACCTAACTCAAACAAGGCGATAGTTCCCTGGCTAAACACCAGAGGTTCTTCGGTAGGAAAGGTAGGCCCCGGAGTTACTACGCTGCCGGAGTACTTAGCTACGCTGGTGCTCGGCAACGCGGAGTCGTGGCGAAGGTCCCGGAACAGCACTTCGTCCAGGGACAGCATGAGCTTGTCGCCTGCTCGAGCCGATAGGGTAGCGCGGTTAATTTTGCCGCCCACGTAATTAACCGTGAGGAAAGACCCGACACTAGTTGCCCCATGGTCCTTGGTGTTTCGGAATTGAGCTCCCCACGTCATGGTGTTAAGACGGTGGAGAGGAATCAAGAACTTGTCTCCCGTGGCAACTCCCACGCTTTCGGTTTGTCGAATTTCGTATGTATCTCCTACAGCTGGCTGCGGGCCATTCCATCCAGCTGTACCGCCGGCGGCACCGCGGTCTGGCGTAGGATATACAGTTACCTCGGTGCTTCCACCTCCAACGGTATCATCGATATATCCTACTGAAATTCCACTGAAGACCGCATGAAGAGGTGGTGTTTGCTTTACATCTAGTCCTCCGGAGCTAAAATTTTCCCCGGAGTCTGTCATGGTTGTAGCTGTAACGCCAGTAATTACGCCAGGGTTAGTACCAGCTAGGGTTACAATATCTCGAGATAACTCTCCCAGGCACATCTCCAGGATATCCCGGCTCTCATCGAAGAGCACGTAGATCTCCCCGATAGACCCCACGAAGTTTTGGTTCCCCGGGTGGGCATTCCGTCGACCTCGTCCTTCTCGGTTGATCCCAAAGAAGAAGTCCCAGTCGAACTGAGGGTCTGGAAGTGTAATTCCGCTCTTGATAAGCCCAAGGTTGGTGTTCAAAGTCGCTGGAATCGCCCCGTCAACGGCTTCCTCGCTTATACCAAACCTGAACGTGTCTTGCCTGTAAACGCCACCACCGGCCATGTGTGAACCTCTTTAATACAGCTTAAGCTTGGAGTAGGTATTGATAAAGTCAGTGTAGTCGCGCATCCAGTTATCGTATTTAGCTTGCAGGGTAATCGTGTCTAATCCCAAAGGTACCAGAGGAGCAAAGTCCTCGTTCGACACGAAGTCTGCACAGGCTTTAAAAGTCACGATTCGACTTAGTTTCTTACTGAACATGTGCCGGCGAAAATCGTGCCCATGGATATAGCGAACTCGTACTCCCCGCTTAAACGCTCCCTGGTCCCGTCGAGCTGAGTAGCTCCGGCGAAAGTTTGGGGGAACCGCGTCTAGGAAGATAGTAGACACGTATATCATACCAAGTCTTGGGTCTATATGGAAATCTTGATCGCGCCCCTCGGTTTTTACTTGGAAGTTACTGCCATCCCACACGGCAAGCTCGATCATATTGATGATTGGCTCGTACCGTATTTTCATACCGTATTGGTTAAAGTCTATGAGTTCGTTCTCGAGAAATTCCAACCGCCAGCTTTCACCCATTTGGTAGACTATCTCGTCTTCGGCTCCGCGCAAATACTCCTCGATAGTAAACAGAGTCGGAGTAGTCGAGGAGCTAAAAGCCGTGTTTAGCTGCAGCTGCCGCTGGACGTCGCCTGCCGTGGCATAAGTTACATAAGGACGCGCAACTACTGAGTTGCACGAAGCTATAGACGTAACCGTAATCGGACTGCTAACTCGAAGCCAATACCGAGAAGTACTATCGGGTACAGATCCAACCGCGTGCGGAGCTGCCGTAGTTATGGCAAAAGTTGTCCACTCGGTTTCATCTGCTCCTCGAGGGTCCCACAGCATATATCCAGATGCTGCCCCTAAGTCGAAACTCTGTACTGGAATAAATTGGATCCACGAAGAAATTGATGCGCCATATTCCCACGTTAGCGTTCCATAAGTCCCCGATGCAGATAGAGCGAATACTAGCGCGTCTATACGCCGGCTGAACCCGAAGTACTGGAAGTCTCCAGTCGCACCCAGTAGTTCAAAGGCCGTGCCGGCATCTGACGCAGCTTCAACCGTGTTGTTGACGTACGCCGTAGCGCTGTCGTCAAATTCCCAAACTGCTGTAAGGGGGGTTCCTACAGGCATCTTATCTCCTTATCGCTCTTTAACTATAAGGAAAAGCAGCTCCCTTAGTTCGGGAGTTGTCCAATTGGCTCGAGGGATGGCCAGCAGCTCGGCAATGCGAATGCGGTCAGCGCTCAGAACCACGGCTATGATACTGGTAGTATCGTCTGGGTTGACGATTACCTGGAACCCGCGTGGAGCTCGTGCAGATTCAACCGTAGCGTAATCACTAGCGATTCCACCTAACTCACTCTGGAGAATATTAGAGATTTCAACTAGTATCGCTTCTTGAGTCTGCGCCTCAGTACGACGAGGAAATACCTTCCCGGCGATGAGTTTGTCGCTTTTGCGAAAGATGATAGTATCCATTTCCTTACCTCAAGAACAAGATAGTAAACGCCATGTCCATTCCTGTCCCGGCTTTTGTCCAGGTAATGGTGCACCCGTCGGAATCTAATGTCGTCAGAACCGCGGTCATAGTGTTAGCGGTTCCATCGTCAACGTTTATCAGGATACCGCCAGCCGGAGTATCGAACTGCATCGTGGCCTGACTAGCAGCCATATTCTCATCGACGACTGCGTCGTCTCCAAAGCCCCAGGAACCCACATCCTCGCCTGTTGTTTCCTGCGTTGCCCAGACAATGATAGTGGTAGGAAGGAATCCTGCACCGGTGATGGCCTGTGCACCTGTCCCTGAAGCCGCTGACCGGGTACCAGAAACAATGGTGGATTGCAAAATTCCCACGGACGGCATCGCATGCTTGTGATCTTCGCGAGACGCAGCAGCTCCAGTTCCAACTACTGCCGAATCAGCGTGTGCCTGAGTTTCGGGTGTAGCATCACTAAGTGACACCCCTCCAACTAGTCTACCCATTATTCTATCACCTCAACTATGGTATTGAACGGTACACTGCGGGCCGCACCCTCGTCAGATACCTCCTGGTATGTCATTTTCCATTCCTGGTTAGTGGTAAATCGCGCATCGAATACGGTTTCCGTTCCCGAAGCGCTAATTAGCTGCTCGAGCCATAGGCGGTAGGTAGAACCGTCTACCTTTCGGTAGATTCGAACCGTTCCGTCTACGGTCATTGTCGTAAAGTCGACCTCTACCGACACGTGTCGACGGGTAGTAACGGCGTCTTCCATCACGTCTTGCTCTGCTCCTGCGTCTAGGTAGGAGAACGGTCCAACGGTCTCAACTGAAGATCCTGTTGCGATTGCGCCGACGGCATCGGCTATAGCTTCCAGCGAGTCGGTGGTGTTGTCGTAGGTAAAGTTGCCGTCCTTGTGCAGGATGTCGTGCAGGCTTTTGGCTGTCGGCGGCTCGTCTACTGCACTGGTAACATCGACAATAACCTGTTTTGCGATAGCAACAAGGCTATCACCACCAACAGTGTCATCTTTCTTGCCGACAACATCACGTATCTGGTTATCATCGGATGAGTCCTGCGAAGGAACATCGTGGAAGGCATCGATGATATCAACTGCTGCTTGAAGGATTTTCGCCAGGGCAACGAGGCTGTCGCCGCCTATCGTGTCATCCTTCTTACCGATGACGTGGGCCATGGTCTGGTCAGCAGCCGAATCTGTGGCAGGAACCAAGTTGGAACCAGAGCCCACAATTATGTAATCTACTGTTCCTGGCGCAGCAGTAAAAGGATGCTCAGAATCTAGCGTAAACACCCCACCCGTATTGGCAAAGGCTGCTATTTGACGAGGTTGATTTATGACTGTTCCCGACAGTGGAATTAACCAGCTGCCATTCCAGTACCCGTCACCTTCCGTTCTTCCCGTGTCAGCCGGAACTGTCGCAGAAGAAGTAGAAAAAGTCCCAGTTGCAAGTATGCTGGAGCCAAGAATACCCTTTAGATAGGCTATAGCTGATGCTGTGGAGACCACAGATGAAACCGCCGCATCGGCTTTGTTACCGAGGACTTGCTTAGCCAGGATATTATCGTTGATGTCTGCTGCCGGGACGCGCTCGTCGCCGGGGACTAGTCCGCCTGCTCCCATTGTTACCTCGTTACAGCCACTTGAAGGCTGCTGTAATTAGACCTGCGGCACTAGCCCCCGCTGGAACTAAGGCCCACACGATCCGCTTGAGCCAGTTGATGTCAGCCTCGACGGTAGTTACGCGCTCCTTGAGCTTAGGCAAACCCGCGGTTCGCTCTTCAAGGATTCCGCACGTGGAGTGAATCTCCATCAGGATCTTTCGTTCCTCAGCGTCCATTATAACCCCATCACGTACCATCGTAGGGTCGGCTGGTCGCCTGTGGTGACGTTGATGAAGTTAATTCGACTCACGATTCGAATGTGGTCTTCATCCAAAGCATCGCCGGCATTGAGTCGAACTAGGTGGGTGGCCGAATCTGCCTCGCCATCGAACTCGATATAGCAGTCTAAGTCCGTCATGATGCGAACCTTTCGAATGATCTCGGCCCGGGCATTTTGATGCGAGACACCCTTGTTAACGTGGTACACGTCATTGGTGTCAAAGTCGTCGTCTACGCCGCCTGTGGTAGTTAGGCTGACGGTTAGCTGTGTCGCGCTGTCTACCGAGTCTACCGCCCAAACAGCGCTGCTGTCGGTGGTATTGATAACCACGTCCCCAGCCTGTACTCCCCAGTTGATGAAGTCGGCGGTGGAGTCTATCAAGGTAGTGGCGCTGTTGTTACCGCCGGTGTGAGTTCCCTCGGCAACGAAGGTCTTGTTTTCAAAACGTCGCAGCGAACTCACCAGGACCAAGTCTTCCGGTACGTCGGTAACACCTAGCTGGGTTTCACCTCCCGCAAAGAAAGGGAGGATTGACTGAGATTCCTTGACTGAGTTGGGGAAGTCAGTTTCGTCTTGACTTTTAATTCCTGGTAGTGGCATCTATCACCTCGCCTGGGTGGTCATGATCGTCGTCTCATTGAGCTAAGCGCTTTTCCATCCGCTGTAAGCTGCGAAGCATAGCCTGAGGTTGATTCTTCTTAAGGGTCTCCGCAATTTCGTCACGCTTCTTGCGGCCCGGGCTCCCTTCGGCGAAGTCGGAGTATCCCATCTGCTGGGCTTGCCAGGTAGCCACGGCGAAGGGCTCTTCGACTTCCTTACTTACACGCCCAGCCGGAGCTGTCTTGGATTCTTCGTACCTAGCTTCGTCGGGGTGCTCCCAGCGCTCATGCCGAGGACACCACTTCAACCCAAGGTCCTGGGGTGTTTGCTTTGTTATCTTCATCTGCTCTCGTTACGGAGCGGCTACGTCGTCGTATTCGATTTCAATTGTGCCGTCAGATTTTCGGTTTAGAGACCGAACTGGAAACTCGCCGCTGTTGGGGTTACTACGGATAAAGCCTGCGTCGGTTTCGGCTTGGATAAACAGCTCGATCTCTCCGGTAACCGCGTTGATTACCGCCACCCGACCTGTAATCTGTCGTGCAAAGGGTGGGGAAGTAAAGGTAAACCCTCCTGCTACGGAACTGCTTAAGAAGACAGGGTCTCCTACCGCCGCGAGCGAGGTATCCTGCCCTGTTAGTCTGTAAGACTTATGGGCCTGACCGTCGGTTGCATCGGCGATAGCTGCGCGTAAGATAAACTGCGCTAAAGCAGCGTTGATAGCCTTGGCTTGAGATTTATCTACCAGCCATCGAGCGGTCGACTCGTCCCATCCCGAGATGTATACCAAATCTCCTTCAGCGAGGCCACCACCAGTTTCATTTCGCACCTTTACAAACTGGTCTTCCAGTCCTTGAGCTGCCGGGTCTAACGTTATCGTTTGAATAGCCATCTAGCCTCCTGGCTCGGGTACGTCGCTATACTGGATGATTAGCTTTCCGCTCGCGGTAACAAATATGTTGCAGATTTTATGGCACCCTGGTGGGGGGCTACTAACGGGCACAGATCCCTTAAACGGCTGCCCATCTCGATTAAAGATTAGCTCAAGCTGAGTATCTGCTAAGCCATCAAGTCCAAGATACTTTGCGATGGCTCCTCCTTACATAACAACGGGCCACCGGTTACGGTAGCCCCAAGCGTAAAACCCTACCCCATCGGATAGTCGGGTTTCCAACGCTCGGGGTCCCGTTCATTCTGGTCCCGCCGTCGGTTTTAGTTGTCGAATCTATTTGAGTGCGTCAGCTGCTTTCGCGGCTTCTTCAGCTAGCCTCTCTGCCTTCGCTAACATAAACCTCTCATAGAGGTCAACGTGTTCGAGGTGCAGGGCGTTTTCCTTGCTTAGCTTGCCAAATGCGGAGATTATCAGCTCCTGCATGGTTATCGGGACGCTGACTTCCTTTGAGCGTTCTTTGGTCTCGTCCCAGTGAAAGGACCCGCCTTCTGTCCGAAGGTTGAAGGCCTGATACTCGTCGTTGTCGAAGCCCAGTTCCTCGCGGAGGACGGGTACGTCGTGCATGCCCCAACGCCGGTCCGCCCGTGCCCCGTGGGGCACCACCATGATGTTCTTCGGCGCTATCATTGCCAGCATGACCTACTATTTCATGATTCACAGGCGCCGCCCGTCCCGAGAGATTGTAGCTACGCTGGAAGAGTTGGTGGAAAGATATCCGTCGGTCACGGTGATCGGCATGGCATTGGGCGAGTTGTACACGGTCCAGGGCCGCATCGGCGAT
>SDBU01007415.1_pt1 | contig 12649 bp, 12 predicted proteins | sample 2277071 | NCBI WGS metagenome assembly SDBU01 (sample SAMN10397929, study PRJNA504765) | marine sediment metagenome | isolation source: marine sediment core GS08_GC12, 126 cmbsf | place: Arctic Ocean: Gakkel Ridge, Loki's castle | collected 2008 | reverse complement strand
GAGTTATGAAAATAGCCCAGCAATGACTGTGTAATCGTCGAAGCCGTCAAAAACGTCGAAATCGTTCAAGCCGTCCAAATCCAGAGACGACTTTGACGGTTTCAGACGGTTTAGACGGTTTCAACGCCTGATGTGAATTATGAAGCCAAAAATTCATTCACATTTTACCTTCGTCATCTCGATCTGATCTATAGAAGCTATAATCTCATAATCTTAACGTCAGTTCGATATAAAGATCCATATAATACCGCCATTCTGCGCCGTTCGCGGAGACTTGTCATTCCAGCGAAGGCTGGAATCCAGAAGTTTACAGATGTATAGCAAGTAAATGGCTGTAAAATGACCTGTATGATCTACTCATAAAATGACTGGATTCCAGCCTTCGCTGGAATGACAGGCTTTCTTATGTCGAACTGACGTTAATCTTATAAGTCCATTTATTGACAAAATGACAATTAAACACAAAATTACACCATTCATACACTGTTTCTACACTGTTCCAGCAAAAAAGCTGTATTTTACACCTGCTTTTCGGATTGTCAACATTTATTTATTCTTGCTAAAACCGCATGAACACTAGATGTCCAGACATTCAGCTCGTTCCAGTAGGTTGTCAAGATGTTCGTTTTCATGGTGTAGAAATGGTGTAGAAACAGTGTATGAATGGTGCAGAAAAGGTGCAATTTTGATGCAAAAACGGTGTAAACCCGGTATTCATGATGTTTTACTGCATCTAACTGAAAAACTCGTAACGACGTGGCTCTAGCCCTTCAGAGCAAAGCCAAGAATAATCGCAATAAACAACAGGATGACGCTGGCATAGATGGCGGCGGATCTGTTGTCCTTGATAGATGACGCCAAGCCCGGAATACGCTTCAGCGAAGTTCCCATCAAGTTTTATGGCTTTTTCATATAGTTCCGCCGCCTTCTCCAGCATGTTCTTGCTGCTGTAGGCAACTGCAAGACAGTAGTGAGAGTAGGCGTCATCAGGCTGAAGCTGGACAGCGTGCTCGTAGGCGGCTATGGCATCGCTCAGTTTTCCACTGGTGTAGAAGCTATGCCCCTGGTTCAGGTAATCCGCCGCCGATTGTCCGAAGGAATGGGTGGCAATAATACCAATAACAGTGATTACAATCAGAATACCGAATATTGTTAAAGGCCGCTGAAGTATCATTTGCCTGAAAGCCCTCCCTTCAAAGTCGGAAGCGCGGACATATTATCCGCGCTTCCAGGTGTTGAGAGTTATTTTCAGATTAAGCTAACTTTCCTGGCTTTCTTCTGACTCCGGCCCGATGACGTTGGTGGCCTTCTTTATGTACTCCGCCGCCTTCTCGATAATCTGGTCGGTGTTGACGCCAGGCATGGAGAGAAATTCCTTGAGCAGCGGCATAGCCGAACCTGCGCCTACGATGGAACTGGTGACCTTGCCCAGGACGCTGCTGTTGCCATCGCCGCCGAAGTCCAGCACGCGGATGCTGTCGATCTTTTCCGCCGGCTTCATCAACTGCTCCACAATGCTGGGAGCGGATTCGATGAGAGATATGGCCACTTCCTGCGCCAGTATTTTCTGCTCCGTCGCATTCTTTGCTTCGATACCGGCCTTTACACCCTCAGCTTTTGCGCGTTCAGCTTCCGCCAGAATCTCATTGGCCTTTAGTTCAGCTTCCGCCTGAAGGACAGTCACATCCATTTCCTTCTGAGCCTGAGCCATTTCCAGTTCTCTGGTGGCTTCCAGGCGATCTGTCTCGACGCGCTCTCTTTCCTTATCCAGCTGCTCGATCTCCATCTGTTTCTCGATACTGGCTCTTTCAACGGCTAGTTCGCTCTGGATCTTGGCTTCTTCCACAGCCCTGTCTCTCTCGATCTCGGCTTCTTGCACAAGCCGCTCCTGTTCAGCCTCGACCTTCGCCGTTTCGGCTTGCTGTTCAGCGGCGTGAGTTGCGATCTGCCTTTTCTGTTCCGCTTCTGCGATAGCCTGATCCTGTTCCAGCGTCAACTGCTGCTTCTGAGCCTCGACGTCCTTTTCCTTTATAGAGACTTCCGCGTTTCTCTCTATCTCATTTCGCTGTTTTTTCTGTTCCTCGGTTACTTCAGAGATCTTCATGAGGCCAACAGCGTCAAAGGTGTTGTTCTCAGAATCGAGGAACTCCACGTTTATCTGGTCCAGGTTGGTGACGGAAACCGACTCAAGAGTCAACCCGTTGGATTCCAGATCCTCCTTACACGCTTCCTGAACCGCGTCGGCAAATTCCCGCCGTTTCTCATGCAACTCCTGCAATGTCTGGGTTGCCGACACACTTCTCAAGGCTCCTACCAGTTTGCCCTCCTCCAGCTCCTTCAAGGTCTCAGGGCTAAGGGATTTTTCGCCGAGAGTACGGGAGGCCATGAGGATTTCGTCTTCATTGGCTTCCACCCTGATGTAGAACTCAGCTTCGATGTCCACGCGCAGGCTGTCTTTGGTGATGAACGCTTCCTTTCCTACACGCGAGACCGTCAGCTTCATGGTCTCCAGCGAGATAGGCTGGATCTTATGAAGGATTGGGTACTGGAATATCCCTCCATCAATCACAACCTTCCTGCCGCCTTTTCCTGTTCTGACCAGCGCTTCATTGGAGCCAGTACGCCTGTACCATTTCGCAAGTAGCGCAGCGAGTATTATGATTAGTACAACACCGATGAAGAATATCCCAAGAATTGCTTGTGTACGTGGGTCCATTCTTTTCTCCTCCCAATTACGGACATTTGTCAGGTAATGTCCGAGAAGTCCGCTTTGATCACCTCAAACTTTTTGTCCAAGGGATCGTAATCAACTAACACGATTTCATCCCCGCGTTTTGGCACCTCCTTTCCCTCTGGTATTTTACAGTAAACAGTTAACACATTGCCAAACTGGTCCTCAACCTTTGCTCGACCAAAATTGGAAGTTATCTCCCCGCTCACCACTCGAGCAACCTGGCCCAGTAGTGACTGATTGTCAGATGAATAGGTTTCGATCATAGGGAACGCTCTCGCGATAACTCCCGATAGAAACTTGGTCGCAATGATGCCAATCATCAGCGCCACGCCGCAAGATGCCATGATAAATGGCGATGGGAAAGACCCAAGAATATCCCGAATGATCCCATTGCAGATAAACCCTGAGACTCCCCAGAACATCAGGAACGTTGCTATGATTATCGCCAATGGCACCTTGCCCACGTTCATAAAGCCCAGAACGTTGTCAAAAGTCGAAATCCCATTCAAGTCGGCGTCCACGTCAACATCCACATCTCCTACATCTACGTCAGCATCGCCATCAATATCCAATGCTAACCCAAATACCTGCAAGATGAGATATAAAACCACCAACAGAATAGGGAGAATAAAGACAAGGTTGTACCAGAGGACTAAGTCTTTGAAAAACTCTATCATTTGCCCCACCTCGATTCCAGCAACAAGCTCTCAATCTCCCGTTTGACAAACGGAAGTCCTGTATTATAAAAATCAGACGCTCACTGTCCGATCAGCTACCGGTATCTTGCAAGGTAATTGCCATTCTTTACGCTAAGTTGAGTTATTCTGTGCCTGTTCTCGGGGAAATATAGTCGCTCGGATCCATAGTAGGAAACTTTCTAATCACTATTATAACAAAGGGGTATGGAAAGATCAATACGTTTATTTTCAGGAAAGCAAGAGAGTTCTTGCTCATCAATCCCTAACTACAACCAAAAACACTGGACAAACCAGAACGAAGCATGTAGAATATTGGGGTAGGATCATTACTATCGGTCTGTGAAACTGTAAAACAAGGGAGATTTGTTATGGCAATCAAACCTGAGGCAACTGCTGGAAACACGGAATGGTTTATTCATGATCGTTTAGGTCTGTTTATTCATTGGGGGCTATACGCTCTGCCAGCCCGTCATGAGTGGGTTAAGAACCGCGAGCGGATTCCTGATGAGGTATACCAGAGATATTTTAAGCACTTCGACCCGGATCTCTACGATCCGAAGGAATGGGCGCGGGCAGCGAAGAACGCTGGTATGAAGTATTTCGTGGTGACCTCAAAACATCACGAAGGCTTCTGCCTCTGGGATTCCAAACTGACTGACTACAAAGCGACGAACACGCCCGCAGGACGCGATCTGCTTCGGCCAATGGTGGAAGCGTTCCGCGAGGAAGGTCTCAAGATCGGCTTCTATCACTCGCTAATCGACTGGCATCACCCTGAATTTCCTGTGGATGGCATTCATCCCCAGCGAGATGATAAAGGATTCAGGGAGCGTGTGAAGGATCGGGATATAAAGAAATACGCCGAATATCTTCACGGACAGACACGCGAACTGCTCACCGAATACGGCAAGATCGACGTAATGTGGTTCGACTTCTCGTATTCAGGTAACGCCGACAGTGGCAAAGGGAAGGATGACTGGCAATCAGAAAAATTGATGGCTATGGTGCGCGAGCTTATGCCGGGCATTATCGTGAACGATCGATTGGAGATCGGGGGCGACATTAAGACTCCAGAGCAGGTGCAGCCGCGTGAGTGGGTCCAGGTAGATGGTAAGCCGGTGGTCTGGGAGGCATGTCAGACGCTGAACGGTAGCTGGGGCTATGATCGCGATAATCTGGACTGGAAATCGGTGGATATGCTGATCCAGATGCTCATAGATACCGTATCAAAGGGCGGAAATCTTTTACTAAACGTAGGCCCAACGGGTAGAGGACAATTCGATCCTCGGGCGCTGGAGACGCTTGCTGGTATAGGCAAGTGGACGAAACTCCACGGCCGTTCTATATATGGCGCAACCAGAAGCGATCTCCCAACTCCCGGAGATTGCAGATTGACGCAGCGAGGTGACCGGCTATATGTCCACGTATTTGCCTGGCCATTCAAGCATCTGCACATGGACGATATGGCAGGAAAAGTGGAATACGCCCAACTGCTGCACGACGCCTCAGAGGTCAGGATGCAGGAAAATCAGGAGACAGGGCTTCTTACACTGAATCTGCCCATACAGAAACCCAATGTGACCGTTCCGGTTGTTGAGATATTCCTGAAGAAATAACCTCAGCGATCTGTTATGTGGAAAATCTCCATGTAATCAATAGTTGGGAGGGGCTAATATGGTTACAATGGCAGATCAAAAAAATGGTTTAGTTTATGCACCAATCCTGTTTTTGTTAGCAGTTGGCCTCGTAGTGCCAGCATACGCAGGCACAATACGATATGATTTCGACAAACTATCACCCTGGGAAACCTATAGAATGTGCGGTGGCATTGGTGTGGGGCCATCGTCCATCAGTTTTGAGGATGGCTTTGTAAAGATCATGGATGGCGGTTGCGGTATAGGCTCTACGACAGGCATTTATCATGCCAGCGACTGGGCTGATTATGAAGTTAAGGCGCGGATTAAAGTAACGAGCTTGGGACATGGAGTTCATCTAATAATCAGGGCTACCCCAGGAAAGGGCTTTGGATTTCGTGGGAATTCCTATCGGATTTGGCGTGACAGCCCGGTGGATATTGGGAAATGGCATGATGTAAGAATTGAGGCAGAAGGTAACAAGGCCAGATTTTTTATTGATGGTAAAAAGGTTAGCGGATTTACATCAGGTATAATGTCTGGAGGCGTTGTTTTTATGATCGAGCAGGGCGAGTTCTGGCTGGATTACGTAGAGATTATACTTCCCGTGCAACCACAAGGCAGACTGATTACTTGCTGGGCTAAACTCAAGCGATTCTGAACAGGCGTTGCGTTGAATTATAGGTATTGCTTGAGAAGAGGTGTTATGCGGAAGAATCTCCATGCAATCAGTAGTTGGGAGGGGCTATTATGGTTACAACGGCAGATCGAAGAAAGCGTTACGTTCACATATCAATCCTGCTTGCGCTGGTACTTTGCCTTGTGTCGCCAGCATACGCGGGCACAATACGACATGACTTCGATGATATAAGACCTCATGAGGTTCAGCAACTTTCCCGGGCAAAGAAAATTGGCATTGGCAATTGGATGGTCCATAGAATATGCGATGGCATTGGTCCTCCAGGTCCAGCGTTCATCATTTTCGAGGATGGTCTTTTGAAGATCATGGATGGCCACTGTGGCATGGTTTCTCTAACAGGCATTTATCGGCCTGAGTCCTGGACTGACTATGAAGTTAGGACACGGATTAAAGTGAGGAACTTCGGGAATGTGAATCTATTAGTCAGGGCTGTCCAGGATAGGCTGGGGATGAGTTTTAGTGGAAATTCCTATCGAATTTCGCCTGTCAATCCAGTGGATGTTAGGAAATGGTATAGTGTAAGAATTGTGGCGGAAGGCGACAGGGTCACATTCTTTCTTGCTGGCAAAAAGGTCAGTGAACAGGCAGCAAGCAGAGCGTCTGGAGGAGTCGCTTTCGTTACTACGGGGGCCGAGTTCTGGCTGGATTACATAGAGATTATAGGTGATGATATATTACCCGTGGAACCACAAGGCAGGCTGATCACTTGCTGGGCTAAACTCAAGCAATCCTGACCAGATGCTGAGTTGAATGACAGATATTACTTGAGGAAAGGAAATTGATGAAGGAGATAGAAAACCGCTGGTTTCCACCTTCTCCGCATAAGGAGGAAGTCCTGAAGTTTCTGGAAAGGGGGAGGGCACATATTGAAGAACGCGGGCATAATATTGCCCCGCTTTTGGTTTTTGAGGATGGGGGGGTTATGGAATTGCCCCTTGCTCGCTATAAAGATGGCAACTTTTCACCGGCTGATGGAACAGAAATCACCAGACAGACTAATTACTATGATGTCTGCGGCTCAATTAACGAGCTGAGGAAGCTGCTGTCAGAAAAGCCTGAAATGGTTCAGTCCGACCCGGATCGCCTTTTTGAACTCATGGACGACGCGTGCTACATGCTGTCACGTATGCAGCGGCGACGTGAGAAATATGACGAGTTCAGGGCGGCTGTCAATTCAGTGTCAGAGCGGCTGAATCAGATCGTTGGGCCAGAAACGGAGGTCGCTCATCAGAAAGCGGACGAGTTTCGAGGCCTTCTCAGAGAGAATCCTGAAAAAGTGGCAGGAAAATTGCAACACCTCATTGAACTGTCGGAGGGCGTGCGCGCCGTAGCCAACCGCATGGAAAAAGAGGTGCTTTATGCTTACCGGGATCTGGCGATAGAACTTGGTGAGACCTACGCGCAGATCAGGGGAAGCAGAAAATGGGAGAAAGGATGAGGTAAATGTCAATCCTGAAATGGAAGAACTTTGATGATATGTTGAGCATCAGGGATGAAGTAGATCGCCTGTTCGACAGGATGTTTGAAGAGACCACCTTCCAATCCTGGGAAGAGCGATACGCGCTTGTGTCATCCGGTGGATCCGCGCCGGAATTCAGCATTCAGGAGCGGGACGAAGGTTTTGTTATCCAGGTATCCCTACCGGGGTTCGAGAAAGGTGATATAAAGGTATCCGTGTCCGGCAATTTGCTGGCTATCGGCAGCGAGGTCAGCAGGGAGCGAGAGTTCAGAGGAGACAACGCATATCGCTACCAGAGATCCCACGGCGGCTTCTGCAAGGTGATGGAATTACCGGCGGGGGTGGATGCAAACAACATAAGATCATCGTTCAACGAAGGCGTTCTGGAAGTGATACTGCCGAAAGCAAGACCTGGTGTGACGGGCGAAACAAGCGTCCCAATAGATACAGACCTGGCGCTGCCATCGGATTTGCTACCAGATGAGTTTGACGAGAGTTAATAATATTCCTGAACTTTTGCCGTCTCTTCGAGAGGGATTGCTTCGCTTCGCTCGCAATGACGGTTTGCGGGTATTGTTTGTCATTGCGAGCGAAGCGAAGCAATCTCGGTATTTTTTGCATAGCCGATATATGTGAGGAATGGAACGTGCTCATACACAAGAAGGAATATATTCTTGCTGCTCTCTGTTTTATGCTGTCGGTAACGCTGTGCGCTTCAGCAATAGATAAAGCTCAGGAAATTCAGAGGTTGGAGAAGCTGGAGCAGGACAGAGACAGGGCGAAGCAGAAAAAGGATTCTGTGCTCGCAAGGGAGAAGAGCGTACTGACAGAATTGAAAGATATTGAGAAAGGCCTCACCGCCAGAGAGAAGGAATTGCGCATATATGAGCATAATCTGGCCCGATGCGAGAAAGAAATCAAGCAACTGAACGAGGCTCTGACGGAAGTGGAAGGTCATGCGAAGCAAACCCGAACGCTGATGGCCAAGCGGCTGAGAGCCATGTATAAATTCAGCTATCAGGAGGGACAGGTGAGTTACCTGAAACTCCTTCTGGGAGCTGAGAATATCTCCGATCTGACAACCAGGTATAAATATATGAGCGCCATAGCAGCCGGAGACAGGAAGCTACTGGAAAAAGCGTCGGCGGAGAAAACGGAGATCGAGCTTAAAAAGGAGCAGATCGAAGCCAGGAAGAAGCGAATTTTTAACTATCAGGCGGGGGCCAAAAGAACCAAAGGCATAATTGATAGAAGAAGACAAAAACGTCAAGAAACTCTGGGAAATCTGAGGCGATCCAGGGAAGGTCTGACCAAAACACTGGCTGAATTGGAAAGAGCTGTTAGTGAGAAAGAGAGCCTGATCGCCCGACTCCGGGATAGCTCAACGACAGAGGTTTACGAAAATATAGCCGATCTGGGAAAAGAACGCGGGAAACTACCCTGGCCGGTATCGGGGAAAACAATCAAGAATTCAGCGCCTTCTATGAAAGGTGTGACAATCCAGGCTGAATATGGAACCAATATTCGATGCATAGCTGGTGGGGCAGTGGAATATGCTCAATGGTTTGACGGGGTGGGTTTTGGACAGATGGTGATCATAGATCACGGCAACGGTTATCGAACTTTATATGCCCACGCTTCGGAGCTATTGGTCGAAAAAGGAGACAAAGTGAAGGCAGGCGATCCTATAGCCAGAGTTGGTGATACGGGATCTCTTAACGGCTTCGTACTATACTTTGAGCTATGGAAGGGAACAAAAGCTATGGCCACAAGGCAGTGGCTGCGCTAGGCGACTATAACGGATCATTCATCATGGATACTGAGGAGATACACAATGTCAGCAAAAAAGAAAACGCTTTACACGATCATCGCTTTACAGGCATTCATCTTTATTTTCGCGATTCTGATCGGTCATTCCCTGGGCAGGTCGCAAACGCGAGATAGCGTCACCGCCATCACCCATGCCCGTATGATTGATGAGGCCATGAAACTTATAAGAAATAAATATAAGGAAGAAGACGTGGCCCTGGAGACGCTGGTACAGGGAGCGATCAAGGGGATGACTGAGTCTTTACAGGAAACCTATGATGATCCTTACAGTCAATTTATGATGCCGGATACATTTAAGGAAACTATGGACGATACAACAGGGAGATATGGCGGCCTGGGGATAGAAATAGGCATAACTTCTGTAAATGGCTATAGGCGACTGACCGTCATCTCTACGTTTGATGATACACCCGCAGACAAAGCCGGCCTGGAAGCTGGCGACTACATGATAAAGATCGATGGAGAACTAACGTATGGCATTACTATAGGAGAAGCTAAACAGAAACTGCGTGGTGAGCCTGGCAAAAAAGTTAAACTCACAGTCGTAAGAGAAACTGAGGAAGAATCCATAGATATTACGGTCACCCGGGGTCTGATAAAAATACCAACTGTCAAATCCAAAATGCTGGCGGGAGACATTGGCTACATCAGACTTACTCAGTTCTCGGATACAACACCAAAGGCGCTTGACGAGGAACTGGACAAATTTGAAAAGGCTAAAGTGAAAGGGATAATTCTGGATCTACGAACGAATCCAGGCGGGACGCTATCCGCCGCGGTGGATGTGGCGAGCGATTTTCTCAAAGAAGGCCAGCTTGTGGTTTACACACAGGGTCGTGACCCGACAGATCGCAAGGAATATCACGTCCGGAAGGGCGCTCCGCATCCCTGGCATCCGCTGGTTATACTGGTAGATCGCTGGAGCGCCAGTGGCTCTGAAATAGTGGTAGGAGCGATCAAAGATCACAAGCGCGGGCTTATCATAGGTGGCGAACACTCAACTTTCGGAAAAGGGTCCGTTCAGACCATCTTTCCTATGGCAGATGGGGCTACAGGTCTGAAACTCACGGTGGCGCATTATCATACCCCCAGCGAAGCGAACATAAATGGAATAGGTATAGAGCCTGACATCAAATACTCAGGTTCTACACCGTCAGAAGTGAGGATGTTTCGGAAACTGACCAGCAGTAAAAGTCTCGAGGAATTCGTAGAAGAAGCTGGTGAAGATATACTGACGCGCCTGAAAAAGAAGATCAAAAAGAACGATGAGGACCCGGACAGGGAGTTGTTCAAGAGCTTCGTTAAGAAGCTATCAAAGGAGGATATCGTCCTCAGCGAGAACCTGATAAAACTAGCTATCGCACAGGAAACAGAGACTGATGCTGACGAGTACGAATATGATCCGCTCATTAACTTTGCAATCAGCCATTTACGAGCTTTCGAGGTGCTCCATATAAACGGATAGGCATCTTTGAGACATGGGACTGGAGATATGAGACAGGAGGAAGAAGCTCTCCTGATTGTGCTTCATCCAGGCGATTTTTCACTTTAGTCACTTTAGCTCACTTTAATTTACTTTAGTCACTTCTTCTGTGGCCAATCCTCTTCTTCTATTACGTATCACCGTATTCTATTATGTTAGTATTGGGAATTGAGACATCGTGTGACGAGACAGCCGCGGCCGTGGTGGCGGATGGCAAGCGAATACTGTCTAATGTAGTCGCCTCCCAGGTGGATACTCACTCCAGGTTCGGCGGAGTGGTGCCTGAACTGGCCTCAAGAAAGCATATACAGAACATCATCCCGGTGATCTCAGAAGCTCTTTCTCACGCTGATATAACTCTGGATGAGGTGGATGGGATCGCCGTAACTCAGGGCCCTGGCCTCGTAGGATCTCTGTTGATCGGGATTTCAGTGGCCAAAGCGTTGGCCTACACGAGAGAAAAACCAATAGTGGGCGTGAGCCACATGGAAGGCCATATCTACTCGAATCTCCTGGAACACGCGGAATTGGAGCCGCCATTCATAAGCCTGGTTGTCTCCGGCGGGCATACGGATCTGGTGTACGTTGGCAAGGGAAAACGCCAATACGAAAGACTGGGGCAGACAATGGATGATGCCGCAGGAGAGGCCTTTGACAAGGTTGCGAAGTTGCTGGAGCTGGGCTATCCCGGCGGGCCGATAATTGATAGAATATCAAAGGAAGGAAACGCTAAAGCGATTGATTTCCCGCGACCGGTGCTGAGGGAACATGCTCTGAATTTCAGCTTCAGCGGACTGAAGACATCAGTGCTCAACTACGTTACGAACGAGCGAAAAGCAGGACGTGAGATAAATGCTGCCGACGTAGCGGCGAGTTTTCAGGCGGCGGTGGTAGACGTACTGACGGAGAAAACTTTGCGAGCGGCTGAGATGAGGAATATCAATGTGATCACCCTGGCCGGTGGTGTCGCAGCCAACAGCGCCCTTCGTAAGCAGCTCACGCAGCGATGCCAGGAGTCAGGCCACAAGCTCTATTATCCAGCCGCCGCTATCATGTGCACCGATAACGCCGCCATGATCGCAGGAGCGGCATATTATCTGCTCTCTGAAGGCGCGGACTATGGTCTGTCGTTGAATGCAGATGCACGGAAGAGCGTGGGCGCGAAATATGCTTCTATTCAGGAGTAGGGGCGTATGCAATACGCCCTGGGCGTGCGCAGCACGCCCCTACTTCGTTCCATTGACCAGGATCTGCCAACGATTACTGAAAAATGTTAACAATGTCAAATATTACTCTGGGTGATTCTGCTCGCGGCGAAGTTCTGGATCTATCCAGCAGGTTTCGCCTTGCGCCCCTGGCCGGGATCAGCAATATGGCTTTCAGGCTGGCGGCAAAGGAACATGGCGCTGGTTTGGTCTGCACTGAAATGGTAAGCGCACAAGGTATTGTGCTTGACAATTCCAAATCATTGGACTTGATGGCTATATCACCGGCGGAACGCCCAACCGCTATACAGCTTTTTGGCAACGATGGCGACGTTATAGCGCGCGCTGCTCAGATGGTTGAAGCTAATGCTGACGCCATCGATCTAAACTTCGGCTGCCCCGCCAAAAAGGTCGTCAAAAACGGTTCTGGAGCGGCGCTCATGAGACAGCCAGAAACCGTTGGGGATATTATAAGCAAAGTCGCCGGGGCTGTTTCGCTCCCGGTAACTGCCAAGATAAGATCGGGATGGAGTGAAGAGGACATAAATGCTTCGGAAATTGCCCGGATTGCAGAAGACTCTGGCGCAGCGGCTATCATCATACATCCACGGACGAGAAAGCAAGGATTCTCTGGTATTTCTGACTGGAATGTCATCACAGACGTGAAGAATAGCGTTTCAATACCTGTAATCGGTAATGGCGACGTGAAAAGCCCTGAAGACGCAAAGGCCATGCTGGATCTTACAGGCTGTGATGGTGTGATGATCGGTCGTGGAGCGCTGGGCAATCCGTGGATATTCTCCAGAACTATCCGCTATATGGAAACCGGGAGCATACCTCCGCCGCCGCTGCCAGAGGAAAGGCTGCGACACTTGCTGAAATTTGCCAGATCTCTCGCCGATCTTC
>SDBU01007414.1_pt1 | contig 12650 bp, 18 predicted proteins | sample 2277071 | NCBI WGS metagenome assembly SDBU01 (sample SAMN10397929, study PRJNA504765) | marine sediment metagenome | isolation source: marine sediment core GS08_GC12, 126 cmbsf | place: Arctic Ocean: Gakkel Ridge, Loki's castle | collected 2008 | reverse complement strand
TCCGAGCTTTGCTCTTCGTTATTTTTATAATTATATAGATTCTTATACAGAAAAATTCGATATACCATCTCGTTTCCAAATAAGTTCTTCGACAAATAACATCTTGGAAGCTTTAGTCTCATCTAATTTCTCTTGTAGATATTTGATAAATTCAGCTGAGTTTATCCCACAATTTGAAGTAACTTATATTGCTGATTTATTAAAAGAAAAAATATTTTTCACATCTACAAGAACACATGTATCAGAAAAAAGAGATCATACAATTAAAACAAACCCAAAAAACTGTGTGAAACTAAAAGGCGCCTTAGATTATAGATACAAAAACTGCTCTATTTTAAATCTATCTTACATAGCTAGCTTTTCTACAGATCAAAGAATAACAAATGAAGTCCACTTTGGATACAGATTAGATTTTTAGATCATTCTTTTTAAAATATTAGCATTTAAATGCCATTTTAAAATATTTTTATCTCTTTCGATATCTATTCTTGTACATCCCCCATTATGAATATCCACATTAATATTAGATGTAGGATATAAAAGAAAGGAAATTATCTCTTTAATTGATGGAAGATGACCTGCTATAAAAACTCTTTCATAATCAGATATAAAATCTAGAGTCTCTTCTGCGGGAGTTAAAGGCTTTACTTTTTCTGTCTCTATTATTTTTTCTTTTGGAAACTTGAAAACATCAGCTATAATTTGAGCTGTTTGTTTTGATCTTTTTTTTGGGCTACAAATAATTACATCGAAGCTAATTGGTATTTTTGTTAAACCAATCGCAGAATTTTTTATAACCTCTTTTCCTTTTTCGCTAAGAGATTCTTCAATATCTATCTCTTTTAGATGAGCTTGGCCGTGTTGCATAAGATATAAATTCATAAAAAAATTCTCTAATATTTTTCTTTAATTTCAAATTACTTTATTTTCTTTTTTTAAAAAATAAATCTTTTCTCTACAATTGATATAAATTAAAAAAAAATGGGATTTTTTCATGAAAAAAATAGTTTTCTACATATCAATAGCTATTTTTACTTTTTTAACTGTTCACTTTTTTTTCTCATCTGATAAAAAATTAAAAAATGTTTCAAGAGCTGATAAGATCGGTATTGTAAAAGAGATAAAAGAGATAAAAATTAAAAATGTTAAAAACCCCTTAAATGTCTCTATTGAAGAGTATTTTGATAACTATATTTTAGCATTTAGAATAAATGAAAATGAATCAAGTTATATAGGAATTAGTTTTTTAGATAAAAATTTTGAAGAGATCGGAGATTTCAAAAAAATTGATGTTGAATCAGATAAAGCTCAAGACCCTAGAATTTTTAAATTTAAAAACGATTATTTTTTAATTTATAATGATGTTCTTCCAATTGAGCATTTTGCAAGAGCAATGCATCTTGCAAAAATCAATTTAAAAAATTTTATTATCGATTATAGAACAGTTTTAGATCAGCATATAAAAGCTGTAGAAAAAAATTGGGTTCCAATAATTTCTCAAGAGAAAAAACTTCTTTTAGCTTATAAACTAATGCCTCATAAAATTATGCAGCTAGACGATTTAAAGAAAAATTCATTAAAACATCTAATTTTTCCAAATATGAGTTTTTCTAGATTTTTCTGGAAATGGGGAACTCCAAGAGGAGGCACTCCTGCTAAAATAATAGATGGAGAGTATTTAGCTTTTTTTCATAGCTCTTATGGGAAAAGCAAAAAAAGCAAAACCTATGTTATGGGAGCATATACATTTGATGCAAAAGCCCCCTATAAAGTAAGAAAAGTATCTTCATTTCCGATAATTTTAAATAGCTCAAAAAAAACAAGAGTATATTTTCCATCAGGTTTTGTTATTAAAAAGGAAAATGATAAAGATATGATTTATCTATCATATGGTGAAAATGATAAAAATTCCAAAATAGCTGTTATTGATAAAGAGAAGCTTTTTGAGAATATGAAAAAGGTTTATTAAGCTCATTAAAATAATTTAAAAGACTTAAAAAGCTTAATATTACCATCCTTCCAAAGTTAGAAGCTATTGGATAATGATCAAAAAATCCAATTAGCATAAAACTTAAAATTATACAAATCGATGTTATTGAAATAGGATTCAAAGAATATCTAAAAGTCTCATAAATTGTAAAAAAGATAAGCATTAGAAAAATTAATAAAGAAATTAAACCAGTCTCTGCTGCAATTAGTAGATAGATATTGTGAACATATGCTCTTTGAACAGGTATTTTTGAATACTCATTTCTTTTAATTAAAAAGTTTCTAAAGCCCACTCCAAAATAGGGGTGTTTTTTTATCATATTAATAGATGCATTTTTTAAAGACTCTCTAATAAAATCACTTTGTTTGTTCATCAAAGATGCATCTTTAGATTGAAAGCTAGATCCTAGAAAGCCTCTTTCAATTAGCTGCTTTGATCCAATAACACCAAGAGATAGAATTATAACTAAAAAGGATAAGAACATTTTTTTTACTCTATATTTTTTATAAAGCATGAGTATAAAAAAGCAAAAAGATGAAACAACAAAGCTAGCGAGACCTGCTCTTGAAAATGTTAATATCAAAGCGATGATTTGAAAAAATAAAAACAAGCTAAAAATCTTGTTTTTACTTTTATAGATAAAATACAAAGTCAAAAGAGATGAGACATTTAAAAATCCAGACAAAACATTTGGATGAATAAATGTTCCATGAGCTCTTAAAAATAAATTATTTTGAGATGGCAAATACTTTAAAAAAAATTGAGCATTTTCAGCTATTTGAATTTTACAAGAACCTCCTAAATTATGTGCAAAAAAGGGCTCGTGTAAAAAAGTAAACCCAAGAGATTTTTGTAAAATAAATTGAAGTATAGCAATACTCGTTTGCAAAAGAGCAAATGTAAAAAATAAAGTAAGAATTGTCTTAATAACAATTTTTTTATGTTTTTGAAAAGTTTCTGAAAAAAAACTAAGCAAAACAAAAATCAATATTGATGCTCTAAAAAGATCGTAGTATGCTCTATGATGAATCTGTCCAATCGATAATACAATAGATAATCTTGCCATGAGTAAGTATAAAATTAGTAAGATTAGATTTTTAGAAAATTTTATTTTCAATTTATCTTTTTTAAAATACCAAAAAGAAAAAATTCCTAAAAAAATAAAATCAATAATATTTATATATCTATTGAGTGAAAACAGCTTTTGAAATTTGTGATCTAAAATCTTAAAAATAGCAGGGCTAATTATTATTAAAAGTGCGTATAAAATAATTTTATATGGAAAATTTTCATGTTTTTTTAAATAAAATAAAATTTTTTGATACATAAGCCTTGTAAAAAAAATAATTTTTATAATAAATAAGCCTTAAGGAGACATTATGAAAAAATTAGCTTTTTATTTCACTTTATTTCCACTGTTTTTATTTTCTTATTGCAACATCTCATCAAATTTTGTAGAAGAAAATCCAAAAAAAGTATTTTTATATTCAGATCTTCTTTATTGGAAAACTTTTGAAGATGGATTAGACTACGTCTATGATGAGCAAATATCATCTTCGGCTCCGACAGGTCTTGGTGGAGACGTTAAAAAAGCAACGTATTCTTGGCAATTAGGATTTAGAGTAGGCTTTAAATATCAAATGGACTTTGACAAATGGACACTCGATGGAAACTACGGCAAGATTACTCCAAACGACTCTCAAGAGATTTTAAATGCTGAAAATAAACAGATGTCTGCAACGTTTCAACTACCAAGCGGCTTCACGCTTACAAGAGCTACTAGCAACGTTAGAATTTCCGCTGACTTTGCAAATCTTCTACTAGAGAGACTTTTTCAAACCTCAGAAAATATAAAACTCTCTTTGTTATCAGGGCTTAGTGGGATTTGGATAAAAAGAGATTGGGAGACTAGATTTTTTGATAATAACTCTAACATGAGAGTTATTATTCCTTCTTGGCATTTTAAAGGTGTGGGTGTTAAAACAGGACTCGATTTTGATTGGACTATGAAAAAAGGTTTTTCATGGAATGGAAAGTCAGCAATAGCTACAATTTTTGGGAACTACGACACTTGGATGAGAGCATATGATAATGTAGATTCAAACAGAGTTGAAAATGCCCATTTAGATGATTTTAGAGTAGTAACAAATTTGCAGTTTCAATTAGGGCCTGCTTGGCAAAAAGATTTTTCTAGTGCAAAACTAAAACTCGTTGCAAACTATGAGATGAATGTTTGGTTTAATCTATCTCAAACAAATAGATCCCTCTATCAAATAGCTGCAACTTCAAATGCTCAATCTAGATTTACAAATAATATTGTTCAAATGCATGGGCTAACTTTTTATGCTATGCTAAATTTCTAAAATAACTCTTGTATTTCATTCAAATCTTTTAATTTAACATCACAGTTAGCGTACATTAAAGAGCTAACAGTAGCCTTCATATTCAATAAATTGGTCCCCTTATCACTAGAAATTTTCATATATATACCTCTCAAACTTTTGGGAATTGATTCTAAAAATTCTATTAACTTAAAAAAATCTTCATCATCAAATACATTGTTTTGATTCACTTTTCCATGAAAAAAAGTTCCCATCTGTTTAGACTCTAAAAATTTAAAATACTCTCTTAAAAATTCAAAATTTCTATTTCAATATCTTGAGCATATAAACTACTCAATTGAGTTTTGAGTTCATCTGGTATATTTAGTTCCTCAATCGCTTTAGCTTCATATCGTTTAACTACTTCAAAGCTAGCTAATGTTTTAAGACTTAAAAAACTCATAATTATCTCCTTTTTGTTTTGTTTTTACAAAACCACTGATAATCTCAATGAGCTTTAATAGATTTCTCTCGAAAAAGCTTCAAATAAATCATTAAGCTAATCGAGATTTCTGTAGTTTTTTAATAATTTAAATATATAAAAATTGAAAAAACGCTTTAGCGTTTAATAAGAGTAATAAATTGAAATATTTTTGAATAAAAGATTTTTAGAGAATAATCTGATCGATATTCTCTTAGAGGCTTCGTTAGATACCTTTAAATTTTCCTTTGTTTTCATTTTTTCTCTCATTTAGTTTAGTCTTTTTTAGTTAAATGAATTACCTTTATGGTAATTTGGTGATAATTATAATAAAAGACGTTATTTAATACAACTAGAAATATAGAATAATTTAAATAAACCCATAAATCATTAAAACTTAAACTTTTTCAGATATCTATAGATGAATATTTTGTTTCTAGAAAAAACCAAACAATAAGATCTATTGCAATATTTAAATAGATTTACTAATATCTAATCAAAATTTTTTTTGACAAAGATATGGCTGCAGTAAGTAAATATAGTTTTAGAAGTTCTTTAGGGAATCGATTTCAAGAGACAAAAACAATTATTTCAAAAAGCTTTCAAGCTTTTGAAAAAAAAGTTGAGCTAATTAAAAACTCAACTAAAAACAGTGTATCTGAAACAGCTTCAAAAATTAAAAAGTTTGTAGAAAGAAATTATATAAATGTTTTTTTTGCTATTTTATCTATATGTGCTCTTTGGCATGGCCCTGTTAGGTTTTTATTTGCCTCTCTACTTGGTTTAGCTATTCAAAAAGTAAATAACAAAGCTAACAAAAGAATCATTACAAGCACGAATTTAGCATTAAATGTTTTGGGTATTATTGGAGTGATATTAGAAAAAACTATTTGTCCTGTATGTGATCCAACATATTATTTAGCGCCGTGCATTAGTGGTATAGCTACGTCTGAAGCATTATATAATCTATATCAAAGTTTTTCTAAAAAAGAACCAAAATCTGCTAGTTAAAAATATATCTTATTAAGACTTTTTAGTTTTTTTTATTTTTCATCCCTGATATTTTTATAGTAGATATCAAAATAGGATTTTTATGGAAACTTTAGATGCAATTTTCACAAGAAGAAGTATAAGAAAGTTTAAGGATAAAAAAATCTCGAAAGAGATTTTAGATGATATTTTAAAAGCAGGCATGTTTGCTCCATCAGCATATAATGAGCAGCCTTGGCAATTTATAGTTATAGATGATAGAAAACTATTAGATGAGATTCCAAATATACATGCACATGCTAGTATGTGCCAAACAGCTACTTTAGCAATACTCGTATGTGCTGATTTAACAAAAGAGAAGACTAAAGATTTATGGGCATTTGATTGCGCAGCTGCAACTCAAAATATAATGCTAGCAGCTCATGATAAAAATATCGGCTCAGTTTGGGTTGGAATATATTTTAGAAAAGATTATATAAAGGCTTTTACAAAATTTTTAAGCTTGCCTAAACACATAGTTCCAATATCTCTTATTCCTTTAGGATACCCAGATGAAGAAATTTCCACAGCTGATAGATTTAAAAAAGATAGAATTCACTACAATTCATTTTAAAGCTTTTTCCTCTCTTAGTTTTTTTTCTTGAACTTTTCTTCCTCCAAAAGCGTAGGAGTTAGATAAAGATCCATCTTTAAAAATAACTCTATGGCAAGGTATGTTTTTAGGATCAGGATTTTTATGAAGAGCAAATCCTACTACTCTAGGAGTTGTTCCTGCTTTTTTTGCAATGCACCCATATGTTTTAGTTTTACCTTTTTTTATTTTTTTGACCTCTTCATATATTCTTTCAAAAGTATTCATAAAAATTCCCAAAAATTTAAAAATAACGTATACATAGTAAAATACTTTAAAATAGAAAGAAAAGGAGAATCTCATGAAAAGAAAAGTTGTAAATCCAGATCCCTCACATAAAAAAAGAATACAAAAAGAAGAAAAATTGCAAGACAAAGAGTTAAAAAAGGTTATTGAAGATAAAGAAGAGCTAGAAAAAGAGATGAAATACAAGACAAAACCCCATAAATCATGAAACTCAAATTTCTAGGAACAAGGGGCTATATAGAACCTAAAACTAGGCGCCATTCTAATCATACATCTTTGATGATAATGCAGGGCAAAAAAAAGATAATGATCGATTGTGGAGAGACCTTTAAAAACAAATTAAAAAAAATAAATCCTGATCATATAGTTATTACTCACGCTCATCCAGATCACGCATTTGGATTAGAAAATGGTTGCAGCTCATATGTTTGGGCAACTAAAACCACATGGAATCTAATAGATAAATTTCCAATTGAGAAAAAATATAGAAAAATTATCTATCCAAGAAAAAAACAAAAAATTGCAAATGTTACATTTGAAGCTTTTGAAGTTATTCATTCTGTAAAAGCTCCAGCTGTAGGCTATAGAATATCCTATAAGAAAAAAGTTTTTTTCTATGTTCCAGATGTTTTATGGATTGAAAAAAGAAAAGCTGCTTTTAAAAATATCATATTCTACATTGGAGATGGCGCTACTATTTTGAGAAACATGGTTAGAAAAGATAAAACTACAAAAGAGCTTTATGGTCATGCAAATATTCGTCAACAATTAACTTGGTGCAAAAAAGACAACGTAAAAAAAATGATAATTACCCACTTGGGATCTGACGTAGTTAAAAATGAAAAAAAAGCTAAAAAGATTATAGAAAAGCTAGCGAAAGAAAGAGAAGTAGATTTTGAGCTAGCTTTTGATGGTATGGAAATCGATCTAGATTAATCTTCAATAGATTCTTTATAAGGGTTCCTTATTTTAATGTTACATCCAAAACTGGATACTTTTGCCAACCTTTTAAATCAAAATGCCACCATTCAGTAGCAAGTGTCTCAAAACCACCTATATCTATCATTACATCTTGAAGAAGTTTTCTATTTTCTTTGATGTTCTCTGAAAGATCTTCAAATACTAGATGGGCTTTTTCAGAAAAAGAATCAAAACCTGTTGGCATCTCAAGCTCTTTTTTATCTACTAGATTGATTAAAGTTACATCAACAGCAGTGCCTCTTGTGTGTCTAGTTATTTTTTTAGGGTTACCTACATATCTTTCATCTGGAAGAGTATCAAATAAAATTTGTTGAGCCCATAAAGGTCTATACCCATCAAAAATTTTAAGAGAAAGACCAAGTTTCTCTAAATACTTTTGAATTTTGACTAAAGCTATAGCTGTGTCTTTATGCACTAAGCAGATATCAGTTTTATAAATAACTTTTTTTGTAAAATTATTTTCTGTTGCATATCTTATATCTAATAAGATATTAGAGTTAATCTCATAAATGTTAACTAAGGGATCTAATTTGGTTGGTATTTCTTTTTGCAGCATAAACCTCCTCCTTTATTGAGTTCTTTAAGTTTTACAAGGGTCTCTTTATTTAATCTGATCACTCAGCCACTTTTGATATTTACTATCTACTTCATCTACTTTTATAGAAAATATACACGGGAGCTCATATGAATGCATTTTATGTATCTCTTCATTAATTTCAGAGAATTTTTCTTTTATAGTTTTAACTAATAAAATCGTCTCTGAGCTCTCTTCTATTTTATCACCACCTGGAGGCCAAAAATACATTGATTTCATTCCATCTAATATATTTACGCAAGCAATGAGTTTTTTCTTTAATATTTTTTTCCCTATATTTTTTGCCTCAATTGCATCTTTACAAACAACATATATCAAAATCATCCCGCTCACAAAAATTACCTTTAATCTTTATACACTCTTGGTAGTCTTTCATTAAATGAACACAGAATCTCATAAGAAATTGTCTTACAATTAGTAGCAATTTCTTTGATTGTTATCTCTTTATTTTTTTGTCTACCGATTAAAACAACCTCATCTCCAATATAAGCATCTCCTTTTGATACATCCACCATGAATTGATCCATGCAAACAGTCCCAATAATAGGGAATTTTTTTCCTCTTATCAAAACTGATCCTATATTAGAAAGAGACCTTGAATATCCATCGCCATATCCTACTGGAATAGTGACTACTCTACTTTTAGCTTTAGTTATAAAGCTATATCCATAGCTAATACCTTGATCTTTTTCAACGATCTTAAAATATGATACTTTGCTTTTTACTGAAAAAATAGATTTTATACTTTCAAATTTTTCAGGAAGATCTTTGCTATAACAACCAAAAGGGAGAGCTCCGAGCCTAACCATATCTTTTAGATCATTTTCAAAATTGCAAAGATATGCTGAGTTTGCAATATGTAAAATAGTAGATTTATCAGGTTTTATTTTATTTAAAAAATCATCAAAGGTTTTTATTTGAAAAATATTTATTGGATGATCTTTTTGATCAGCGCAAGCGAGATGTGAAAATATTCCTTTTACGATGAAGCATTTTTGATCTTTTAAGTATTTATATAAAGATATAGCGGTATTAGGCTTTACTCCAATCCTTCCCATCCCCGTATCTACTTTTAGATGAATTTTAGATTTTTTATTGTGTTTAGAAGAGTATTCTTGAACTAGCTTAGCTTTGAAAAATGAGCTGATTGTAATTTCTAAATCATTATCTATTAGATCTTTTATCTGATCTTCATGAAATGTCCCTAAAACTAAAATCGGCAATTTAATATTAGCTTCTCTTAATTTTATGCCCTCCATTAGATTAGCAACAGCTAGATAATCCACACACTCTCTCTCCGCTACTTTTGCTATCTCTATTAAGCCATGCCCATAAGCGTTAGCTTTTACACAAAGACAAAAAAGAGTATCCTTAATATAGGATCGAATAAGTAGAATATTTTTTTTAAACTGCTTTAGATCTATCTCAATCCAACTAGAATAATTTAACATATTTCAATTCTATACTTTATATATATTATTGATATTAAATTTTATTGAATAAGAGATATATTTTTAAAGATAAATTGATGAATTTTTAGAAAAAAAATTCAAGCGAACCTAAGTTTTAGATTCGCTTGAGCATTAACTTTTAGTAGAAGAATTGTTGTCCGAAAAATGATTTAGCAGTTAAAAATCCGCCAATAATAATTAAAATCACTCCCCAGAAAATAAAAAAGCTTCTATTTGTAGCTGTTTTAGCCATATATTTCATGCACTCTTTATGGAAGAATAGTCTCATAATTCCGCAAAGAAGTGTCAACCATCCTATAATTGTTACTAAAACAATCCAGTTTTTAACCCAAACGTTATGGCCAATAACGATAGCAAGACCAATAACTAATGGTATAAAACTGATTAGAGTCATGATAGCATTACTTTTAGCAACATCTTTTACAGTATTTTGAAAAGATTGTGGTCTAGTTACTAATGCTATACCAATTATTAACCAAGCAAGTCCAATTAGCTTAGCTAAATATATACTTAAAGGTTCCATATTTTTTTCCTCAAAAAAGTTTGTTCTCCTAACTTCACTAATACCATATTAAAAATTTTTTTATAAAGTTTTTTTTTATAAATCTTTAATATTTATTGTGATAATGTGGAAATTATGAATAAAAAACTATGTCCATGCCAGAGCAAAAAGCCTTATATAGATTGTTGTGAAAAATTCCATTTAGGGAAAAAAAATCCGTTAAATGCTAAAGATTTGATGAGATCGAGGTTCAGTGGATATGCCCTAGGCCTTGCAGATTACATCATAAAAACGTCTCATCCGAAAAATGTATGTTTTCAAAAAGATCTAAAAACATTAAAAGAAGATATTTTAAGATTTTGTAAAGAAACGAGTTTCGGAAATCTTGAAATTTTAGATTTTATTGAAGAAAAAGACAAAGCCTTTGTGACCTTTATTGCTTATTTGAAAGCAGACAAAAAAGATATAACCTTTACAGAAATCTCTCATTTCGAAAAAAAAGATGGCAAATGGCTTTATAAAGATGGACAGCTTTTTGAGGGGATAAGAAAAGATCTGTAGCGTTTTTGAATAATAATTTTCATTCTTTTCTAAAAAATCACAAATCTTGATACAATCTTAATCTTTGATTATTTTTAAAAGGTTTAGATGTTCAAATTTTATGAATTTAGATAAAAAATATATCCTCATTTTTTTTCTTTGGGTAATTCTTTCTTCTTTTAGTGGTTTTGAATATCGAAATATCAAAACACAAGAACCTTTATCTATCCATATAGTGGAGATTGATCCAAACAAATATGAAATTTCCCCATCTCTAGCAAACGATAATAAAATATCTAAAGAAACCGTATTAGATATAGCAAAAAGAAAAAAAGTGAAAGCTGCTATAAATGGAGGCTTTTTTAAAATTGATGGCAGGCCTGCTGGAATTTTAAAAATTGATAATAAATGGATCTCACTTCCTGAAAAACAAAGAGCAGCTCTTGGTTGGGACAGATCAAATACTATTTTTATGATCGATAGATTAGATACTAAAGCTACGGTTCTTTTACAAAACTTAGAATTTTCAATAGATGGGATAAATCGCCCGAGAGAAAAAGATGAAAGAATTTTATATTTATATCCTTTTTATAATACATACCAAGCAGATTCTAATAATTTAAGCTGCCAAGTTTTATCAAAAAACTTTTTTTTAGCTTTTAATTCAGAAGATAAAATTTCAACTTTTTTGAAATACAATAATTTTGATTACAAAGTAGATATTTTCCCTAAAATTTCTCCTACGCTTTCTTATATTTGGGATGATTTAGATCATATAGTAGGAGGAACTCCCCTTCTAATTTATAATAGAGAGAAAATCTTCGACTTTTCATCTGAGAGAACTCTTCAAAAATTTTTAACAAATAAATATGCAAGAACAGCTATTGGAATCAAAGAAAATGGAAATCTTCTTTTTGTTGTAGTAGATGGAAATGATTATAAAAATAGTGTTGGCCTAACTATAGATGAGCTAAGAGATTTAATGTATGATCTTGGCTCAATATATGCACTCAATTTAGATGGAGGGGGTTCCTCTACTATGGTAATAGATGATAAACTTATTAATAATCCAGAAGATTGGTATATGGAAGAAGTATCAAATGTTATTTTAATATTAAAAAAAATAATTTTACTTGATTAAATCATTGTATTTCAATAATAATTTGTATTACAAATCGATGTTTTTAAAATTATTGAGATTAATAAAATGGCAACAATAAGCCCTATAACTATTACACCTGATCATATTGCTCACCCTGATGATTATAGTAATTTAGCTGAAAATAAGTTAATTTTTTCTACAACTGGCGCTGAAGATGAAAAAAAAGTTATTTGCCCAATTTATCTTAATGAACTTGAAATTGGATCAACATGTTTTGACATCCTCCTCTCCCTAAAGGAAGAGGATTCCCTAGCTACAAGCTAAGTTCCTGCTTCACAGTTCAATGCTTTTTTAGAATCTTCTAAAAAAGTCTTACACAAACTCCACAGGCTTACATTCCCGCGTGCCCCTCGGTACTCTTCTTTTATCTCTTTTATAGCTTCATCTAATATATTTTTTGCTGCATTTTCATCTCTACCATTTACAATGTGACAATTGGGACAGCTCCATTTTCTAATCGTTAATGGTAGTGTTTGCAATTTATGTCCACAACTGTTACATGTTTTTGAACTTGGAAAAAACGTGTCTACTTGAAAAAAGATTCTTTTATACCACTTAGATTTGTATTCTAAAAATGTAAGCAATTGTTTCCAACTTACATCCGAGATAGATTTTGCTAAATGTCGATTTTTTAACATATTTTTTATATTTAATCTCTCCGCTGCTATAACTTGATTTTCATTTACTAGCTGCCAAGATAATTTATGTAAAAAATCTAAACGTTTATTTTTTATGTATA
>SDBU01007413.1_pt1 | contig 12651 bp, 42 predicted proteins | sample 2277071 | NCBI WGS metagenome assembly SDBU01 (sample SAMN10397929, study PRJNA504765) | marine sediment metagenome | isolation source: marine sediment core GS08_GC12, 126 cmbsf | place: Arctic Ocean: Gakkel Ridge, Loki's castle | collected 2008 | reverse complement strand
GTTTTAATATTGGTGGGGTTAGTTCCTCGCCCTTTTTTATTTGTTGGGAGGTGTTATGTTTAGTTGGCTTTAGATATGATTAGTTCTTGGTGGCTTTTCTTGATTGGTTTCGTGTTGTTTTTGGCTGGTCGTCATTTTGAGGATTATACTATTGGTATATCTGGTGGGTTACTCATTTTTATTCAGGGTGTATGGATTTTTTTAAATCCTATTTCTGGTACTACTGTTATGATGAACTCTACTATTGGTGGTGTATTGTTTGTTGTTGGTGGTTATATTTGGGTTAATAGTAGTATTGAGTTGTTGAAGAGTTATGGTTTTTGAGGTGGTAAAATTTGGTTAAGAAAGAAGTGGATAGTTTAGAAATGCCTACTCCTCCCACTCCTCCCTTATTGGTTGAGGATGGTGATGAGAAAGGCGAAAGTGAGTTAGTTAATGAAGTGGTTGCTCCTATTGTTGCAACTCCTAAGGTTGTTGATCCCCCTAAGTTGTTGTTCGAGGTTAAGTCATTGGCTACTCAGACTGAGCCTGTCATTGTTCGTGGGGAGGAGCAGTTTTCTATTCATCAGGCGATTGCTCGTTTGTTGAATGATGTTGAGGCTCTTAAAAAAGGCTTGATAGATTGATTTTGAGTTTTACTAGTGGTGGTTCTTTGGTACTTTTGTCTATTGGTAAGAATAGAGAGTTAAGTATCGCCTCTGCTACTACTAGTTACGCTTTTTTACGTGTTGAGAAGTTGAAGGATTTGCGTCGTGACAAAAGTTTTTCTAAGTCTGAGTTGTTGGCTTTGGATGGAACTATTAGGGTGGTTAAGGGTTTTAAGACTGTTGATGAGGTTAAGGCTTACGTGGTTGTTGAGATGGAGAAGCTCGGGTTAGTTTTTGGTAAGGAGTTAAGTGTTGATGATTATAAAAAGGCTATGGGGATTGTTTGAAAGATGGGTTTTAATAGTGCTAAGGTCGGTCAAAGTTTGATAGGGGTAGGTATTATATTATTTGTTTTCATAAGTATTTATCTTCGTGCTTCTCATAAGTCTTTTAAAGATTTTTGGAACGAGGTTAAGGAGTTGTTTGAGAATGAGTGATGAACTCTCTCAGGATGAAATAACTGAGATAGCTGCTATGCCTGAGATTCAAGCAGCAGTCGGTATGCAGGGTGGTTATCCTGAGCCTCCTAGTAAAGAAAGTTTGATGAAGTTCTTTAATAAAATTATTGATTATGGTAAGAAGGATTTTGATAAGGTTTCTAAGACTGGTAATTTAACGGTTGGGGAGATAGGTTTTCTTAGTTTGCCTATTAGGAATTATTTGTCTTTGGCTAATTATGTTGAAAGTGAGGGTTTATCTATGGTTGCTAGTTATCTTCGTGATAAGAGTGTGATCGTTGGCGGTACTAGTTTATCTAAGAAAGCTGCTCTTCTTAATTTTGCTGTTACTCAGAAGAGGGTTAGTCGTAGTTTGGGTAGTCCTACTCGTGAGGTTAAGTCTGGTTTTTTTAGTAAGACTGAGAAAGTGTCGGGGATTGAGGAGGAATGAATGTTGATAAGTATTTGGAAATGACTGGTAAAACTATGAGTGGTAGTTATTTAAGAATAGCTGGTACTCCTGTTTGGAGTTGTAAAATTTGTCGTTTGCAGTATCAGAAGAAGAGTATTGCTAGAGTTCATGTTTTAAATAGTCATAAAAATAGAGTAGGTGTTGTAGGATGAGTTTGCGTGATGATGTTAATAAGTTAAGTGATTCGTTAAGTAAAGTTGTAAATGTTTTAAAGGATGATGAGTTTCGTCGTGTTAAGAAGAAGACTTGGAAGTTGCCTCTTGGTATTCGTATGAAGAGCCGAAGAGCAGTTAAGCAAGGAAAGATTTTAGCAATTATCTTAAGGAAGAATCATCGTTTAGAGTTTAAGGTTGTGAAAGTTGTTGGTGGAATGATAGAGGTTGATTCTACTCAGTATAAGGCTTATGAGGAGGGAGCAATTTATATTTATAAAAAGTTTCCTGTAGTTGTAATATTGGATTGGCGTCTTACATTGGTTGGTGGAGCGACTGATTTTGAGAATGCTAAAGATTTGGGAGTTGCGGATTTCGCTCAGGAAACTCTTATAAGGGTTATTGAGAAGGTTGAGGTTGAGAAGGATTTGGGCAAGAAGCGTGGTAAGTTTAATTGGGCTTGGATAATATTAGTTGTTGGGGCGATAATTTATTTCTTGACTCAGGGGTTCGGAGCGTGATTTCTTGAAGCGTCGTAAAGTTTCTAGTTTTAGTGTTCGTCGTACTAGTGGTGATTTGTTAAAGGTTGAGATTTATAGTGATAACCGCATTGTTTTTAAGGGTCATGCTCCTTTGGCTGATCGTGATAAGGTTCGTTCTTTGTTTCGTACTATGAAGGCTAAGGGTGTTGATATTCCTATTAGTGGTGATGCTTGGTGGTAGAATTGTTTTTACTAGTAATAACAACTTTTATATATTAGTAGTTTTAAGATAGGTTTTAGGATGGTGTAAAATGTTTTATGGTTGATATGAAAATATTTTCTGGCATAATGATCGCTTTCGTCGCTATTATTATCGGTGTTTCTTTCTTAACTCCTGTTGCTGATGCGATTGCTGGTGTGACTGGAACTTTCACTCGTGTTAATGGTAGTTTTACGGCTGTTAATGAGACTAATGTTACTTATGTTGCTGCTGGTCAGAATAACTCTGTGATCTTACAGGTTTATAACAATGAAACTATTAAGCTTACTGAGGGTGCTAACTACACTGTTAACGCTGCTTTGCAGGCTATAATTATGAATGCTAGTTTTAATCGTTCTAGTCAGACTTGGTTTATCAATTACACTTATACCACTAATGATTTTATTAATGATAGTGGTACTAGGTCTATTACTAACCTGCTGATTTTATTCTTTGCTTTGGCGATTATGGCTGCTGGATTCATAGCTGTAAGTAGAAGTGGATTACTGGACGACTTTAGGTAAAAGGCTTAAAAACTTTTTTTAGTCTTTGCTTAAGGTTTCTATTATCTTTTTCTATTTCTTTTTCTTAGTTAAAACTTTGTAGCAAAGCTTAAAGGTTTTATTCTATACTTTATCACAACAATATTTATAAAGGTAAGTTACTTAGTTAGCATTATGAAAACTATAAATGTGACATTCACAGATGAAGAACATGAACTACTAGAAGTAGCGAAAGGATCAACGAATTGGAGAGAGTTCATACTTACATTAGTAAAATCAAAAAAGTAGAGGTGTAAATAGGATGGCTGACATAAAAAGTTTTATTAAAACGATAAAGGGTATAGAGCTTAACAAGAAAGGGCGTGTAACAAAGCTTATGGGCGCTTCTAAAGCACGAGACCTGAAAGGATGATTAAGTTCACGCTTGAGATTTATGAGCAGAGGATTCCTTATTGTCATACAAAGACTAGTGAAGGAGTTAGTAAGGTGAAGGTTATGTGTGATGATAGTCTTTGTAAGGTTAAAGATCATTGTGGTTTTTATAACGAAACAGTTTTTTTATTGCAGAGAAGTTAAAAATGGTTATGTACACGATTTGGAAGAAATCGGAATGTTGTGGTGAGTTTACGCAGACTGATACTTGTAGTCAGTGTAATCAGCCTTTAGATGTTGAACTACACTAAAAAAGAAAATGAATGAGAATATAGATTGGGAGTTTTGGCAGGGATTCATAACTGGTTTTATGTTGGTAATAGCAGTATGGAATTTGATAATATAAAATTGGAGAAGGGTGATTAACTATGCAAGAAGTTATAGAGTTATTGAATAAGAAGATATTGAGTTGTAAGATGTTAGGTAGAAAGGGCGTGATGATTCTTAAAGGCGGGCGTATTGAGAGATCGACAATGCTTAAGCATTTTGTTGAGTTACAACAATTAGCTTTAGAGATTCAAAATACAGAGGACAGAAAGTTTATTGAAATAGCTGATAGTTGTTTGAAGTATAAGGTTGGTTTTGAAGTGTTAGCTATCGAGCTTTGCAAGAATAAGTATTTGATAGGTAAACGATCGGAAGATGATTAAAGTTAAGACTGTTATTAATGGAGAAAGACGATGGAAGATAAAACTAATTGTGAATTGTGTGGAGTGAAACTGTTTTTTTGGTCAAGACGTGAAAGAGATCATTTGGAAATTTGTAAAGAATGTAATATTAAGATGTGGGTTTGGGAAAATAAGGTTGAAGAAAAAGATCGCTTGAAGCACATTGCTGAATGGAAAATTAAACTAATGGTGAAAGGAGAATGATTGAAGATTTACATATAGAAATTGATGTTATTATTAGGCAGCTTAATCGTCAGCAGAGTCAGATTGAAACTTCGATATCCAAATTAAACAGATTAAAAAATAAATTAATGGAGAAAGGATAATGAATAAGACTTGGACAATTATCTGGGGAATACTTACTATAGCGTTATGGAGTTTTATATTATGGATGATAAACTAAGGGAGAAGGGTGATTGATGATGATATGTGAGTTGTTTCAGGAAGGAGTAAGGGTTAGTTATACAGGTATTGGTTGTGTTGCTACTCAGGTTTGGGTTTTTATCGGCGTGTTTTTCGTAGTTGTAATATTAGCTGTTTTGTTAGGTGTGATTGGTTTGTGGTTTAAGTGGGTTCATATTCAATGTAATAAAGTTGATGAATTAGAAAAGGGAGTTGATAAGATAAATAACTTCTTGATAGACTTAGCAAAGATAAACAAAGGGAGAAAATAGAATGAGAATGGAAGTTAAGTTTCCTTGTGGATATGAAATTAAGTTTAGGACTAGCTTTTTGGATATGTTTACTTTAGATGGAAGTGTTAAACCTGAGATTTGTTCTATTCATGGAAAGAAGTGTTGTAGGACACCATATTTAGGAATGAAACAATCGGAGCGTGATTGTTGATGGGTAAGTTGTTGTTGTTGTTTGGTTTAGTATTGATAGTTGCTTTAGTTTATTTTGCAAACTTGTTTATTACTTATTCTCACGAGTCTGTTCATGCTGATCTTTGTCATATAACTGGTGGGGTTTCGGAGATAGATTTGTATGCTGATGGTAGTGGTTTAATGACTTGTAAGGGTTTTAGTGTTGAGTTGTCTAGGGTTGATGAGTTAAATTATTTTAATGAGGCGGTTACTACTTATATTCGTGTTGTTTTCATTTTATTATTGGTTTTGATAATGATAAACTATTTTTTGGGGCGGTCTTTAGAATGACTTGGGTTTGTCCACAGTGTAAGAATGATAATTTAAGTGTTCATTATCCTTATTGTCGTCATTGTGATTATAGAGGTAAACAAACATGATTAATAATAAGCAGGCTTTGCAAAGCGTATTGATTCGTTTGAGAGAGGTTTTTAATGCTTCTTATAGTTTTGCGGTTTATAATCATGGTAAACACTTCTACTTATACCCTCCTGTTGATAAAAGGTTTCTTCCGACTTTTTACATGCTTTACAAAAAAGATTATTTTCATAACTTCAATACCGAGTTTGTTAGTTTTGCTAATGCTAACCCTAGTTTGATTGGTTGGGGTGAATCTATTAATAAGGAGTGGTTGGAGATAGCTATTAGTCTTAGGGCTAATTGGTTGTTGTTCGTTCATAAAGAAGGGATATACATGGTGACACCAATTAAGCTTAAGGCTTTTTGTGTTAGAAGTGATTTAATAAGAGAACAAGTTGTACCTAACACTTATAAGAGTGGTGGTGGGAGTAGCACTACTGTTTCTGTTCGTGAGACTACTTATTCTTTTCCTATTAAGATTCTTAAAAATTTTAATGAGGCTTTCAATGTTGACATCTAGAGAGAATGTTAAAGATAGGGTTTCTTTAGTCGCTGCTATTTTGAGTTACTTCTGTAAGTTCTTTAGCGTTCCTAGAATGGTTGGTGGTAGAAATAGTCTCACCCAGAGAATTATCTGTGTACACCTCTTTTATCTGCATGAATAGTAATTCTGTAAAGACTTTCTACCATTAACCTATAAACTATAGTTTAGGTAACAACAATAAATAAAAACTACTATTATAAATTTATTATAAAAAGTTTAAAGGGGTTAAGATAAATGGCTGAATTTGAAAAGTTCTACGGACAAATAATTAGGATAGGTGATAGTAAAGGAATAACTATACCAACAAAAACTTTAACATTTGCTGGTTACAAAGAAGGAGATATAATGAAAGTAATGATTAGAAAAGTAAGCCAAAAAAGATGAGTAAAAAACTTCCTTTTTTAACAAAAAAAGAACTTCCAAGTAAGGGTTTGGGAAGTAAGCAATTAACAGAAACAGAAAGCGAAATACTAACACTCATAACAAAAGAATACCTAACAACACAACAAATAGCCTATAGACGACAAACAAGCGTCAGAGCAGTTAATCTAATAAAAATAAAACTATCAAAAAAAGGCTATTTAAACAACAGAAAAAAGCATATTGGAAGTACCCCCCCCCCTGTCGGGAAGTATGGAAGTAAAAAAGGAAGTAAAAAAGCTTCTAGTTTTTGGCGTTATCATGCGTTACATTTTGTTATTAAGCCTTACTTTTTTCATCCTCGTTTTCATACTACTAGAGAAAAGTTTGGTAATTATGGTATTAATTATCGTGATTGGGTTGTTAAGTTGCATCCTGACATGGTTGAGATGCAGTTAAGAGCTCCTAATGATTTTGTGAGTGTTGATAAGTGGGCTGCTACTAGGAAGGCTAATGATTCTTTTAATAAGACTTTGTTTGAGATCGCTAATCGTTTTGGTTTTGAGGTTTGGAAGGATAAGAAGTGTAATATTAGGCTTGTTAATCATCATTTGGCTAGGGCTAATAGTCCTATTGCTATTGCTCGTGAGGGTGAGTATTTAAAAGTTCGTGGTTTTGATGGTAAGGTTTGGTTCTCTGTTGATAAGTCTAAGGGTGGTTTTGAGCATGAGTATCAGCATCCTACTCGTGCTTTGTCTGATTCTGAGATTGTTGAGCCTTTTTTTAATGGTTTGAAGGATCATTATTTGCGTACTGGTGAAGTTTTAACTTTTGAGTCTTTGTTAATGGTTATTAATGAGTTGGCTTTTCAGAGTAAAGAGACTGCTAGTGGTTTAAATGCCGTTGTTAAGTTAATGACTCCTAAGAAGGTTGTTGATGATTTAGAAGATGTGGGTGTTGGGCTTAAGCCTAGTTATGTAGGATGAAAGATGCTTATGAGTTGTTAGGAATTAAGAGTGATAAGGAGAAATTGCTTATTATTAAAGAGGTTTTTGATAAAAACCTTAAAAAGTTAATAGTTACTTTAATGATTGCTGTTATTTATTTTGGTTTAATATATCCTTTTTTGATATAAAGAAGGTATTTTTTCGCTAAGCAGTTGCAAATCAAACTTCGCAAGGGTTGAATATTTCCCTCTTAACTTTGGTTTGTTGCTGGGCGAATAATCGACCAATAGTTAATATGTATATATGAATGGAGGGCTAAGAAGGAAGAATGGTTAAGAATATCAATGATGTTTATTTGGGGGAGTTTTATAATTATGCTCGTGTTTCTGATACTGACCAGAATGTTAAGCAGCAGTCTAAACATAATCGTGATTGGTCTAAACGTATGGATTTGGAGCTCGTAGGGGCTGTTCTTGATAAGGAGAGTGGTAGAAAGCCTTTGATTGAGAGAAAAGCCTTTAGGAAGCTTTTAAATAAGGCTTTAAGGGAGAAACGTGGTATATTGGTGCAAGATTATGATAGATTGACTCGTAATTGGGATGATGTTACTTTTATTGAAAGGCATTTTCGTGAGAATTGGGATGTTTGTAAATTAGTAGCCACTAATTTCACTCTTGATCTTTCTACTCCTGTTGGTAGGTATATGTTTCGTAGTTATATGGCTCAGGCTTGTTTTATGCCTGAGAATATGCGTGAGAGACAAAAAATAGGTATTACTAGGGCTCAGAAGGAAGGTAAGTATCAAGGTAGGAAGGCTGGTAGTTTGAATAAGGATTTTTATCGGAGGAATCGAAATGGAAAGAAATAAGTTGAGTGCTTTGTTAGGTGAATATGCGGAAGAGTATGCTGCTTTGAGATTCATGGATATGGGTTATGAAGTGTTTAAGAATTGGGTTAGTGATGGTACTGATTTATTGGTTTTCAATAAAGGAAGAGTCAGGAGGATTCAAGTTAAATGTTCTAAGGCTCATTTGGTAGGTAATCATCATTATTATAGCTTTCAGATAAAGAGAAAGCGAAGTAAGGGTATTTATGAAGGGGTTGATTACTTTGTTCTTTTGGGTGTTGATAGTGTTTTTGGCTTTAAAGATATGTGGCTTATACCAAGAAGGATATTGGATGATAAGAAAGGTATTAATCTTAGTATGAACTTAAACCCTAAGAAGAACAAGGAATATAAGAAATACTATAATCATTGGGTGGTAGGTTAAAATAACATCGGTGTGGTCTATTTGGGGCTTTATAACCGAAACATTTATATACTGGATAGTATTACATATAGATAACATATGGTTAACAAGCACTAAAAGGTGAAAAAATAATGGAAACCAAACAACAAATACAAGCAAGAGAAGCCATTACTGAAGCATTAAATTTACATGGTGAAGTTGATAATTATGATTATGCTTCAAATGCAAAAGGAGGTCTTGGTTACAAATTTAACATGACTGACAAAAAATATTTTTATGCTGATATAACAAAAGTAGGTGTTTTAAGCAACTTTGGAAGCTCTAGAATTACTGATGAATATTATAAAGGTAAGAAGAAAAATGGTTAAGTTGCAGCATGATTTGAATACTGGCAGATACTTTATCACTATTCCTAAGACTATGGTTGAGAGGCGTAAGTGGATCAAGGGTCAGGAGTTATTGTTTACTTGGAATGAGCGTGGTAACATTGAGATTCATGACTAGTTTATATAGTTTTAATACCTCCATAATAAAGGTGGGGGAGGATTATTCAAATATAAAAGAAAAGGTGATTGATAATGCAAAAGAAATGTGAGAGTTGTAGGAAGATTAAATCTATTAAGATAGATCAGACGCATTGTTTTGAATGTGTAGAAAGGGGATTGTTGTAAACAATCGGAGAAGGATCAATGAGTGAAGAAAGAAAGATTTGTAGATATTGTAAGCGTAATCGTTTGCACAAGTTCATAGCTGTCTTTGATGTTATGAATGGTTGTGCTTGTGATGATTGTTATGATAAATATGAAGAGGATATGAAAAAGGGTAATTTAAAGACTCCTTTTTCAAAATAAATATACGGAGAAAGAATGAATGATGAGAATTTTAGTATTTTAAGAACTAAGGCTATAGCTGCTTTTATATCATCTGTTTTGATTATGTTGTTGATTAACTTTTTTAATCCTGCTTGGAATGCGTTTTTTAAAATATTAGCTTTTGTTTCCTTATTGTTATTGGTGTTATTTACTTTTTTGATGGTTATAGGTATATTAGGAGTTACTTTAGATAATTATTATGAAAACAAACATATGGAAGATGGCAAATAAGAACGAACAAGAGGAAAGGGAAAAGCACGTTTTTAATGAAGGTAGACAAAGTGCAGATGGTAAGTGGATTAAAGCTATTGATGAAAGGATCGAGGAGCTTGAGATTCAAGTTGGGATTCCTGAATTAAGAAGGTTGAAAAATAATACTAAATATAAATGGAAAGACTAAATAAACAATTGGACAATGACGATGGATAAAGAAGCAATAACTTATGTATGTGAGAGATGTGGGTATATTCAAAAACATGAAAAAGATTGGTTTGCTGAGTGTGATTGTTGTAAAGAACAACACGAAGATTGGGTGAAAGACTGATGGATAATGATGATTGGGAAAAGCCGAGTATGTTATCAAGAGCAGTTCAAAAAATAATAGATTGGTTAAGGGGTAGAGACGATGGCTCAAATTAAAATAGGAGATACAACTTACAAACATTGGAAGTCAACAATAGATGATGTAACAGAGCATCCTCGTTGGTGTGAATTGGAGATTATGGTTAGAGAAAGTGAAGGATTGAGAGAAAGAGCAGAGAAGTTAAGAGAACTTATAAATAATGAGTGTGAGATTTATTGGAAAAACAAAAGTAAACAATCGGAGAAAACATAATGAGAGCAGATCAAGTAAGAAGGTATGAACTGAGGAAGAACAGATTTAATTATTGGAATATGTGTATAGTGATGGTTGGGAGTATGGCTTTAATAAGTGTAGGGCTTTATTTTGAATGGAGATATGGTTTGTTTGAGGTAGTTATTCCTTCAATTTTAATATTTGTTATAATGGCTATTCATAATACCACAAAATATTTCCCAATACATAATAAACAAAGGGAAGATGGCTTATAGGCGTGCTGTAAAAAGGAAAATGAAAATGTTTAGAGAAAATAGATTTCATAGAAACAATAAAACGGAAGTGAAATAAAATGTTTAGATGTAAATGTGGTTATGAATGGAGTTATCAAGCAACAACAAAGAATGAATGTCCTTCATGTAATCCAACTGAGGATGTTTTAGATATTATATATAACAAACAATTGGAGAAAGAAGATGGAATGTGATTTTTGTCATACGAAAGGGGATTGGAAGAATATCCTAAGAGATGCTACTATTAGTAAGACTGATGGTTCAGATATTATTCTTTGTGATGATTGTTTGAACTTATATGGTAATCACGAGTTTGATAAGCTTACAGATAAAGTAGAAAAAGCAAATAAATATGTGGATAAAGATTAAAGATGATATATGAATATCAAGTTGTGGAAAGTGAAAGTAAATTTTATACAAAAGGCTTAAAATTTGATAGTTACGAAAAGCTACATGATGGTAGAAAAAAAGTTACTGATCTCGCTGATAAAGATTGTAAAGAATTTCAAATCAAACTAAGGGAGAAAAAAGAATGAGTGTTTTGGATATATTGATTTATGGTTTAGGATTGTGGATATTTAGTTTTGTAATGATAAAACTAAGGGAGAAGGATCAATGAATGATTATACAATAACAATACATTATCTTTGGATTGTATTTGTTTTGGTATTGGGTTTTACATTAGGTTATTATCATTATTATTTTATAACCAAACTAAAGGAGCGAGATAATGGATAAGACTTTAAAAATATCAAGGTAGATGGTATTAAGTTCAATATCTGAACAATTATTGAAATATGAGAAGTTGGCTTTGCAAGTTCAAATGGCTACTACAAAAGAAGAGCTGAAAGCAGTTCTTGAAAATTGGGAATGAAAAATGAATGATAAGAATTTATTTGATGATATTTGTAAAGAATTTGAAACTAAAAAGGGAAAGAGTAAAGATGATACAAAAAGAATGTGATAATTGTAATGGAAGAAAGTTTTTACGGACAAAAAAAAGGGAGAAGGATCAATGAGATACATAGTATTATTTGGGTTATTGGCTTTGTTAGTGTTAAGTGGTTGTAGTGAGTCTAATGATTACAATTTTGACTATATTTGCACTGATAAATGTGATGGAGAATATATAGGATATGATGGTCATACAATATATTGTGTTGCGGGAAATACTAATATATCATCAGTTTGGTTTGGTGATTTAGGAGTTAGAGTTAATTGTAAGATATAAAAAATAAATATTGGGAGAAAAGAGAATGAGATTATGGGTTAAGTTGTTAAATTTTTGGATGGTTCAAAGTTTATTGATTGCAGGAGTTTTATTTTATTATGAACGTAATAACATTGTTTCGATTCTCCCTGTTTTGTTATTAGTATTTCATATAATGACTACTATAACTATTATGGTTCATGTTTTTGTTTTACAAGATAAAGAAAATAAATATATGGAAGATGGTTAAAGTTTTTTTTACTCGTTGGAAACAGGGGATTAAGAATTATTATAGTAGTCCTATTGGTTTGTTGTTTGTTAAGCTTTGGTTTCTTGGTTTTGTTGTTGTTGGTTTATTGTTTGGTAGTGTTCAGCGTTTTCAATCTGGTGATTTAAGTTTGGCTTGGATATTGTTCTTTTTTGGTTTGTTGATGGCTGTGGATTTTCGTTTGTTGTTGTTGTCTTATCGTAAGGCTAAAAGTTTTGAGGAGTTGATGTAAAGATGGGTTTTGATGATTTGTTGGAGTTGGATATGGCTGCTCTTGGTGTAACGGCTGTTTTCTCTGTTGTAATGTACTTTTTCATGTTTCAGTTGCCTGAGGGTGTTGGTTGGGGTACTGTCCCTGCTGGTATGAGAATTATTATTTTAGTTGTTGGTTTGCCTGTGTATTACTTTGTTGCTATGGCAATGCTAAATAAATAAATTGTGTGAGGTGTTAAAGTGTTTGATTGGAAAGTTTTATTGTTTGGTAAAAGTCCTAAGACTTTTAAGGAGAGTAAGCGTCAGCTTAAAACTTATAAGTTTTATATGTACTTATGGGTTTTAGTTGTATTGTTTATTTTGTTTGGTGTGGTTCAGCAAAGGGCTGAGGTTGTTGATTGTTGGTTTGAGTTGGAGGGTTATCGTGTTAGTAATTTCTCTAGTGGTTTCTTGGGGGTTATATCTGATGGTGTGTGTTTTGTATCTGATGACTCTTTGGTTTGTGGTGTTGATAATATTAGTTTATATGGATGAAGGTTTGTTGAATGGTTGATTTAAGTGTTGCTCATACGATTGCTGTTGAGCGTTTGAAGCGGAAGGCTTATGCTAAGGATTATGTT
>SDBU01007412.1_pt1 | contig 12652 bp, 7 predicted proteins | sample 2277071 | NCBI WGS metagenome assembly SDBU01 (sample SAMN10397929, study PRJNA504765) | marine sediment metagenome | isolation source: marine sediment core GS08_GC12, 126 cmbsf | place: Arctic Ocean: Gakkel Ridge, Loki's castle | collected 2008 | reverse complement strand
GATCGAGCAGAGCCTCGAGTTTCGGATCGTTCAGTGGGGATGTCATATATCGCTTCTCCTCTCGATGGGCACTCGAACATGCACTGTGCCACCTAACGAAAATAATAATCCGCCGCCGGACTGCGGGGAAGCGGATTTGATAGAAAGCTTACTGAAAGCGCGTATGGCCGCCGATTTTCCCGCCCCATAGAGCGGTCGGGTTCATCCGGTTGTTATGCGCACTCTTACTGATTAAAGGCATTAGTAAAGGTAAAATGTCGCTCGTTTTCCGGATTCATTTTATGGAGTATTCCCTCTCAACACCAACGGCAGATGCACCCAATGGTCCGGCAAGCGCGAGGTCAGGCGGTAGACGCCGCCGCCATAAACGCTGCCGCGCCCGGGAAGAGTGTCGAGTGCCAGAGCTGTTTGTCCACCTGTGGAGTCAACCAACCCCCCAGGAGTGCCCATATAAATGACAGAGCGTTCGCCATCGGATGCCGCGGTCAGGATTTCGGGCCGGGGAATACCTTCAATGGGGAACCAGGTTGCTCCGTCATCTACACTGCGGCACAACCCTGCTTCGCACCCAGTGTAAAGGCTGTAAAAAAGCTGTTCTGGTAAAGGTGGGGAGACCAGTAGATCTACTCCCAGGAAAACGTATGTGAGTGATTGCCAGGTTGCCCCCGCATCTTCAGAGACCCATAGTTCCGGTTCCGGGTTGGGCGAAACGGCATACGTATAGGTGCGGATGTAGACTTTATTGGGCACATTCGGATGAACGGCGATATCAGCGATCACAACGGGAGGTTGTACATTGGCAACCGGGATCTGCTCCCAGTTATCTCCACCGTTTGTGCTTCGCCATAAACCTGATTCAGCGGTTGCTGCATAGATCAGGTTAGGATTGAAAGCATCGTAAGCCATTTCGCTGATCCGCTTGATTGGTTGGGGTGATTCAATAGTATTCCAACTTCCTCCGTAATTGTCGCTGCGATAGAAAATGCCCACATAATCCCCACCTCCCGGTGGCGAGAGCGAAGCGCCCACCAAGACCCGACCGGGCGTGTGTGGTGAGGGCGTGATAGCAAAGGAATTGCTCGTCCAGCCAGCGTAAGCGGATGGCAGTGCCGCGGTTGCCAGATTCCATGTTTCTCCTCCATCAGGGCTGATGTCAACGCAGAATTGATCCTGGCAACTAGCGCTCATGTAGAGACGCGTGCCCGAAAAGATGTCCACCGCCAGCAGGTTGCCACTGGGAGAACCTCCAACACCGTAGTCTAGGCTTTGCCAGTCATTGCCGCCACTATGGCTGACAAAAATGCCTTGATGAGTCTTGACATAAACAATGTCCGGATCATCCGGCGAAACTGCTACAGCGTTAGGCACTAGGGCCGCCAAACCGTTATTAACTTCCTGCCAGTTCGTACCACCGTCTATACTTTTCTCAATGCCAAAATCGGTGCCAACGTAGATCTCTTGCGGTTTATCGGGCGAAATGGCTATAGCTGTGGCATTATGATCTGGCCCGTTGAGGGCTGTCCAGCTTGCACCGCTATTCGTAGAAAAATATACACTTTGCGAGGCCAGCCAAACCGAACCGGGGAGAAAAGTCATTTGTACATGGGTTGATCCGCCTTGGGGTTGGGCGTTAATATCGAGAGTATTCCAATCCACCAGATTAGTACTGCGATATAGATAGCCACGACCTTCACTCTCCGAATTTGTCGCTGCCCAGGCTTCCAGAGTTTCATATGGGTTGAAGTAAAGCCGTGTGACGGTGCCGGTCAGTTTGGTTATCCAGATCCAGTTGAGACCGCCATTGACCGAATAGAACAAATTACCATCCTGTGTCCCGGCCAATAGGGTGTCTGCATTGTTGGGATGAATGGCGAGTGATTGCACATCCAGATCGCTCAAACCGGTATTGCGCGCGTTCCAGGTATCCCCATAGTCAGTTGAATAGAAAACACCGCCTTCGCCTGGCATCAGGAAGATGTCGGCGCAGCCCCCCATACCGAAATAGACAGCACCAGCCTGTGAAGGGTGTGCGATTGGATATGTTTGGAAGCAACCGTTTTGAGTGTGGAAATCATCTGAAATGCGTTTCCAAGAGTCACCGTTATCCATTGAACGGTAAAGGTCATTACTGTCGGCGCCGTAATAAAGAACATCGAGATTCTTAGAATCGAAATCGAGATGGATCGGCCAGTTATGATCATGGATTGGTTCCCAGGTTCCAGCAGTATCTTCACTGATGAACAACCCAGCCCCAAACATGGTGGCATAGATGCTGGAAGGATCGTCAGGTTTCAGAGCCAGCTGCACGGACATGCCGCCATAGGGTCCTCCAGTAACAAATTCACCAAATCCCTCGGTGACGGTGAAGGCGTTTTGCAGGGTGGTTGAAATTCCATCCGGGTTTATCACGGTGAGGGGATACACGCCAGGCTCCAACCCCCATTGCACGGTGGAACTCAGCGTGGTGCTGTTGACCCAGGTCACATCTTCCAGCGCCGCGTTCCCCAGGTAGACTGTAGGCTGGGTGCTGGCTAATGTAACAGGCATTTCAGCGGTGAACCCGGTTCCGGTGATTATGATGGGAGCATCCAGATCATTGGGAGCAACGGCGGGTTCCACAGCGGTCACTGTCAGGGAGAGCGGAGCAGCGAGTGCCGGGGTAGAGGTAGAAGAGCGAATGTCTCCCATCACCCAAAGTAGTACAAACAACGCTGTTGTCGCGGTCGCTACCGTGATCGTAATTACATATAATTGCTTCTTCATCTTTATGTTATCCTTTCGACGCATCGTGTGTATAATGGGTTGGTCTGAAAAATTCTAAATGGTTATCTCCACTTTGACACTTAATACACACAAATATTGGGAATAAGTCCGTGATACGGATATTATCGACACTGCCCAAGTGAATATACCCGATAGTATAAAAAATCACGATAATTGATTATATCAGTAGAAATAAACCCAATACCCCAAAAACTTTTCGATAGAGTTCACGATAACCCATAGCTGAAACTACATTCCAATAAACCTGGATGAGCTTATCTGAATTGGATCAAACAATAGATTCTTTTGAACGAAAAAAAACCCAGAAGGTTTGGGTGCTTCCGAGGTAGAAGCATTTCTGAACTGCTTAGCTGTAGACCGGAATGTTGCAGCAGCTACCCAAAATCAGGCATTCAGTAGGGCAGGTTTCTATACCTGCCCAGAGCAGTGCTGTCTTGGAAAGCCTCCCTGCTTGAGACCCACCCCGCGCTCAGGGTGATATTTATCCTTGTTATCCCCACGTATATCAATGCTCAATTTTGGTGACCCAGGCTTCTTCTGCCAGGAGGGCACGCATGGCGCGGGGTTGGATTTTCCGGTAGACCTCGGCCGGGGGGAGTTCGACCCCATCCACGGTCAGCAAATTAACCGTTGAAATGTCAAATAATCGGGCATTCTCCTGGAGATAGGGCTCAATCAGCTGCCAATCCCGTTGGCTAAAGCCAGTGAATTCCCCGCCGTTTAATTGTTCTTCAGTGACCCGCCCATGCGGATCGCGAAGATAGATTGCCCCACCGGAAGCCAGTGAGAAAAGGTTTCCGCCAGGATAGGGGGTGTCAAGCTCGATAAGATTATTGTGCTCATCAAATGTAAGGCCATTGAGGATCACGAAGCCGCCGCCATTTAATGGATCGCCGGCCATGAAAGATTCAGCCAGGTAATCCAGGCAGGTACCATTAATCACCACCCGCGGCTTACCCACCGCGTTGATCAATGGACGTCCGGCAGTGTTTCCTAAGACGTAAACCTCACCACCTTTTGCAGCATACATGAAGGTCTGGCCCACATCACCATGGACAACTAATTTGCCGGATTTCATTATTTGAGCGAGCTGGTCCTGGCCATTATTGTGGACATGAATTTCCAAGCCATCCATACCAGAAGCCAGATAATCACCAGGGGAACCGTAAACATCAATTCTCATCCCAGATGTATCTGAACCCAAACCATTGGCGATGAAGCGGTGCCCTTTGGTATAGGCGATGATATAGCGATTAAATCCTTTTTCATAGAGCCGCTGGATCTCACGGGCAACAGAGGTATCGTCCTGGGGAGTATAGCCACGGGCATCTAACAACACTATTTGACGTTCACCGTTTGATTCAGGGATAGGTTCTCCAGCCTGGTGAAAGACAAAATCATCTGCCGGAGAAATTTTAAGTGCTTCAACCGAGCGGGAGAAAGCCTGATCGATCATAGACAGTAAGCTGCTTCGCCGCAGATTTCCAGTGTCATACCGGCGATCCATCATCAGGGTCAGCAAATCAAAATGCTTTTGCCAATTCTCATCCTGGCGGGTAATGGATTCCTGGCCATTCAGGAATGCATGCATTTGCGGATAACCCCAATCAACCACCTGCTGTTTGAACCAGGCGAAGAGCTGCTCCACTGGCAGCTGGGGGATATCCAGGTAGGAGGGAGGCATCACTTTCCCATTGCTTATGTATGCTGGTGAATTGGTTGGTAAAGGTACTGGGCGGCCGAATTTGTCGGTGCAGGTGATATCCATGCCTTTCCCATTAGGAGATACACTGTATAAGAAGGCTCCCCCATCAACGTGACTACCACCGCGGGCATTCCAATATTTATCGGCACGGCCCCAGAAGCGCGCATCAGTCGCCGCCAGGCTTTCCAGGGCAGCATCAATGCCCTGTTTTTCTGAGGCAGCAAACCCGATGGCGACCTTATCTCCATTTTCTAGACTGTTCTCCTGCCAGGCAAATACCTGCGGGCGCAGCATGCTGGTATCCGTGATCCCTGTCAGTCGATAAACAGGCTTGTTATCGCTATTGATTTCAGATTGGGCGATCAGGAAAAACCAGGGTCCATCTGGTGAACAGTGCATATGAGATTGCTGGAGCATCTCATAAACCCGCTGCTTTTCGGAAGGCAGGAGGGTGAAATCGCGCTCAGTTGTCGGGGCCATGGCTTCGATCACATATTCCATTGGATATTCGTATGTGCGGTGGAGCAGGTCAAAGACCTGGACGGCGACCTCAGTATCCGTCAGGAACAAGGGATAAATATTGCGTTGGGCGAGATATTCGCTGATCGAAGAATGGTTGGCAAAGTCGCCATTGTGCACCAGGGCTTCATTCAAACCGATAAATGGATGGGCACCGCCAGGGTGCCAGACGCGTCCTTTAGTTGGGTACCGGTGGTGACCGATCCAGACATGGGCGTGCATATCCTCGATCTGGTAGTAGCGGATGACATCATCGCCGTAGCCAACCATTTTCAGAACCAGCAAGTTCTTTCCATGGGAAAGTACAAAGGCTCGTTTTTCACCAGTGGATTTGTAGTGTGCAATATTGAGGTGAAACGAATTCTGGTAGACGATCTCATCCTCGATTACCCGTTGGGGAACGTCTGGCAAACCAAATTTGTCCCGGTACTTGTCTACCTGGGTGGGTTTTACACGGACAAAATATTCCACAACTTCAGGAGGCGGGACATTTAACCCATCGAGAGACGTGTAATCGGGGAGGTGCTTTTCTGCGCGGATATGATCGATTTCAAATACCTTGTTGATATATTCCGCTTCTAATTCTTGACGGATTGCGATGTCTAGATATGCCACGGCGATCAGGTAATCATTTTCCAGAATATCTCGATTCACACCGAACTCTTCAGGGACCAATCCTACTGCGGCAATACCCCCACCTTTGCCGTTACCCCGGTTGCGCATCTGCATCAATGACTGCAGCATATGTCTGGCAGCAATTGGGACATTGCTGGCCATCCCGATCACACCACAGCCACCTTCGGCAGCCTCTTTGTTTGGAACAACAAAACCACCATCGGGGATTAAATTCTGTCGAGAGGCGATTATTTTCTCCGCATATTTTCCTGTAGCCATATTATTTTGAGCTCCCGCTGCCATTATTTCCAAGGTAACGAAGCAAATCTTTACGCCCACGCAGCTGGCGAATATCAGTCAGACCCAATTGGCGTAAAATCTCTCGCAGCTGATCGGCATAGGATTGATATAAGTTGCTGATGCGTTCTGCTCCCCATTCCGGAGTCACAAACTGGGAAAGCAGCGGGTCAGTCGTGGTTAGGCCGAAAGGACAGCCACGTCCGCGCTCGCAATTTGAGCAGCGAGTGCAGCCTAATGCCACCAGCTCTGCAGTCCCCATGACGGCACCATCGGCGCCGAGAGCGATGATCTTGGCGACGTCATAGGCGGTGCGGATACCGCCGCTGGCCATCAAAACCACCTCATCGCGAATGTTCTCGTTTGTGAGGTAATTATGAACCTTGGGGACAGCAAACTCTATCGGCATAGCAATATTCTTCTTGGCGATCTCCGGAGCCGCACCCGTGCCGCCATAGGAACCATCCAGATGAACGATGTTGGCACCCGCATAGTAGCTGCCCACAGCGACCATATCCACGTCGGTGGGGGTGGAGACTTTAACAGATACCAAGGCATCTGGGTTGGTGGTCTTTATCCAATCGACATGTTTGCGGTGGTCTTCTACCGAATACACCGAGTGGAATGGGAAGGGGGAGAATAAGCTCACCCAGGGGACACTTTCACGTAATTCGGCTACTGAAGCGGTCGCTTTATCACCCAGCAAGTGGCCGCCCAAACCTGGCTTGGCACCCTGGGCATATTTGAACTCTACGATGGGAGCATATTTAATTATTTCTTCATTCACGCCAAACATCCCGGTAGCTACTTGGGTGATGATGTTATCTTTGTATTTAACCAAGGAGCTCGGGTAGCCACCCTCACCGGTAGAAATATAGGTATTCCATTTCTTAGCCGCGATAACTCTAGCGAGCATCACCTGCTCGCTGATCGAGCCATAAGACATGCCGCCGCCGTAAATGGGGAGATCAATGCTTATCTCCCTGCCGCTGCCGCGCTTGTTCAGATCGATTGAGATAGCAATTTCCTGATCGTGAGGCAGCCACTGATCCTGTGAGAGGAATTTAAAATCAAGAAGATCGAACCCTCCACCAGAAAGGCCGACTCGGTATTCCCTTCCATTCTCCGGCGGGCATCCATATTCTGCCTGGAAATAAGTAGCTAAGATTAAATCTTCAGTCCAGCGGTAATCTCCCAGGGCGTCCGGAGCGGGGAAGACACCCAGGGCACGATTTCGATAACCAGCCCGCAGGTTGGTGGTGTGTTTTTCGACGATCAGCTCTTCGGTAGACTTATTTGGCTTCATAACCTTCGATCCCTGCAAACGCTTCCTGTTCCAGCTCAAGCATAAACATGGCACGTCCCATCTCACCGCGCATCCTTCTTATCTCTCGGAGCCCCATGGCGCCGCTGATTTCTAACAGCTGGTCTCGCCAGGAGGCGGTTAGATTCATCAGGCGCTGTGTCCCCCATTCCAAGGTCAATTTTGTGGGCAGAACAAACTGGCTTTTACCCCGATCTGCACATTCACCAGAGAAATCGGATTGCAAGGCGACCAAAACAGGTGTATCCAATGCGACTGCATCCAATCCGCATAAGATAGCCTTGGGGATGTGTTCAGCGGCGATAATGCCTCCGCTGCCCAGCAGAGTCACTTCCTGACGGACACCAGCTTCAACAAATGTGGTGTGTGCCTGGCGGATTGAATCCAGTACAAATTCGCCATCAGTACTGCGACCATGGTAGTCAGCTAGAAAATGAAAAACAAATATGCCCTCTTTGTTGTAGCCGAGCAGTTCTTGGGGGGTAGAAAATGGAATGCGTAAACAAATTAAACTCTCTGGGAAGGTGTGGCTGATATGCTGGTGAAGCCGCTCATCCCATCCATCCATTTCAACCATCAAGGGTGCGCTGCTGAACAGATCGAGACCATCCTGCTCACCAGGATTAATCAGCGGGATAATGTATTCATTTTCAAGGTTGTGCTCCAAAATGGCACCCAGAGGGATGACAGCCAAGGTTTTTACGGCCTGAGCAGCTTGAGCAGTGATTTTCCAGATGAGCTCGCTGGCAATTGAAGGAGGTGGAGCATCGAAAAACATGGGGATAGGTATGGAAATTACCCTTGGAGTGGAGCCGATGGGACGTCCCTTGGGATCGAATTTTAAGAAATTGGGTCGATAACCGATGTCGACAACTGTGGAGATGAATTCGCGACCATGGATACCGTCACGGGTCGGGCGAACGATTTCCGACATATCGGTCCACATTCCATCCCAGCCTTCTCCGCCGAATTTTCCACGATAACCAGCCCCCTTGACCGGTATCATGCCATGCTCAACTTCATAGCTGATGGTATCGATAAAATTTGAGGAGAAGTAACTGTCCCCTAATTTTTTACGCTCGGGGTTATGGCTCACGGTGACATAATCTGGATACTCAGTCGTGCAGCGCAAGCACCCCACGCAGTGTTCCGGTCGGGGCGCAAATCCACCAACCGGTCCCGAGAATACGCCATACAAACACGGGCGGCTGGTGATCACTTCTTTGTTTTTCAGCCCATGGTGGAAGAGCTCAGAAAGCAGCTCTTTAGCTAGGCCGATCTTGCCCACTTTGACAGTGAAGCGCGTCGGCCAATTAACGATATCCGGAACTTGCTTTGTATCAATATGGTACCGTTCATATCGCCCGTTACCATTCGTTCCTGGTTCCATTAGATCTACCTCTCACATTGCCGATCTGTTTATCGTTTTAAGAGAAATTATCCCTGTATCAAGACACCGATGCAACTCAGGCAATGCAACTATTACAGCCTGAATGAAAATTGGGTATGCAACCATTGGCGCATACCCAGTGAATTTCATTGGATTCGCACCCTTCCATATTGAATCAGGAAATCGTAATCCTGCTATTCCTGGACCACTGCCTTGCCCTTGTCCCACCCATCACTGGATGGATTTCGGTCAAGACTTTACCTCGGAAGGGAGAAATGAAGCCCGTGGCTGGGCTCCGAAGGCATCCGCTGATCTAATCGATTTTTACCAGGTTATTGGATTGTCCTGGTTTAGCTCCTCCTTCGCAGGAGGGAACCTCCACTTCGTCGCCTCGCAATTTGCGAGGTTCAGCCGCTATTTCTCCGTGATTTAATTGTTAATGGAAATATCTTAAACTGCGATGGGGAAAATGTCAAGCAGAATCAACCTACTATTCGAACGGTAATCTAGGTATTCAATTCTTACCACTATCACCTGGTGAGTCCCGAGCTATTGGAGCGGCCTTAATTTATAGAATCTATGTGATGAAAATCAGAAATCTATTTTTTGGTTAGCGCAATCTTTCTTGATTGAATGGGCGCTTCTTGCATTTCATCGTCAGCAGAGACATTCGTCGATTAATCTGCACAATTAACACTTGATCATTTAATAGACCAGCAATCCTCCAACTGCCATAATCCGAAATAATTGTTAACTGTGAGCACCTTATCCATCACTTGGTTGTTCAATCTTATAAAGAACGAAGGTGTCATCCGCATAAACACGTTCAAAAAGAAGCTGATTTTCTGCCAAACCCAGATAATAGGCGAGCCCATAGGTGTCTGCTAATTGCTGGATCGAATGTGAATCAAGCTGATAGAAATTATCCCGTAAATTTCCCTTTGCCTTAGGTGTGAGAAAAGACTGATCGCCATTGCTCAGCTCGATCCGCTCGTACCATTCCAGGATATCTACCGCTGATTGAGGCGAGTGCTGGAATGATACAAATAGAGCTCTTTGCGCGTACAAATAGAAATCGAGTATCAACGGATCAATTAGGAAGACTGCATCTTTGTCTGTATTTTCTTCTATCCATTCAAAAACCACGTGGGAATCCGGATTCGGCCTCAGCTTGCCTCTTTGGTACTTGACCTGCAGAAACCGAAAAGATTGCAGGCTTAGCAGAACAGCGATCAGAGCAAATAGCAAAGGTAGACCCTTGCTAAATATCGATTGAGTCCATTTGAATTTTGAATTTATTCGAGGGATATCGGCTATATTGAGAAAAGTAAGATAATTAAGTAGTAAAGCCACCAGTACGGCACTTAAGAATGGGACCATCACATCAGGATACCTGAACCAATAAAATCTTAATAATGTAGTTTGCCTGCTGGCAAATAAGACTAATCCGATGCCGAAGAGAAATACACTTCCGAGGGCATAAGCTGCCGTGAATTTAAATGGCCCAGTTTTCATAAATAAGTATATGGCCGCAAAAAAGAAAGTTGCGAAAACCAATTCACCAATCCAAAGATCTCCATTCCATGCAGAAGGGAGAACATGGTGGGGAACTCGAATTTTGACATAAATCTCCCAGGCTCTGTTTACATCGACGACTCCCTGTGGGATGAATTGCTGGACAATGGCCAATATGCCCAAAATTCCGCTGAAAAAAAAGGGCCAGGATTGACGAATGAGTATCCTAAAATCTATGCGCCACGAGTCGAAAGTTAAAAACATCGCGATGAGTGTACAGAACAAAGCGTATGTTCCAATCAGCACATGGAAAGATAGAGCAGCTCCCGCGAAGGCAAACCCAATAAGATATTTTTTTTGAAAGAAGAACGAAAAGGCGAGTAAAGCAAATGCATAGGCAAGTGTTTTTGTGTCAGCGCCTCCTGCGATCCACTCTCCGGCAATTAAGGCCTGGTTTCCAAGAAATAATAATAAAACAATCAATGCAAGGGAAAATCGCAATCTAATTGTTCGAAAAAAGATAAAGAACGCGATAGCTAGTAGGAGATACGAGATTAATCTTCCGGCATATCCACCATTTAAAAAACCCAACCAATTAACCAGGAAGCCAAATAAATAATTAGACACCCCGCGGTAACCGATAACCAGGTTCAAATACCAATCACTTGGCAACCAGCTGCTGTCATAAACCTGCCTGGCGAAGGGCAAAATATCGTACTCATTTCCTGTGAATTTATTAAAGGTGAAAGCCTCCGCGATGATTGCCAGCCAAAGAAGGAGAATCTCGCTTATGGCAATAATGGATTTATAAGCGGGCGAATTATTTGAAGTTAAATGCAGTCTCATTTGTAGACAAAACCCATACTAATTTGTCTTTCCTTTTGAAGGGTAATAATCTGGCTTATATCAAATAATTGAGTTTAAAGTCGAAAAAAGGAGCCAGTTCGAATCAAAATAAAGAACTGGAACCCTTGAATTGTGGGATAACGAAGCGGGGAAGATTCTCATACAACCATTTCTAGATGTGCGTGTGATGCAGTAAAGAATCGGGCTCAATGAAAATCGTTATATATTCTACCATCAGCGGTAGTTTCCTAAATAGATTAAACCGGACTGCGAAACCCCGAATTATTTGTGTGTAATTGGAATAATGTTGTTGGGAGATTGTCGATGTTTCTGGGCAATCGAAATAAGAGGATTCTTCCCCATTTCTGACAATGGATTAACCCACATCAGGCAAATGTTTGATCTTTGCAGGAGATTGATGCACTTTTCAATTGGCCAATTGGAAATTCTTTCCGAATGAAAGCCCATCCTACAATCCGAGACGATTTAAGCAGCTCGATCAGAGAATAATGACTTGCGGCCTGGTTGATGGTTGCAAACGGTTTGTCTTTTGTTTCCGGGTGTCATCGGAAACAGCTGGATGCTGGCAAGCAACGTGGTAAGTGTGATGATCAACAGACTGGTCAACCCAAAACGTGTTGTGGGGTGGCTCCATCCAGCAGAAAAAACTTTGCCGTTTTAATTGGCAACCACGAATATTCAAGAATAATAAATTTGCATCTGTATTTAACTGTTCTGAACCAGGGAACCCATATTCCGGAGGCTGAAATCGGGAATTGGTTGAATATATTTATTGCAATAAATCAGGTCGTGAATGGCCAAATAATGGTATCTGTTGATGCGAGACAAAAGGGTTAAATAAATTCGCACAGGGGTTGATGTAAATATTGGGCTGATCTAATTTGACAATTGGGATAAAATTGCTAATGTACCATTAATCAAGTATGATAAATTTAGGTGAGGTTAAGGACTGTTAACTTCATGAATCCGCAGAACGCTTGAGAAGAGCCATTATTCATATTTAAATAGAGCAGCAAATGATGAATGAAATGACCAGAGTTAGATCCACTTCGTAAAGGAGAAGCTCACATGTCTCAGCAGGAAATCGAAGTCATTTTATCCAGGCAGCTGGCTGAATACCTGGAGGTGCCGATATTTATCGTGGACCCGGATGGCGATCTCCTTTACTATAACGAACCAGCTGAGGCGGTTCTGGGAATTCGATACGCTGAAACCGGACCGATGTCTGCAAACGACTGGTCGACGATATTTAAACCCGTGGACCATCAGGGGCAGCCAATGAAACCTGAAGAATTACCCTTGATGATGGCCCTGACACAGCACCATCCGGCTCATAGCAGCTTTTGGATTAAAGGGCTGGATGGCGCATTGCGGCAGATTGAGGTGACTGCCTTCCCGTTAATCGCACAGGCAAATCGTTTCTTGGGTGCAACAGCTATCTTCTGGGAGGTGCCGGAATGAAGGTGAAGTTATGGGGGACCCGTGGTTCGCTCCCTTCACCAGGAGCAGAGACGCTGCGCTTTGGCGGTAATACCTCTTGCGTATCGGTTGAAGGTTCAGAAGGAACCGTTATTGTGCTGGATGGCGGCACAGGCATCCGCAACCTTGGGCAACACTTGCCAGAAGATATCAAGCG
>SDBU01007411.1_pt1 | contig 12656 bp, 8 predicted proteins | sample 2277071 | NCBI WGS metagenome assembly SDBU01 (sample SAMN10397929, study PRJNA504765) | marine sediment metagenome | isolation source: marine sediment core GS08_GC12, 126 cmbsf | place: Arctic Ocean: Gakkel Ridge, Loki's castle | collected 2008 | reverse complement strand
CATCGCGCTTCCTCGAACACGAAGTTGGAGCCCGCTCCCCCGAAGACGATTGGCCCGCCGTCACCTTTCAGAGCCGTGACCTCGGCTATCCGCTGGACGGTGGGTGGAGTCTCCGCTTTGAGATAGCACAGGTTCTCGTGCTGGCGCGCAATGCGGACGGCAAGGGCGGGCGCGATGGATGCGCCGCTTTGCTCCTGAACGAAGATCGGGATGCTCACGGCCTTTGCGATGGTCTCGAAATAGAGCACCGTTTCGTCGGCCGGCGGTGTGATGACAGTTGGGGGACGGATGAGCAGGGCGTCCGAGCCAAGCTCCTCAGCCCGCTTGCTGTAGAACACCGCCACGTCGGTGCACTCCGCGCCGGTGCTCATCACGACCCTGGCGCGCCCGCCCGTCTGGTCAACGACGGTCCTGAGCGCCTGGTCGCGTTCCGCTTCGTTCAGCTTGTACGCCTCGCTGGCCATCGCGATACACGTGCCGCCAACGCCCGAATCTATGGCCCAATCCACCTCTCGTCGCAGGTCCTCTTCGTCGATCAGGCCGTTGCCGTCGAACGGTATCTGGAGAATCGGGTACACGCCCGACATCGTGCGGTCGACCATCTTGCAGCTCCCTTGCAGACATGTTGGGTTGTCGTCCAGGAGAAGAGACGACAGGCCACTGTACACCCCCCCCGGCGACGCGGCGCGCTCACAGGAGCCGTGCGCAGGCGCTTCATTGGGAGCCAAGGCTGCCCGTGGCGGGTCCGTCGCACCGGGAGTATGCTTTGCCCGCGCTGGCGCTGGCTCCCCGCCGTTGACGGGGCGACCGGCAGCCCGTTGACGGGGCGACCGGCAGCAAACCGCACCCGGAGAGAGCGAACCGAGCTCGGCCGCGAGTCGGGTTGGCGACGCTCCAGTTGTCCCCTTGAAGGAGGACGCGATATGAAGATCACCGGCACCGAGTTTTTCTTGATTGAAGTCCCCAGAGAAACGGGCAAGATCAGCGAGCATTTGCTGCTTCGCATCGACACGGACGAGGGCGTAAGCGGCTGGGGAGAGTTGTCCGACCTCGGCCACATCCACCCGGCGGTGTTCCCAAACTTCGGCGCGCTGGAAGAGGAGTTCAACCTTCTGATCGCCGGCGCGGACCCGTTGAACATCAACGACGCTATGGACCGCCTCGGCACACTCATGCCCCTGGGTGGACACCAGTTCGAGTCGTACCAGCGGATGCTGCTCGGGGCGTTCGATATCGGTCTGCACGACCTCCTCGGCAAGATTCTCGACGTGCCGGTTTACGCGCTGCTGGGCGGAAAGAGACGCGACCGCATACCGTTCTGCTACCCGATTTTCAATATGGCCACTCCTGCCGGCGAAGATCCGACCAGCGAGATCGAAGACAACATCCGGCGAGTACAGCGGGTGAAAGACCTCGGATTCAACCGCGTCCGCAAGTACATCGGGCACAACCTCGTTGCCGAAGAGCAGTGGTTGCAGACCTTCCGGAACACGTTCGGGGACGCGATCGAGATCAAGTCTCTGGACCTGAGCGGTCGCTTCTACTGGCAGGATGCGCTGGCGTTGCTCGAACGGTTCAAGCAGTACGACTACGAAATGGCAGAGAGTGTTTCGCGCGATCGAGAGCCGCGAGGGATGGCAGAGGTTCGTAGGCAGCTTGGCAAACCGATCAGCGAGCACATCAACGACCACCAGCGCATCCTTGACTACCGAGAAGCGGGCGCGATCGACATAGTGAACATCGCCACGTGCTCGAACGGTGTCTCCAGGGCGAAGGACCTCTTCGATTTCACTCAGCGCCTGGGGCTCAGGGCCCTGCACGGGACCACGCAAGAGCTGAGCATCGGCACGGCCGCGGCGGCTCACGTGATGGCTACCCTGGACCGTATCGACATGCCGTGCGACACTGCCGGGCCGATCCTGTACCAGGACGACTGCACTCAGAATCGAGTGAAGTACGAGGATTCCTGCATCGTCGTTCCGGATGGTCCGGGGCTGGGAATCGAGGTGGATGAGGACCACCTGCGGGAGATCGCGTACAAAGGACAGCGTCTGGAGCAGTTGAGGGTCGGGGCCGCACCCGCGAGCTGAGCCGCCGAGCATCGGAGTATGCTGTGCCCGTTTCCCGGCTGGCCGCGCGGTTTTCTCCGGACACCAGGCCGGGAAACCTCTGACCGCAAGCGGAAGAGGCCGGCTTTCTCCCGGCGCTCGCGCTGCGCCGGGAGGGAGGCTGGTCGCGCTCGGTCGTTGGGCTTTGTCCAGCGCCTCAGGCACGAGATTCCTCGGGAGGGGGATGCACCACTATGAAGATCACCGGTACCAAATTCTTTTTGATTGAAGTGCCCAGAGAAACCGGCAGGATCAGCGAACACATGCTGGTCCGCATTGACACGGACGAGGGGGTGACCGGCTGGGGTGAGGTTTCGGACCTGAGCCACATCCACCCGGCTACATTCCCCGATTTCGGAATCTTCGAAGAAGAGGCGAACTTCCGCATCGCCGGCGCCGACCCGTTGAACATCACCGAAACGATGGACCGGGTGAGCGCGATCATGCCGGGCATACAGTCTCCCTACGGCAACACGTACGGGCGGTACTTGCGATGCCTGCTGGCGGCCTTCGACATCGGCCTGCACGACCTCCTCGGCAAGATCCTCGACGTGCCGGTCTACGCACTGCTGGGCGGAAAACGGCGCGACCGAATTCCTTTCTGCTACCCGATTTTCCCGATGGACACACCCCAAGGCGAGGACCCAACTCGGGAGATCGCGGAGAACATCCGTCGAGTTGGGCGCGTGAAAGACCTCGGCTTCAACCGTATCCGCAAGTACATCGGGCACAACCTCGTCGCCGAAGAGCAGTGGTTACAGACCTTCCGGAACACGTTCGGGGACGGGATTGAGATCAAGTCTCTGGACCTGAGCGGCCGCTTCTACTGGCAAGATGCGCTGGCTCTGCTCGAGCGGTTCAAACAGTACGACTACGAGATGGCGGAGAGTGTTTCGCGTGATCGTGAGCTGCGGGGGATGGCAGAGGTGCGCAGACAGCTAGGCAAGCCGATAAGCGAGCACATCAACGACTACGAGCCCATCATCGCCTACCGCGATGCCGCGGCTATCGACATCGTGAACATCTCGACGTGCGGCAGCGGCGTCGCCAGGACTAAGGACCTGTTCGATTTCACTCAGCGGCTGGGGCTCAGGGCCCTGCACGGGACCACGCAAGAGCTGAGCATTGGCACGGCGGCGGCCGCTCACGTGATGGCTACCCTGGATCGCATCGACATGCCCTGTGACCCCGCGGGACCGATTCTGTACATGGACGACTGCACTCAGAATCGAGTGCAGTACGAGGATTCCTGCATCGTCGTTCCGGATGGTCCGGGGCTGGGCATTGACGTTGACGAAGAGCATTTGAAAGAGATCGCGTACAAAGGGACGCGCCTCAAGCAACTGAGGGCCGGGGTCGCGCCAACACACTAGGCAATCCGGCTATGGGCCGCAGGCCTGGTGTTTCCTCGTGACCAGCCTGCTGCTCAAAGCCCGGGGATTTGCCGCGCCGGCGTTGCCGGCCTTGCTCTGATTGGCTGAGGAACAGTTTCCCACCGCACATGGGGGGGCAGAGTGTCGCTAACTCACCGCGAACGGCTCAACAGGGCGTTGAATCACCAGGAAACCGACAGGGTGCCTCTCAACTTCGGCGGCTGTCACGCAGACGCCTACGCGGGCCTGCTGGAGTACCTGGGCTTCGACCCTGAACCTCCAGGGGCCCCGATACCGAGCGAAACGGTGATGAAGAGGTTCGACGATGACGCGCGAAGGGTGTTCCTACCGGAACCGAAAGGAGAACGGGGAAGCGAAACAACTGGAGACTCGTATGTGGACGAATGGGGCGTGCCTCACAGGCGCGCCCATGCTCACGCACCGTTTATCGTCGGAAGGGGGCCTCTCCAACATCTCGACGAACCGTCGCCCCGGGACCTCGAGTCCATTCCGTGGCCGGACCCTCAGGACCCCGTTCGCACGGCCGGCCTCAAGGGGAACATTGAGCGCCTGCGGCGGGAAACGGACTACGCCATCGTCCTCCGCCTCTCCAACGGGGTATTCGCGCTTTCCCAGAGAGTCCGCGGCTTCACCGGGATGCTGGAGGACTTGCTGTTGAACCCGGTGTTCGCCGCGGCTCTCATGGAAAGGATCACTGACATCATCTGCGAGATCGCGGAGTCGGCGCTCGGAGAAGTCGGCGACCTCGTCGACTGCGTCCGCTTTGCTGACGACCTCGGCGTCCAGGTGCAGCCCTTCATGAGCCCCGACCTCTACAGACGCATGGTGAAACCGCATCATGCACGGTACGTCGAGACCCTGGGCCGGCACTCGGCAGCAAAGGTGACCATGCATTGCGACGGCGCCATCTTCGACCTGATACCTGACCTCATCGACGTCGGCGTCGATGTTCTCGACCCCGTGCAGGTCGGCGCAGTCGGCATGAACCCTGGAAGGCTCAAGCGCGAATACGGGCGGGATCTCTGCTTCTGGGGCGCGATAGACGTTCAGGGGGTTCTGCCGTTCGGTTCGCCCGAGGACGTGGCGCGGGAGGTGCGCAGGACCATAGATGTACTCGGTCGCGGCGGCGGATACGTGCTGGGCCCATCCCATAGCATCCAGGCCGAAGTACCCTCTGAAAACATCGTGGCGATGTTCGACACGGCGCGAGCACATACCGTGGCCTCTGTAGATAGCTGACACGGGCTCGGCCCCAGGACGCATCGTTGCCGGGCCCTCGCATCAATGCACCCGGCTAATGGAACCCAACTAGGAGGACAACTACCGATGAAGATCACTGAACTCTCGATTACGCCTATCAAGACTGGCAGGACCACGGGCGTCTACAGCCGACATCTGATCCTCAAGCTTGTCACGGACGAAGGCGTGATCGGCTACGGCGAAGTGGCGGACATCGGCGACTACCGGGTCCGAGTGCCACCCGCCGAGTTGCTGGAAACCGGCCTGAAGCGGGCCCTGATCGGACAGGATCCGCGTCGCGTAGGCCTTCTGCACAGGAGTCTGCGTGCGATTCCCGGTATGTGGGGCAGCGCCGAAGCCGCGGTCGACATGGCCCTGTACGACATCGCGGGGAAGGCCCTGGGCGTGCACGCGAGCGACCTGGTCGGGAACGGACGGATGCGGGACTCAGTCGATGTCACGTACCCGGTTTTCTGTTGCAGCAGGCCGGGCCACATCGCCGAGAACATGGCGCACGTCGAGCGGATGTATTCGCAAGGCTGGAGGCGGTTCCGCTACTACTGCGGGCGCGAGCCGGACTTGGACGAGAAGTTCCTGGCATCGTTCCGCGACAAGTATTCGGACACCGTGTCCCTCACATCGATCGACTTCAGCGGTGTGCTCTACTGGAAGGACGCGCTGGTGGTCATCCAGAGACTGCTGCAGTTCAATCCGATGCAGGTGGAGAGCGTCGCCAGGGGGCGGGATCCGGAGGACATAGCCCGCATCCGCGCCCGAGTGGACGTGATGGTAAGCGAGCACGTCACCACCGTACCCGAGGCTCTTGCGCTCGTTCGAGCGGGCGCCGTGGACGTTTTCGTCGTGAGCATCCACAGCGGCGGGATCTACCAGGCGCTCCAGGTCTTCGATGTTGCGCTCGGTGCAGGGTTGAAGTGCCTGCTGAGCACCACCCAGGAGACCAGCCTGGGAACCGCGGCTACGGCGGTGCTGGGGGCAGTCGCCCCGGAGCTCCATATGCCCGGGTACGCTGTGGGCCCGGTGCTCTACACGGAGGACATCACGGTGGAGCCGGTGCGCTACGAAGGCGCCACCATGCTGATTCCGTCCGGGCCGGGACTCGGCATCGAACTTGACGAGGAGAAGCTGTCACGAGTGGCGACTGCGGAGGAGGAATGGCTGCTGCCGCCTTCCGAGCACGCCACCAAGCTCGATCCCCACAGCGGTGTCAGCGGGTACGAAGAGGCCGCCCCATAGCAAGGCTAACGGTGCGTCCGGGCGCACCGCGTGCCAGCTCCGTCCCGGGTAGTCACGTCGAAGAATGGCAGGATCCGCGGCCAGAGAGGATCGCCCATGCCAAATGACTGATCATTGCGTACGAGGGTCAGGGCCCGCAAACCTGGGGTGGACCCGCAGAATAAAAGGTCTATACTATCCGCGGCGACTCGTGAGCCCGGTATTGGAGCCGGGGTCTTTTCGTCAGGAGGTTCAATAGTGTTGACAAAGACTGGATTCAGGGCAGTGTTGCTGCTCGGGTTGGGCGCGGCGCTGGCGTTCGCCATAGCGTGTGGTGCCGAGGACGAACCGACAAGGGCGCCCGCCGCGACGTCGAAGCCTGCGGCGACAACGGCACCCGCCGCGACTGCGAAGCCTGCAGCGACAACGGCACCTGTGGCGACGGCGAAACCTGCGCCGACAACGGCGCCCGCCCCGTCGGGGCCGACCGGCAGCATCGTCGTTGCGGCCCCGGACAACGGCATCGCCGTCGGCACGGTGCATCTGTGCCTCCCCGGTTGCAGTAATGAAAAGGCCATGTATAGCGCCTTTGAAACGCTGCTCAGGGTGACGGCAGACGAAGAGTTGGTCGGCCAGCTGGCGACAGAATGGGTGCTGGCGCCCGACCTGTCCAAGTGGACCTTTACGCTGCAGAAGGGTGTTCCGTGGCACAACGGGTATGGTGAGTTCACGGCCGACGACGTCGTCTACACCACCAACGCCGTGAACGCCGGGATCACCCCAGAGAGCATCCATGACCAGTCATCGGACCTGGTGAAGTACGGCGAAACCGTCAAGATCGACGATTACACGGTCGTTATGAACCTGAACGAGTTCGACGCCAATGGCCCGTGGTCACCCTGGAGCCCACTCTGGCAGACCATCCCGATGAGCAGCAAGAAGGTGTTCGACGAGTTCGGCACCGACGGGATGCGCGGGGTATTCGTCGGCACCGGCCCGTTCGAAATCGTGGAGTGGATCACCGACGACCACACTCTTCTCAGGGCTGTCCCGGACCACTGGCGCAAGACCGCGGGTGTGAACGAAGTAAAGATCGTGGAGGTCAAGGAGGAAGCAAGCCGGGTGGCCATGTTCCAGACCGGAGAGGCTCAGATAGTGAAGGTCGGCATCCAGTTCAATGATGTGCTGGAAAAGGACGGTGGCGTCCCCTTGCAGACCGGGAGCAGGCAGTTCGTGGTGCGGTTCACCGCGAACTACCTCGACAACATCAACCCCCTTGACGGCTCAGCGGTGGACAACCCCGGCTACGACAAGGCCAAGGGAACCCAGCCGTGGGTCGCGGACTACGATGCCCCGGGCTGCGATTACGCTGTGTACGAGACGTCGCTGCCTGAAGGCCCGGTGTGTGACGAGATCGAGAACGCCCGCAAGATTCGGCTGGCGATGTCCCTGGTCATAGACCGGGAACAAATCGTTGAAGAGCTTCAGTACGGCTACGGCTGGCCCGACTACCTCAACTACCTGTCGGGGCAGGACCCGGTCATGAGGGATGAGTGGGTCGTCCCGTACGACCCGGACAGGGCCCGCGACTTGATGGCCGAGGCCGGCTACCCGGATGGGTTTGAGACTCAGATCCATATTGGCGACGTCCCGGAGGAGCACCACACGGCGATTCCCGGCATCTGGGAGGCCGAGCTCGGCATCACCGCCACGTTCAGCCGCATCGACTACTCCTCCAAGCGGAAGCAGTGGGTGCCCCACGAAGCGACCGACATAGAGATCTCGTTCAGCACGATGGGTTCGCCGCCTGACAAGCCCAAGGGTGGCGGCTCGAGCAACTGGGGTCTCGGCGGAACAGCGAAGGAAGGCGGCAACCCGTTCTCCCGTATCACTTACGGGTTGATGAGTTCCGAGCCAGACCTGATGAAGCGGGTTGAATACGCTGAGGACTGGTGGGTGCACTACGACTACTGGAACTGGATATTCGCGGTGAGCCACCGGCCATTGTTCAAGGTCTACGACGGGAACACGATGACCTGGGAGCCGGAGAGCAAGTCGAACAACGGGCTCCTCTGGCTGTACCCGCTGGAAGACATCACCTGGAAGTAGAGTCCTAGTACAGACAAATGGGTCGGCTCCCCCTGCACTCGCCTTGATGCAGGTGGGGGGGGAGCCGATGCCGCGACAGGGCCCGGGGATGCCCGGGGAATAGCGCACGGCCCCGGAAGGCGTCTCGCGCTCGCGATAGCCCGGTCGCGGTTTGATGATCAGGACGCGTGGGAGTCCAGCACTCATGATGCTGCGGTTCATAGTCCGGCGACTCGTGTTGGGTGTCCTGGCGCTAGTCGGCGCCATGCTCATCATGTTCGTCTTGTCCCGTGCGAAGGGTGACCCCCGCTACATCTTGCTCGACATGGAAGGGCCCACGTACGGGATGACCCAGGAACGATGGGACGCGCTCGGCAGGGACCTGGGTCTGGACAAGCATGTAGTCGTGCAGTTTGGGATATGGCTTGCGGATGCCTTTCGATTTGACTTTGGCGACAGCCTGCTGCACCAGAGACCGGTAAGGAGCCTTGTCCGGACCCGCTTCATGGCCACGCTCCAGCTGGGAGCGGTTGCGTGGGTGATGGGGACCCTTGTCGGCATACCGCTCGGGGTGTTTTCGGCGCTGAACCGCGGCAAGCTCGTCGACATCGTCGCGAGGTCGTTTGCCGTGGTGGGGCAGGCAGCGCCTGCCTTCTGGACCGGCATCATGCTCATATTCTTCTTTTCCGTGTTCCTGGGATGGCTTCCGGTGGCCACCATGGGCGACGGCTTTTCGCCGCGGCACTACGTACTTCCGGCTGTGACACTGGCGTGGATGCCGGCGGCTTCGTATCTTCGCTTCACGCGCACCGCCATGCTTGAGGTACTGGAATCCGAGTATGTGAGGCTGGCCCGCGCCAAGGGGGTCAGTCAGTTTTCGGTGGTCTGGAATCACGCATTCAGGAACGCCCTGATAGTGCCGTTGACGTTCTCCGGGCTTCTACTTGTCGGGTTCATCACCGGCTCGGTGATTGTCGAGACGGTTTTCGCCTGGCCGGGCCTCGGTCTGCTGACCATACAGTCACTGTGGTCCAACGATTTTCCCTCTCTGGCTGCCGTCATCTATTTCTACGGAATCCTGTACATCGTGATGGTCATGCTGCTGGACATCTCCTATGCGCTGATCGACCCGCGCATCCGGTACACGTAGAGGACACGAGTGGCGATACAAGACGTAGCGCTTCACGACGATACTGCTGCTCCGGCGCGGCGCATGGTCCGCGTGGCCAGGGTCAGTTGGGGAATCCTCCGCCGCTATCCCGTGATACCGGCGCTGGTCATTCTGGCGTTGGTGGTTGTCGCAATTGTTGGGCCGGCCCTCGAACCGTACCCGCCTCGGCAGATCTCCCTCAGCGATAGAAACGTGCCCCCGTTCTGGAGCGCCGAGGGCTCGATGACGCATGTGCTCGGTACCGACTTTGTCGGCCGCGACATCCTCAGCAGGCTGATACGAGCGGCCAGGGTAACCGTCGCGGTGGTCGCAACGGCGGTGGTCTTTGGGACGACTATCGGGACGGCGCTGGGGCTGATCACCGGCTATTTCGGGGGCCTTACTGACGAGATAGTCATGCGCCTCGTCGACATGTGGATCATCATTCCACAGCTGCTGATCATATTGATGGTCGTCGTGGTTTTCGGGCCCAGTTTCAGCCTTCTGATCCTGTTGCTGGCGATGCTCGCATGGACCGGACCGGTGCGGTTGGTGAGGGCGGAGACGTTGAGGCTTCGAACGCTCGACTACGTCACGGCCGCGAAGGTTGCGGGCGCGTCCCCGTGGCGCATCATCTACAGGCACATTCTGCCGGGGGTAATGAACATCGTCGTGGTGTCGACGACGCTACAGATGGGGAGCCTCATTCTCACGGAGGCGACGCTGAGCTTCCTCGGTGCCGGCGTACCGCCGCCGAATCCGTCATGGGGGAACATGGTGTCCGAGGGCCGCGCCCATCTGAGTACGGCCTGGTGGGTAGCCTTCCTGCCGGGTGTGTGCATCGCCGTCGTGGTTTATGCCGGCAACTTCATTGGCGACTGGCTCCGGGACCGCTGGGACCCGACGCTCCGCCAGATCTGACGTCTGCCCCGCGCACTTCCCGCTTCCGTTTCTGGATAGAGGGGCCGCCGGACTTCGCCGGCCGGCTCCATGGGTGCCCTCCACGGTCCTCTCTGCGAGTGGTTACCTGTCGAGTCAGGATGTGCAGGGAGTTGGCGACGGCTGCCAGTGTTGGAAACGTCGCGTTGACCGGGCCCTCGCGATGGTGGCTACGCGTTGCCGATGAGGCCAAGGCTTCGTGCCCTGCCCGCAACGCGGCCACCGAAAGAGCGTCTCGGTGGGCGTCGCCTCCAAGATCGGACTTGGTGGCGGGGTCGTTTTCGGACACAATGTTGCTCCCTTGTTTGGACTCTACCTCAGGGAGCTCGCACCGCCCGGAGTCTCTCTTAACTCAGGCCCGGCAAGATCATGGCAGTCCCTTTCGCGGACGGCCTACAGGGTCTGCCAAGCGTCCCCGTGCTGAGCAATGTTGACAAGTGGTGGGGTGTAGGCCGTCAGCGGAAGAGAGGGCGAGTTTCGGGCGTGAACTCATACGGTTCTGCCGGAAGAGCTTCCCACGCATCTTCTACACGCAGTTCGAGTGGTCGGGTGCACTGGAGTAGGCTGGGGACATCGTGAAGCCCGATACCGAATGATCCTCCCGATTGGCTGCCGCGTGTGCCAATTTGTGTGCCAAATGGCCCCGTGGACCGCGTATCTTGCCGGGCTGTCAAAACGGGCGCAAGGGCGCTTTTCCAGTTCAACACAGGCCATGCGGGGCTATTGCGGGCGTCGCGGTGCCACGATGGTACTCAGATTCCCAAGCAGAAAGTCGGGGGCTCGAATCTCCCCGGGCTTTCCTCACCCGGGAATGTTGTGAATCACCCCAGCCGCGAAACGGTGTTCCCCACGGGAGGGGAGGGGCAGCGGAAGCTGGTAGCGGGGTGCCCGTATCCCCCGGACCGTGCGCCCAACGGTGCGCCCGAACGCGTTACCGACCGCGACTTGGCGACCCGCCGCGAGGGCGCGCTGGCCAACTTCCGCTATATTGGCTCATTCTGCAGACCCACCACTGGCAGCCGAACTGAGGGCCGAAATGCCGGGCGCCTATTGAGAGGCTTCAGCCGTCCATTCCGCGGCATAGTTGGGGAGGTCGACGAAATGAGGAACAGGTACCGAGGGACGGTTGCTGCGCTGGGTGCAATATCGGCACTGGCCGTTCTGGTGGCGTGCGGGACGGACGAGCCCGCGCAAGCGCCTGTCGCGCCGACGGCAGTCCCGACCCCCATAGAGCGAATTCTCGCTCTTGGTCCGGACGTTCCCGATTCGCGCTCAGCGCTCACGGTCAACGATCTCGCGGGGTTGAGGACAGCAACAGGCATTGGGTTGCCCGCCTCTGACGGTTCGCTGGGTGCGATTTCCACGTACGTAATGGACCTCGTAGTCGGAAGTAACCAGAAAGGCGGCCGGCAGATTCACGACGGTCGTCAGTGGCTTTCTGGGTTCCACCCCTACTCGGACCAGGTGACCACCTTCCCCTACCTGGGGTTCGACGCCCGGAACGCGGAACAGGTGGCCCTGTTCGGGACAGAGCTCCGGGTGCGGGAGGTTCTGCTGGGCAGCTACGACCCCGAGGTGACGGCACAGCGATTGGCGGCGTGTGCGGAGTGCGAGCAGCCTGAGACCGCGGAGTACTCGGGGACCGGGTACCTCTCCTGGGGGCAAGATCTAGCACAGAACATGCGCGCCCGGCTGGAACCGCCCGCGTTCGACCACCTGGGCAGAGGAGGCCGCATCTGGGTGGCGGACGGTTCCGCAGTCCGGACGCTCGTCACCGCCCACATGGAAGAGATCATCGACGCCGCGCTCGACCGGGCCCCGAGCCTGTTCGACGATCCGGACTACCGGCTGGCCGCCCGGACCCTGGCCGATCGCGGCGGGGTCACCGCCACCTTCTCGTCAGCCGGCCATTCGTTCGATGCCGTCTATGAGCAGGTCTCTCGAGTCCTGGCGTCTGACGCTTTTCCGGTAACGCCTGAAGAGCTTGCGGATCAGCTGTCCATGGCCCCGTTGCTTCTTCCGTTCGAAGTCGCAGCCGTCGGCACGAGTCTCGCACCCGGCGAATCCGGCAGGACAACCACCGTCCTGGTTCTGGTGCATGAGTTGGAAGAGGAGGCGGAGGACGGCGCTCGGCGCCTGCGGGAACGAATCGAGAACGTTGACGTGCCGTTCTCCCAGGTGGAAACGGGCAAGGGGGGTCCCGTCATCGGGGACGCCCATCCGTGGGCGGAGGAATTCGACGATTTCGAAGTGTCGACGGAAGGCCGGGCAGTCGTCGCGAGTTTCCAGGCGGGCCGCTCCTTCGAACTGCGCTTGCTGTCCCTGCCGGACTCCATTCAGTCCATGAGCCCGCTGGTCATAACCGAGTAGCCGGGCCCGAGGGAGGCGGGAGGACTTTCGCGACAGGGTTTGGGCTGTTCGGGTACGTCCTGTTGGGTGTGGCCTGCCCCCGAAAGCGGTACCACTCATTATCTCGGAAACGTGGCCAGTTCCAGCGTGGGCCTA
>SDBU01007410.1_pt1 | contig 12657 bp, 8 predicted proteins | sample 2277071 | NCBI WGS metagenome assembly SDBU01 (sample SAMN10397929, study PRJNA504765) | marine sediment metagenome | isolation source: marine sediment core GS08_GC12, 126 cmbsf | place: Arctic Ocean: Gakkel Ridge, Loki's castle | collected 2008 | reverse complement strand
CTGAAGACGAGATAAACTCGATTGTAAATTCAAATCATTCTTCACCGTCAAATGTATTAGGTCAACACAATATTAGAATTGATGATAAGCAGGCTATTATTATCAGAGGATTTTTCCCTTATGCTAAGGAAGTCTGGATAATAAAGAATAAGAAAAATAAAGTAAAAATGGTTAAGGTGCATAAGGCAGGTTTTTATGTTGCAATTTTTAGTAATTCAAATGAAAGATTTCCATACTATTACAGGATAAAAGATGAAAATAACAAATACCGGGATTTTAAAGAAGCTTATAACTTTCGTCAGATATTAAGCAGTTTTGACCTCCATCTTTTGACAGAAGGTACGCATTACGAATCCTATGAAAAGTTAGGTGCTCATTATATTGAAATTGACGGTTTATGGGGAGTTCACTTTGCAGTTTGGGCACCTAATGCAATGAGGGTAAGTGTAATAGGAGATTTCAATAGATGGGATGGTAGAGTTCATCCTATGAATAGCACAGGAAGTTCCGGGATATGGGAAATATTTATACCTGATTTAAAAGAGGGAGACGTTTACAAATACGAAATTAAATCGAAATATAATAATTATATTGCAGTTAAGACAGACCCTTTTGCTTTCTATTGTGAAATTCCGCCGAAATCCGCCTCAATCGTGCATAATATTAACCAATATGAATGGGAAGATGAAGAATGGATAGAGAATCGAAAGAAAACAAACTGGCTTGAAAAACCTGTATCGATATATGAAGTCCATCTTGCTTCGTGGATGCTTGTTCCTGAAGATAATAACCGCTGGCTGACTTACAGAGAGCTGTCGGATAAATTAATTAAATATGTTCAGAATATGGGATATACTCATATTGAACTTCTGCCGCCTTCTGAACATCCTTTATTAGAATCCTGGGGATACCAGACATTATCTTATTATGCGCCGACCAGCCGATTTGGGAAACCGGAGGACTTTATGTACTTCATCGATAAATGTCACCAGGCAGGAATCGGTGTTATCATCGACTGGGTTCCTTCACATTTTCCAAAAGACGGTCATGGATTGTCATTTTTCGACGGTACACATCTTTATGAACACGCTGACCCTAAAAAAGGTGAACAAAAAGACTGGGGAACACTTATTTTTAATTATGGACGTAATGAAATTCGTAATTTCCTTATAAGTAATGCTCTTTTCTGGCTCAAGAAATATCATATAGACGGCTTAAGAGTAGATGCTGTGGCATCGGTACTATATTTAGACTATTCAAAGAAACAGGGAGAATGGATACCAAACAAATTTGGAGGCAATGAAAACCTGGGAGCAGTAGATTTTATAAAGAAATTCAATGAAGTAATTCATTCCGCCCTGCCCGGAGTGCTGACTATTGCAGAAGAATCCACATCATGGCCAATGGTTTCCCGTCCTACATACCTGGGGGGGCTTGGCTTTTCGATGAAGTGGAATATGGGATGGATGCACGATTCACTTAAATATATCAGCAGTGACCCCATTCATAGAAAATATCTTCATAATAATCTGACTTTCAGTTTGCTTTATGCATTCACAGAAAATTTTGTACTTGTGTTATCCCATGACGAAATAGTACATCTTAAAAAGTCGCTTATCGATAAAATGCCGGGCGATTATTTTCAAAAATTTGCAAATTTAAGATTATTTTACGGTTATTTTTACGGGCATCCCGGGAAAAAACTTCTTTTTATGGGTGGAGAATTCGCTCAATGGAAAGAGTGGCAGGTAAACCAGAGTCTTGACTGGCATTTGCTTGAATATGAATCGCATAGAAAAATGCAAAAATATATCAAAGATTTAAATTTCCTTTACCAATCGGAACCTGCACTATATGAGGTAGATTTCGATTATAACGGTTTTGAATGGATTGATTTCCACGATGTCAACAGCAGTATTATCTCATTTATCCGAAAGGCGAAAGATATAAAAAACCATTTAATATTTATATGTAATTTTACTCCCGTTCCAAGATTTAACTATAGAATTGGTGTGCCTGAAAATACATTTTATAAAGAGATATTAAACAGCGAGTCAGAAATATACGGCGGGTGCAATCTTGGAAATATCGGTGGTGTTACGGCTGAATCTATCCCGTCTCATCACAGGCAATTTTCAATAAACCTTACAATCCCTCCTTTATGTGTCCTTATCTTCAAACCTGAAAATACCTGATATGCTATAAATATATCCTACTGTCTTTACAACATTAAGCTGTGTTGTCACGGTTCGAGCTATTTTTATGTCTATTTGGCTCAGGAGAAATTAAATATGAATGGATTTGTTTTCGGCATTCATAGCCGCCTCCAATATTGCTTCCTGATATGTTGGATGCGGATGAACAATATTATCCAAATCTAACAAAGTCGATTCAAAAAACATTGCTGTGCTGGCTTCAGAGATTATATCTGTTGCATTTGGTCCTACAATATGAACTCCAAGGATTTTCCCGGTTCTTTTATCTGCGACAATCTTAACCATTCCGTCTTCTTCGCCGGAAGCAGCAGCTTTACCGTTTGCCCTGAATGGAAATTTGCCAATCTTTATGTCTATTCCATTTTCTTTCGCATCTTTTTCGGTTACACCAACACTTGCCAATTCCGGCTTGCAGTAAATACAGCCCGGAATTAAATTATAATTTATCGAAAAATCTTTCTTCGAAGATATAAATTCGACCGCTTTTATCCCTTCATAGGAAGCCTTATGGGCAAGCAGAGGAGTTCCTATTACATCTCCCAGCGCAAAAATATTATCAACACCGGTTTTTAAATTTTTATTCACTTTTATAAAACCATCCTCTGTTTCAATTTGCAAATTTTCTAAACCCAGCTTTTCTGAATTGGGAATTCTGCCCACTGCTAAAAGTATCTTCTCTACATCGATTATTTTTTCAATATTACCTTTCTTTAATTTTATAAAAATATTATTTTTTGATTTATTTATTTCTTCGATAATAAATTCATTCACTACCTGAATACCGATTTTTTTAAGCGACCTCCTTAAAATTTGTGTAATTTCATTGTCCTCAAACGGAAGAATATCCGGCATCAATTCTATCAACGTAACTTGAACACCATAAGCAGCAAAAATATAAGCAAACTCCACACCCACAGCTCCCGCTCCTATAATAGCAATTGATTCAGGAAGGTTACTAATGATTAATGCATCAGAACTGTTTAACACTGTTTCGTTGTCTATCTTTATTGAAGGGAGGGATTTTGGTCTTGAACCTGAAGCAATAATGATATTATCTGATTCGATTTTATCTGTATCGCTGCCGGTATTGTCTAATACACTTATACTTTTGTTTGAGTTTAGAATTCCTCTTCCATCGATAAGGGTAATATTGTTTTTTTTAAATAAATATTCAACTCCCTTAGATAATCTCTCTGCTATTTTACGGCTTCTCTCAACTGCTATGGAAAAATCAAAACTGAAATTATCCACAGTAATTCCATATTTATTTGAATTTTTAATGTATCTGAGGACTTCAGCATTCTTTAACAGTGCTTTTGTCGGAATACATCCCCAGTTGAGGCAAACACCGCCGATTTCTTTTTCTTCAATAACGGCAGTTTTCATTCCTAATTGTGAAGATTTAATAGCTGCCACATACCCTCCGGGTCCGCTGCCTATCACAGTAAGGTCGAATTTTTTATTCATAATATCTTTACCTGTAATTTTATAAATGAATTAAATCTAAAATATTTTTAAAATATGATAAATAAAATAATTCACAATGTAAATAATAATTTTAATCGACACCACATTTTTCGATACTGTCAGTATTTGCAGTTGTGTTTTAATTATTTTTTTCATTGATTTTGTAATAATATAATATATTATTATATTGTTAAACTTGGATAATTCAAAAAATTACTATAATTTTCACACATTAAACTTTATGAGATATCGAAAAATAATATTTATAATTTTAGCAATTATATTTTGGATTATATTTTTTATCTCGAAAATAAACCACTGATTACAAAGATTTAAAACTGATTTCGCTGATAGAAATTATATGTATTGCCTATTGGCTATTTTCATATTTCGTGGCGCCATGAAAAAAAATGAATTAATTTATATATCAACAGCTAAGGAGGATAATTAATGAGAAAATTAATTTTTATTCTAATTGTTATGTTAATAGTCTCACTTGCAGTTAACTGTGCTACACATGTCCATACTATTGGCAAATGTCCCTCAACTAATGATGTCGTAAAAGTTAAAGCACGCCAGTGGTATATTCTCTGGGGATTGGTTCCAATAAACAATGTGGATAGTAAGATGATGGCAGCCAATGCTGCCGATTATGAAATTGTAACAGAAGTGGAACCTATAGATTTTCTTATCAATATTGTAGCTAATGTAATTTCTGTTAATTGTCGTTCAGTCATAGTAACAAAGCAAAGAACGGGTGAGAAACAGGATATAGCGTTAACAAAGCAATTGGTAAATGATGAAAAATGATTGTTATTTACAGAATAGTAAACTAATTACAGGAGATAATTATGGAAGATTTAAAAAACTTTATTCGCCACGTACAGGATTTTCCTAAAAAGGGTATCGGTTTTAAAGACATTACAACATTATTAAAAGAGGGAAAAGAGTTTGCTAATGTAATCGATATAATAAGCGAGCGTTTTGGCAATAATAAGATTGATTCGGTATTAGGTGTTGAAGCAAGGGGATTTATATTTGCCGGTGCTGTGGCATATAAGATGAATATTGGAATGATTCCTGTGCGAAAACCCGGAAAACTGCCGGCTGAAACAATTAAAGAGGAATATCAGCTCGAATATGGAACGGATGCTGTCGAAATGCATTCCGACGCCGTAAAGAAGGGTGACAGGATATTAGTTATAGATGACCTTTTAGCGACAGGCGGAACAGTGAAAGCTACTTGCAATCTGATCGAAAAAGCTGGAGGAATTGTTGAAGGAGTTGCTTTTCTGATTGAACTTGATTTTTTAAATGGACGTGAAAAAATTAAGGATTATGATATATTTTCTATACTACACTTTGATTCCGAATAATACCTAATTAGTCCGAAAGTAAATAAAGGCACAAAGTTACAGAGTAAGAGAGAAATTTTGGAAAAATCAAATATTTTCATAATTCGTGGCGTTCGCATAAGAGAATGAGCGTTTATTTTAGAGCTTAAACATGTAAAATGATATTGTCAGTACATTATGATATTGATTCTACTCTTAAAAATATTGAAATCAATAAATCCCTTTTCATAGTCTTTTATATCACTTTTATTATAAATTAAAAAAGTTTAAATAATGTGATTTATATCACAATAATATATAAATAATTTTATTACATTATTACATTAAATTGAAAGAAAGACTTTTTTAGAATGTAGTTCAGAATCCAAATTAATTTAATCCTTAAATACATTCTTTCCATTAAAGAATTGGAACATCATTTTTCACTTATTATAATAAAAAAATAAAAAATATTGACTTTAATTTAAATGTTTTTAAATTAGTGTTTAAATTACCTTAAGAGTTATTTTATTTCTTTATTTTAAATTAAAATAAAAGTTAAAATAATTTTCAGGAATAATAAATGTTAATAAGGATATGGGGGGCAAGAGGTTCGGTACCTGTTTCCGGAAAAGAATATTTGAAATATGGAGGTGATACTACTTGTGTTGAAATAAGGTCCAAAAATAATGAAATTATTATTATTGATGCAGGCTCAGGGATTAGAAGATTAGGTAATCAGCTGCTAAAAGAAGGGAAAAAAAGATACCATTTGATTTTTACTCATGCACATTGGGACCATATAGTTGGTTTTCCCATCTTTAAACCAATATATTTCAAGAGAACCTCCCTTAGTATTTATGGCTGTGGATTTAAGCTGAAATCAATAAAAAATATGATATCAGAAACGATGAGACCACCTTTCTTCCCTGTTGAATTCAAGAATATAGGTGCTAAGATTTCCTATAACGATATATGCAGTAATAAAGAATTCCAAATCGATACTCTATCGATTACTCCTATCTTCTTAAGTCATCCAAACCAGGGTCTCGGCTATAAAATTAGAGAGGATGATAAAACTTTTGTTTTTCTTACGGATAATGAATTAACGTTCGTCCATACCGGTGGATTACAGTATAAAGATTACTGCGGGTTTAGCCGGGGGTCGAATCTATTGATTCATGATGCTGAATTTACTGAAAATGAGTATATTAAAACAATAAGCTGGGGGCATTCGATTTATAAAGATGCACTCAGATTAGCCCTTGAAGCAGAAGTAGAAAAGTTCGGTCTATTTCATCATAATCAAGAAAGGTCAGATAACCAGGTTGATGAAATAGTTAATAACTGTAATGAAATTATTGCAGATAAAAATTCATCTTTGAAATGTTTTGCCGTAAGCTGCGATATGAAAATAGAATTATAATAATAATTAAATTATGCGGTTTTAACAATCATATTTAAGTATTTTACAAGACAATTATATTTTTCACCCAACAAATTATCATTCTCTTTTTTCACCTGAAAATTGAAATAATCCTCCCATTTTTTATCATAAAGGCCGACTCTTAATTTCGCCTCAGAGCGAAGGCAGGTATAAGCACAGAAGAGATCAAAATCAGGATTTAAGCAAATAGTAATATCGACATTCTCTTTCTTTAAGAGTCTTATAATTTTTTTCCTGGGTAGTAGAAAAAAAGATATATCTTTCTCCTGGTAAAGAAGGGACTTTCCATGAAAATTACTATTGAAAATTTCCTTCAATGATTCCGGAAGAACATAAATCATCTTCCTTCCTTTAAAGATTTTTTTTAGTTTGGGGAGAAAGGATAATGCAATTTCTAACTGTTCTTTGCTTGGGGGCAGCAAAATTAAAATTTTTTTCGATTCTATAAATGAATTTTTAATATCGATTATCTCTTTTTTACGTATAAGTTTCATGTAGAGAGATAATATTTTGTAAATTATGTCTTTTTTTAACTTTTCTATCATTTTAAATCATCCTAAAATATTTTATTTCAATATAACATAAAAAAAATATTAATCAAGATTAAATTCAGTTTTTTTAATAATTGCAATTTTTCTGTTTTAATAGTTTTGTATTTTTTATCTAATTACGCGAGACAGGACGATGCTAATCTTAAATATTCGGATTACAACGGCAATGCCTTCTATCCTATTCTGAAACACCTGAATCAATATTTAATAAAAAAAATTTTATATTTAATTTTATCTTTTCGAAAATTCTAATAAACATTAAAGAGCTGGCAGAGGGAGTCGAACCCACGACCTGCTCATTACGAGTGAGCTGCTCTACCAACTGAGCTATGCCAGCATTTATTTACGAAATAAATTAAAAGCTGCTGACCTGATTTATTCGTAAATATTGCCTTTTTAAGTTTGTTACAATCACTGCAATCCGTTTTTCATCACCATTGTCGGTTCACTCAAATAATAAATTTGGAAAAACATTTTATTTGAATTTAAAACTGCTAACAAAATCTTTATAGTTTTTAGCATATTGTCTTAAACTCATTTCCGGACAAATAAACTCTATACGAAATATATTTTCACCTTTTTTAAATATTGTAAACCAAATAATTGTGTTAATATCATACCCGTACACCTGAGTTATTGGATTCCTTCTTGTTGGATCAGCGTGCCCTTCTTTAATTTCAATTTCATATGCTTCCTGACTACCCCAGAGTGTAATAGTCTTTTCTTCAATCTCGCGGGATTCTTTATATGTATCCTTAGAAAACAGGTTGAAAAATTCCGTGATGTAGCTTTTTTTCAAATTATTAATATATTCCTTAATATCTTTGTTTCCTGTTTCAACTAAAAGATATATAGTGGGGTCTATTTCTATTCCTGCATTCATTATCAAGGATTCTGTTCTTTCCTTAGAACGTGTGTATTGAGTATCGACAGATTTCACACGCATTTTACCGGTACCTGTGTGACTGCGCCATTGTTCCGGAACAGTAACCGTAAAATTGTAAACGGGATCAACATAAGCTTGTGTAGTTAATTCTTTTAAGCCGCCACAATTCAACAAAAAGAGAACTGTCAATGTTACAGGTATAAAATATTTTTTCATTTTTTGGTCACCTCCATTGATATAAGTCTAAGATTAATTTTGAATTGAATATTTACTGATAAGTTTGCTATAATATATAAAGTTAAATAAAAATAATTCTTTTGTCAATAGTTAAATGATGTAATATTTAAATGAAAAAGTTTAACTTAATACAAAATAAGAAAATATAAGCAATTTTACAATACATTTTTAATCTCTGAGGATTAAATTTCCCGCTGCTTGCGGCGGGGTGGTTCATTTTTTTTAAAAAATCCATCCCTGTATGTCTGAAAAATCTCAATTTTTTATTTTAAAAAATATACCAGTGATTGAAATGACGAAGCATTCAAACATCTAATTTTAAAAAATTTCATCCATCAATATTCAAGTGTTTCGCCGCTGTGTTTAAAAATCATTTTTGTTGAATATATAAAAATATTGTAAAATAATGTAATTTGTTGATTTTGTAAAAGAAATATCGTATTTTATGCCAATATAATCAAGAGTTGTATAAAAAAATTTGGTTCAATAAATGGAAAGAGACACTGAATTTTACAAAACTTATGTTTATTTTTTATATGCTGAGGATGCTTTTTATCCTATTGGCGGAGGCAAGGGTTCTCAAGAATTTGAAGAGAAACTGAGCAAGATTAAAAACATGCTTGAGGAAAAAAATTATAAAATAACTCAAACGGATGTTGAAGTAAGGAAAAATGTAATATCTATATGGAATTGCCCTCCTGAGGATAAACTGAGATCTTTTGTAAATGCGATTTTTGATTTACTAAAAAAGTTAGAATTTGAGGTAAATCCTGATTTTGCAATGAGTTTTCCACCAGCCAGCAAAGCAAAAGACCTTGAAGAAACTATAAAAATACTATGGGATGTTAAAAAATCTTCGGTTATACGCGAGGATACTGATAACGAAATTAAAGATAAACTGTTATCTAATTATGGAGACGGGAAAAGCAGAATTTTTGCAGGCGATGCCAATCCCAGAGCGATTGTAAATCTTGACCAAGAATTATTTACTAATAATCTTTCTACCGAGAGAATTCAGGGAGCAAAATTTATCCAGGCTTCTTTTAATATCGATGTAAAAGAATCGATACAAAAGGTTATGAAACTCAAAGCTGATAAACTTAATTGCAGCGGAATGCGGTTATGCGGTAAATATTCCGAAGAAGAACTTGTTGAGGACGCAATTCTTATAACAACTAAAATTGTTTGTGACGGATGTATTGAGAACAGCTATGTTTCGTTTGGTTCTGAAAAATCTAATGACATATTAACGGCTAAAAAAACTCTTGAAGAAAAGAAATATGAAGCGATAAATTTTTTTAATGATAAAGCTATTTTAATCAGACGGCAAATAATTATGGACCACAAATTTGGATTGACCATAAAAGATAAAAAATGGATAAAGTTTATGTTTGAACAGGCTCAGAAAGATTATAAAAAAAGTGAAGGTAAGGAATCTATACTCGATTACTTAGTTGACATTCTCACTCAGCAGCACAGCGATATATATGTCGGTGAAGTAAAGATTGTTAACGGAAGAAAGTTCAAAATGAAAAGGGAAGTTGTAAATCTTAAGAAGGAAAAAGAAAGAATGCTCCAAAAAATGGATGAATTAAAGGAAAAAATAAGAACACAAGAACAGGAGATAGTTGAATATAAAGAAAAAATAAGAAAGGAATACTGGGTGAAAAAATTATATTTAAAGAAACCTTTTGGAGAATACTGGCCCGAACAATTGGAAGATACTTTTGGAAAAAAGGAAGATTATAGAGAAGAATTAAAGAAATCATTCGGAAAATTTATAAGTATTACCACATCCATAGATGTTTTTGATAACTGCCCTGATTACCATAGCTTGCTTACTATATACAGGTCTTTTGGGATTATTCATAAAGAAATGACAAAAAAACTTGTTGAGTTAGTGACGAAAAATAAAGAGTACATCGATTATCTTTCAGGTGATGCAGCAAAATCAAAAGAACCAAATCTTTTAACTAACAGTTTAAATAAAAGTGCCGTAAGACTTGATTATAATGATTTTGCACTAATCAAAGGAGTTGTAAGCCACAGCAAAATATTCGGAGGAACTAATAATAGGCTCGTTGTTCTTGGCAGCATAAGCGAAAGTGAGCTTAAATGTGATGATATTTCTGTTATGGGGAGCATTGACCTTAATTCAAAAATTACAACCAAATACTTTAACGCTGAAAGGTGTGGAATCGGTATTAAAATTTGCACTGGCCCCGGATCGCGTATCTTGTCTAATGGAGATGAATACCTTGAAGAATATGAATTTAAAAATTTTGGAAAGAATGTTATGCTCAGCGAAGTGCCGGGCAGACACAACGTTTTTGAACTTTCTTTTTCTTAAATATGCGGTTCCTAATTAATTATACTGCTAATTCAATCCCCTTTTTATTTGTTTTTTATCAGCTTTCTTTTAGAATTAGTTCGAAAATAGACCATTGATTACTATGATTTAAAACTGATTTCTCTGATTAAGATAATTAAAAACAAGTATTTTCATGTTTCGTGGCGCTGCAAAGCAGCATGAGTGTTTATTCCAAAATTAAGCAAGTGTTAAAAAAAGTAATTATTGAATGGCACAAATAAGATTTCTTAAAATGGATTTAAATACGATTAGAAATAGGATATTTTTACCAGTAATATTAATAATTATATTATTTACAAACTGTGCTACAAATCTTATTACGGGTAAACGGCAGTTTATGTTGATAAGTGAGAGAGAAGAGATAAATATCGGTTCAAACTATGCCCCTCAGGTAACTTTCGGATTTGGCGGTTCTTATAAAGATGATGAACTAAGTGAATATGTTAGTGAGATTGGAAACAAATTAGCAAAAGAGAGTCATAGACCCGAATTAGATTATCATTTTACAGTAATAAATTCTTCTATTATAAATGCATTTGCAGTGCCGGGTGGATATGTCTATATCACAAGAGGTATGCTCGATGCTCTGCATAATGAGGCAGAACTTGCCGGGGTTTTAGGACATGAAATCGGGCACGTATCTGCAAGACACGGTGCTTCGCAAATGTCCAAGGTTTTGGGATTTCAGTATATTCTTTATGCAGGATTGACAATCGACCAAATGTATCATAAAAGCAGAAAAGCAGAACAAATCAGAAATATAATTGCTCTCAGCAGTACAGTAATATTTCAAATGGTTTCCTTAGGATACGGAAGAAATAATGAGTTTCAGTCTGATGAACTGGGTGTAGAATATATGTGCAATGCCGGATACGACCCGAGCGGCATGATAGGAGTGATGGGAGTAATAGAAAGTTTGCACGATAAAGAACCCGGAAAAATAGAGATGCTTTTTGCTTCACATCCAAGAACTTCGGAAAGGATGATAAAGGTTGAACAACTTTCAAAAACTTTCAAAGATTCGTCAGAATTTGCAAATAATGAAGGAAATTTTTATAAAGAAAGATTTTCAAAAAAAGTAAATGATTTAGAGCAAGCACAATTAGCTTACAATCATTATGACAAGGCAAAAAAATCTTTTTCTGAAAATAACATAGTTACCAGTGTCCTTGAGTTGAATGAAGCTTTAAAAATCAGGGACGACCAGGCACCTTTTTATAAATTGATGGGAGATATATATTTCAAAGAAAAACAATATGAAAAAGCAAAAATTGAATATAAGAAATGTTTACAATATGATGATTCTTATGTATATGCATATTATGACCTTGGGAAATGTGAAAAGGCATTAAGGAACTACGGGAATGCTGAAAAATATTATCAAAAAGCAATAGACCTATATCCGCATTATCATTCCGCACATTTAGAATTGGGTTATACTTATTATAATACTAATCGTTGGGGAAAAGCAGTGGAATGTCTCGAAAAATCGATGCTGTTTAATGACAAGGTTTCGGATTCTCATACTATTCTCGGATTAACTTATGAAAAATTAGGCAGATATAATGAAGCGGAGATTGAATTCAGAAAGGAGATTAAGCTGGGTAAAAAAGGGAAATTTCTTGATATTGCTAAGGAAAAAATTCAATATTATTCCAGTAAAAAATCATCAAAAAAATAAATCGAATAAATTAGCTTTCCCTCAAGATTTTTTCACAGGTCATTAAATTATTAGCAGGCTGGTTTGTCTCTGGAATTACCTGCTATTATGTCTGGTTTTTCAAGGAGCCGGATTGCTTTTTACTTAAATCACTAAATTGTGTCGGGTCATCTCCAAACCCGCAATTAAACCTGGTACATATATCTCAGTGGAAAAAATTTTATTCTCTAAGTAAACACTTATGCTGCTGAGGAGCACCACGAATTATGAAAATAGATCCTGAAACAAGTTCAGGATGACAAGAATGATGTTTTCGGGTAAAAAGTGAGTAACACCCTGTCATCCTGAACTTGTTTCAGGATCTTATGCTGGCGAAGTCCCATCTTGGCGAGATTCACCTTCGACAGCAATATTATTTTTGAAACAAAATAGAGTTAAACATTCGTTTTTTTATTCTTAATCCGTGCTTTTTATTTTCGAACTAATTG
>SDBU01007409.1_pt1 | contig 12658 bp, 9 predicted proteins | sample 2277071 | NCBI WGS metagenome assembly SDBU01 (sample SAMN10397929, study PRJNA504765) | marine sediment metagenome | isolation source: marine sediment core GS08_GC12, 126 cmbsf | place: Arctic Ocean: Gakkel Ridge, Loki's castle | collected 2008 | reverse complement strand
CCTTCGTAATAATAGTTATTTTATATTTGTCTCCATAAGTAATTGTCGCAATATCCTCATTGAATAATTGTTTTCCTATAGTACTTATTGCTGATATTAGCCCACTAAATATAGAAGAGTCCATTTCAGTCATAGTAGGGTCAATCTGCTTCAAGTAAAATGGATAACCGGTGCTATCACAAATTAATATTGATTTAATCATAATTACTCTATTACTTTTAATTTTGATTATTCATATTTTTTGCTTAAATAATTAAAAGATTTCTTATGTTTTAATTTTGGAGTTTCTTTGGTTTTTATCTAATTACTTAAAAATTGGCATCTCTATTAATTTAAAATTAAGGTTAATTAAGTTGACAGATTTTCAGGGAAATACTTATAGTTCAGATATGGGTGCAAAATCTTAAGTATGAATTTCAGTAAAAAAAAATTAAAATTGATGAATATTTTAGGGGATTATAATGAAAAAAAATACCCAAAGATCTTATAAGCTGTATTTTTTTCGAGAGACTCATCAGAATATAAAAAAATTTCACAATTGCAAGATCTCTTATCTTAGAATTCTTTATTTTTTAATACCCATTCAATAAATGGAATTATATCAAATTTAAAATCTCTTTCCATTTGAGTTCTTTTACATCCTTTTAATCTGGGATCATAACCACAAAAACAACAATGTCCATGACGAGGTGGAGTCTTTCTCTTATATCCTTTATTCTTGTGTTTTGTTGTTCTTCCTTTTACATAGCTTCTTGCCAATTAGATTACCTTCGATATTATCTACTCTACCAGAATAAAATCTATTTAAAATATTAGTTTTATTGAGGAAAAAAACCATATCTTTATCCTCAAGCACCACATCATTCCCTCTAAAAAAAATATTCATGTTTTAATAAAAAAAAATTAAAAATATTGTTATTTAATCCTCCTTTTTTCTTACAATATAGGGAAACTCATCAATTATCTCGAAAAGATCAGGGTAATTGAGTTTCCAACCACGGGTTTTAAGAATTTTTTTTTTCCTTTTTTGCCTATGAATTACTTTCCTGCTAATTCTATTTCGTGGATATTTTCTTTTTTTCTTTTTTTGCCGTTGATATAAGATTGACATGCTAATCTGTCATTTTGAATTAGCCACCTCATCCTTTACTTTATCATTATCAATGTTACGATGATGAAATCTAACGAAAATGTTATTAATCAGTTTTTTTGCTCTGAAACATCAAATCATAATTTAGATTAAAGATCTGATTATAAAATATCCATATTTGTATTTAAACCTCTCTATCTTCTAGGAAATCGAAATAAATCCAAAATCAACTAATAGGGAGTGCTTATAAAGGTAAATATTATAAATTTCAACAATATTACCTTTGTTGACCAATACCCGTAATTCCTAAAATTGAATTATATCGATCTGCATCTTTATTGAGATTCAATCACCGCTTTATCAGACTATAAAAATCTTAATTGAAAGTTAATTAAAATCTCAAACATGCGTTTTCCGGAGTAACCTTCAAGAGCTACTTGTACGTTATTGTCTTTGATATGGAATAACGCTATTTTTCATAATAAAAAGACGTGATAACAAAAAAAAAACAGGCATTTTAAACATAGTAGGTATTTTTCCGAGCATTATGCATCAAACTTAAAATTATATGTTCAAGTATATTAGTCTATTTGAAAATATAAGATTAATTACTCAAATTAATCTGCTTAGTGATCCAATAGAATTTTGAAATATTTAACCTTTTAACTTTTAAACTTTAATAATGAATTAACTATGAATAGTTTTGCTCGTACCGAATCTCCCTTCTTAGAAGAGTTTTTAAAAAAATAAAAAAAATTGTCAATTGCCTAAATTTTTAAAACCAAAAGTTTGTTATAATCTTCTATATTTATTTCTTAGGTTTCTTTAATTTCTTAAGTTTCGATTTAAATTTTGGTTTTAAGTTCGAATTTGATTTGATATGTTTGACTTTGACTTCTGTTACCAAAATAGAGGGTATTACTATACAAAATCCGACAGCGGAACTTATTATCATTATAAAAATATTTTCTGAGTTACGATTATTTAAACCTTCCGTCTTATCATACTCCTGAATATAACTGGTTACTAAAGGACCATTAAAAGTAAGCGTAGCATTGGTGAAGATTCCATCACTCCACTCGAATGAATATCTATAGGCTTCTAAAGAGGGAGCAAATAATGATAAAAATTGATACATACATCCATCCGTGTAATCATTGTCATTAGGATCGGTCTTTTCCATAAAAAATTGAATACCATTAATTATAATCTTTACAAAAACAGGCCTGTTATTATCCAAATCTTTATAAATTACTGTAAATTTAAAAATCGTTTTCTGATTACCTGTTAATGCTGAAACAGTATATGATATTAACTGAGGAGAGAATGAGTTTCTTAATAGGTTTAGCTGAAAGTAGTTTGACCAAGCTCCATAAAATTCTCCGTAAGTAGGTTTTACACGCCAATAATATAGACCAGATGGCAGGTTGACATTCAAAGGAAAGTATGTTACGTTAGGCATTTCATTTATATCAGTAACTTCATATAGAAGAGTTGAGAAATCATCTGAAGCTGAAAGTTGGAATGTAAAGTTTATCCCACCAAATACAGCATCTACACTTGTCCATGAGAAATTTATCAAATTTGCATATAATTCATCATTGTAAAGTGGGGTTAAAAGAGTGATAGCATTGATATTTAGAAATGGACTAACTTCAGGGCCAATAAACCAATTCGTAGAATTTAAATAATTTCCATCGGAACAACTGAACATGAATGATTGGTTTCCAAAATCAAGAGTAGTTGTGAAATAGAATAGAATTCCATCTGTTGCGTTAATATCTAATATATCAAATTGAACCATCGAAAATTGAGTCCCTCCCACGATTAAATTGACGAAGACTGGTAAATTGTTGTCAATATCATAATACCATATCGTAAAGTTAAATATTGTTTCATAATCACCACTTAGGGGTGAATACCCGGGGTTAACAAGCTGAGGGTTAAAATAATTAGAAGGATTTACTTCCAGATTGTTATAAGTCGATGAAACATATGAATATTTTCCATCACTGCTAGAAAATGAGTAAGAGTAATTGTTAGAATCAATAGGGAGAAGTGTTAAGAATTGATAAGTACATCCATCAATGTAATTAGTATCAACTAAATTGAGTTTGCTCATGGCGTATGACATCCCATTTATAGAAACATTTAAGAACTGAGGCGAGTTGTTATCTTGATCGAAATAATCTACTGTGAAGTTAAACAGTGTTAATTCATCTCCAACGGTGGGAGTCACCGATGGATTAATTAAACTTGGTGTATAATAATTAGATATAAAATCAAATGTAAAGTAATATGACCAATTTCCTATAAATTGATAATAATTTGGGCGTATTCGCCAATAATAAATCCCTGAAGAAAAATCAATGTTAATCAAAACATTTGTAATTCCGGCAATTTCTTCAATTTCCTCAATTTGGGTAATTAAATTTGAGAAATTTGAAAAGTTAGAAATTTGTATGGTAAAATTAACTGGACCATAAGCTTCATTTAAACTTAACCATGTAAAATTTGTAATACCCGTAAAAATAGATGTGGTGTTTGACGGAGTTAAAAGTGTAATAGTATCAGCATTCAGAAGGGGGGTAACTTCAGGACCAACTATCCAACTAGTTGAATTTTCGAATATCCCATCAGAAACATTAATTTGAAATTGATAAAACCCAAAATCCAGCGTAGTATTGAAATAATAGAAGATGCCATCCGTAGAATTGATATCAAAAGGATCTTGCTTGATCATATTGTATATATTTTGATTTATCGAAATATTAATGTCTATTGGTAAATTATTATCGTTATCAAAATACCAAACGGTAAAGTTAAACATTGTAAAGTTATTCCCTATAATAGGGGAGACTTGGGGATTTTGAAGCTGCGGTTCATAAACATTGGTTTTAATTACTTCCAAATTGTTAAAAACCGAAGTTGAATTAGTATCTATACCATCACTAGAATTGAATATATAAGTATAATTATAACTGGCTGGTGCCAAATAACCCTTGTATTGATAAATTACACCATCGCTGTAAATTATATCTGATAAATCAAATTTCCACATGCTAAATTTACTTGTGTTAATCATAAGCTCAACAAAATCAGGAGGATCATCATCTGGATCTGTATAAGTTACATTAAAAGTAAAAAGAGTATTTTGATCTCCTTTAGATGGGGAAACCTTGCCACCTGATAAAACAGGTTTGTAATTTTTATAGATAATTACATCAGAATAGGTTTCATTTCCAATTGTATTATTAATATAAAATCTAAGATTCACTAATCCACCTCCAATTTTATCCCATTCTGTTTGAAGTATTGTTCCAATCAGCCCTGTGAAAGTCACGTTTGTTAATCCTCCATCAAGAGTATACCAAGTGGTATTTATTGAACTTCCAGATATAGAAATTTGAAAATCTGGTGCATTACTACCAAAGACCTCGTTTTGAATAGGTGAAATTACTGTTATATACGGTAACGCTGATCCTATCAATTTAACAACTAAGTCATATGGATGAGTGTACAGAGAACTTCCTAAATCATAATCATATGGTAACCGTAGATAGCTAATATAATTTCCGTCAGGTGATAAATTTGGCGCGTGGTCCATATATGGACCATCTGTGAGCTGAGTAATACCAGTGCCATCCGATTTTATCCTGTAAGTGTGCATATTTCCATCTGAACGGTTACTACCCATTACCAGCTCCTGCCCATCATTAGGATTGTAAGTCCACCACCTGTTAATATTTCCGTCATCAATTACAATCCGTTCATTGCTCCCATCCATATTGATTGCATAGATGTTATCGTTATAGGACCAGATGACGGTATTCCCATCTGCTAAAACAAATGTTTGAGTTCTTTCTGTGAATGTTTTTATAGTGTTCCTCCCTGAACCATCCACATTGGATGCCCTTAGAGTAGTAGGGTTATTCCAAAAGGAGGCATGCCCCCATAAAATTTTATTACCGGTTGGTGAAAAATCTAATGTAAATGCATAATCTGGATTAGATCTGTGTTGCCAATTATCGGTACCGTCATCATTGCACACATATGACTTAAACCATCCATTACCATTGTGAGCAGCAAAGTATACAAGATTTGTTCCTGAAATAAACGTTCCCCAAGATATAGTACCCCTATTTGCTTGATAGGATCCCCCCGTCCTTATTCCGTTAGTATAGGTAAATGTAACCTGAGTAAGACCTGTGCTATCAAATCTTATTTTCCAAAGTTCATTCCCGGCATTATATGTGGTGGGTGCCCCCCAGTTCACAAACATTGTCTTAAATAGAATCCAATCATCCTTCCAATCATATAACATACCAGCTCCCACCCCCGTATATAATAGTTGGTGATTCGTGAGTTGTGCACTATTAGGACTTTTATCTGCAACCCAGAGTTCAGAGTTCCAAGATTCTCCATTTGGAGACATAACATATGCTATCTTAGTCCCATCTGGTGACCAAATATGGTCAGTTATATTTCCCACTTCTACATATTCTTCTAATACTGGACTAAACTTAGGTAATTTTAAATTTGTGTAATTATTATCCTCAAAATTCTCACTAGGCTTTCTTTGGTCAAGTTTATCAAATAAGGTTAGTTGACCGTTAACTAAAATCTGAATGAAAATTATTCCTAATATTAAAATCGCTACTTTTCTTCTTTTGAGAGTCATGAAATTTTTCCAACACCCATTTTATTTATCTTCTTTTAATTCTTGATTTATTCTATTATGTTTCCGCAATTATCACAAATTTTAAATTTTGAATCAGAATTATATCCGCACATGAAACATTTATAAACTCCTATGACTTTATCATCGTTCAATTCACTATCTTCATTATTTTTTTGTGCATTACTATTAGGAGCAGTAATAACATTAGTAGATTTATTAATGTCTTTAAGATTCTCAGGTGAGAGATCAATTAAATCTTCATTTTCATCAGTGATAATGGCTGGTGAAATAACTTTTTTGACTTGAACATCTTCAATATTTAGTTTTGCCTCTTCTTTAGATATTTCTTCTACTTTAAGATTTTCTTCTTCTTTACGATTCTTTTCTTCTAATCGCTGTTTTTTTTCTTTAAATTTCTCTAGATTAATATTCTCTACAAATTCAGCATAATCTTTATTCGCAAAAGTCAATTCAACCGAGTCATGATAATTTTTAAGATTGACTTTAAAATAACTGTTTAAACTGATTTTACGTTTAATTTTTCCTTGATACTTGAGAAATGGAAACAAAATGAGTATGCATAGAATACTGATACTAAAAATTATGGAGTAAAAAATGTAATAGAATAGAATTGAGAGAGCAATTCCTAGGAAAGTACTCAAAAGTAATAATTTACCGTACTTATTTGCAATACCCGTTTTTAAATTTACTTTTGAATTACAATCTCCACATACAGGAATATTAAAAGAATAATCTTTCTTTATATCTCTACCACCTATATATGTTCCATATTCATTTTTTTTGACTCGATTCTCTGTTTCTGCACCACATACCACGCAAACACTTGGGAAATAAATCTCTTCAGTGTTCTTAAATTCCACTATATTCGCATTTAGGATTTTTGAATTTTTCATGCTTTTCATAATATTCTCCCACAGTCCAAACAATATTTATAAGTCAATTGATTTTGCGTTCCACATTTAGGACATTTTTTCATATTTGGCAAATTACTACTGTAATTTGAAGTCCCAAAAGAATTTGATGAAGGTAGATTAGAAATTCGGTTAATAGCATCTAAAATAATATTCTTTATTCTGGTGTTCATCGGTTCTGGAACACCCAACATTAGCGCATTCACCATATATTCAAGTGATTCAGTATATTTACCTTGGTTTAGTAACTTAAATCCTATGTTGGCGGCTAAAGATCCTCTTTTTCCTTCCACACTATTTCTAGGCTTAGGTGGGGGGATCGCGTATTGAATTATATCTTTTATCTTTTTAATATCAATAGGCTGGCGATTAGAAATAGGTTGAGTGCTTGAATAACGTGGTAATTGAGGTTGTTGATAAATTGGTCTTTTTACTATTGGCTTCGGTTTTGGTTTAACCGTCTTCTCAACCGTAAGACTATTGAAAATTTTTACTTTTTTATCAATCTTAAATTTCTTGTACTTATCTTCTTGACCAATATGTTTGTTCCTTATAATTTTAATGCGTACTACGTTATAACCAGAGCCTCCTAACATAATTAAGCCGGAGATAGTAAAGATTTGAGTGAATATCGTAATTTTTGAATTTAGCGGATCCGAATACCATAACACTTCAAGCCCATCAGAAAATCCATCCCCATCGGTGTCTTTATTCAATGGATCTGTTAGATGAATTAATACTTCATCCCCATCTGATAATCCATCATTATCAGTATCAGGGTTTTGAGGATTTAATTGAAGCATATACTCTTGGTAGTTATTTAAATCATCTAAATCAGGATCTAAACTAGCATCATCTAATATTAGATTTAAATTATGATCATATTCCCAACCATCAGGGATATTATCATTATCAGAATCTACATCATTTGCTAAGGAACCTAATAAAAACTCTAATAGGTTTTCAAGTCCATCATTATCCAAATCTAAATTAGCATCATCAATTTGTGAATTTAACCCACAAATATATTCATAATAATCACCCATAAAATCTCCATCAGAATCGGCCAGTAACGAAGATGTTCCATATTGGAACTCTAATAGATTAATCAATCCGTCACTATCTTTGTCTAAATTAGCATCATCTAATAGAGGGTTTAACTCATTTAATACTTCATAATAGTCATCTATTCCATCACCTTCTGTATCTACACTTAGAGGATTTGTAAAATATAATAAAACTTCTTCTCCATCGGACAATCGATCCCCATCTGTGTCTGGATTTGTTCCGTTAGTAAAATAGATCAATATTTCTAACCCATCAGACAATCCATCACTATCTGTGTCATATAATAAGGGATCTGTATCTCCATAATATTCAAAATAATCGTCTAACCCATCCGAATCAGTATCATTTTGTGATGGATCTAACCCAATTAAAATTTCAAAGATATCCTCAAGTAAGTCACCATCCGAATCTTCTGAAACGGATTGATTAAGGTATATAACTCTATTTCCGCGGATTTTAGCAAAAAGTCCATAACTATCAATTCCTAAAACCCCATCTAACTGAATTACACCTGAATAGGTTCCAAAACCAGTAATACTAGGTGAACTCAGTGTTAAATCTTCAATTTTATAATTATTGTTTTGAGAGGAATTACTCACAACAAGAAATATTTCCTCGATTAATCCTGCTCCATAAAGATCAAAGGAGTATGATAAAGTATTTCCAATAGGAATTAGGGAAAGAGAACCAAGAGAAGGATATAAAACGGCTTCCCCACTTATTCCATCATATTCTTGTGGGTGATGGGTATATCCTACGGACGATGAATAAGAAACCGTGTTTGAATATGTGTAAGAGTACATCTCTTCCATTGAAATGACTCCATCTCCATTTGAGTCGGGAGCATAATCATAAGATCTAAGAAAATAATTAGTAAATACACCGTGCTGTAAAGCAGATGATTCTAAGCTAAGTTGATCACCCAAACTAGCAGTCATAATATATCTCCCTATTTCTTGAACTTCTGGTATCATTCCTCCAGTATTACAAGCATCTAAAACTACATATTTCTCAGCACCAGCAGCTATATTATCCAATTTAGAGTCTAAAAGAGTGTCTATATAGTAATTACTTGGAGCATTTGGGATCGAATCATAGGACGCTAGATAATGTGTACCATCATATGTCTCAACTTCATAACTATCTACTGTAAATCCCCAATCCCAATTACTATAATCTGAAACAAACCTAACACCTAATACATTATCATAAAGAAGAGGAATCCAAGAAGACCAAATGTTAGTACCATATCCAGTAAAATCTTCATAATACCAACCAGAAGCTAAATCTGAATCTCCCACATAAACAAAATCATAATCAGATTCTACATCAATTACACTAAAATGAACTCTCATATAGGCAGCATTCGGATGGTATATGCCCCAATAATTGTCATAATAATTTGGATATGGATGTGGAGAGTTAATAGGATAGCTGAAAGTTCCCCCATTTACTACATTAGCTCCACCATGACCAGAATAATAGAAAAAAAATATATCGTTTGGAGTAATAACTGAAGCCATCTGATCTAATGCGCCAGATATTGCACTTTTAGTTGCAGCAGAATCGATAAGTCGGATTATATTACTAGGTTTGAAATTATAATCATTAACGAGCATATCATATACATCATTAGCGTCATCATCAGTGTAACTTAAGTCATTATCGGGCCCTGGATAGTCAGCTACTCCAATTACAATTGCGTATGCTTCTTTGGGGGTTAATAGAGATGCGGTTTTAGGATTATTACTAAATTCCTCAGGATCATTCTTTATTATGAGAAATAATTCATCTTCAATCTCTAAATTATTATCAGAATTCTTAACATCAAAAATTTTATACGGAAATGAAAAAATATACACTCCCAAACTTAATAAAATTATACTTATCAGAATTTTTTTTATCTTAATTTTAATGACCCCTTGATTTTGTTATGAAACATTACACAAATAGTGTTCTAAGATTAAAAATCACATTTGCAAAATAATTTTGTCTAATTTTTATTATTGTTTTTTTTCGTTATAAAGTCTTTGATTGAAATAATTTATGAATAAACAAATAAAAAAGAAAAAATGCAAAATATCATTCAGAACATAATTAAAAGAAAATTAAGAAGAATGAAATTATCAAATTTTAAAAATTAGAAGATTTAAAGTCTTCGAGAGAAAATAGGATAGTCTCTTTTAATTAATTAGATTTATACACAAGGACTTTTTGACTTTCTCACATTTTAATTCTATGTAAAACGTCATCAAGATAGTTTATATTTTCCGGTTCAAGTTCTTCCTTTAAAGCATTAGCTGTTGAATATCTAAAACCCCAAATTTCAACATTTTTATTCATTTCCTTTAATTTTTTAACAACTGGAATAAAATCTCCATCCCCCGACACTAAAACGGCGGTATCATATGCATTTTCATAAGCAAGGGAAATTATGTCAATTGCAATTTTGATATCAACCTTTTTTTCAATCCTTGCCCCTCGTGCTATTTTGTCAAAACTCGTCTTGATTTTATAGCCACTATTATTATTCAAATCCTTATACCACTTTTTTTTCTCAGGGCTCATTGGATAGATTACACCTTCGTATAAAATTATCTCGTGTAATTTACGGTTCTGAGTTATAACATATTTCAGTTTTTCATAATCAACCTTAATATTATACTTCCTAAATCCCTGGAAAATGTTGCTGTTATCTACAAAAATTACTATTTGTTCCATATTAAAAGACTCTTTTATTTCCAAGTAAGAAAAGTATCAATTTTATTATAGAACTTCGGCTATAACTTTTTGGAAAACTTCGTATGGTTGAGCTCCAACAATTACTCTATCGCCAATTATAAATGTCGGTACTCCAGTTATTCTAATATTGCCTAACTCTGAATGAGTCTTTTTTAATATATTTAGTGGTTCGCCACTTTCAATGTAGTCAAGCAATTCATTCTTATCTAATCCTATAGATCCTGCAAGATCCAATAATAATGTTAAATCTCCTATGTCTTTTCCATCTTTCCAATACGTGTCGAATATTAGTTCATGAAATTCGTTGAATTTTCCCATTTTTCTTGCAAACTCTGAGACAAATAATGCTAAACGTGAATTCGGAAGTTTACCTGAAAAAGTAAACTTAATACCTACTTCATCAGCGAGTCGTTTTACGTTAATCATTACCATCTCTAAATACTCTTTTGCGAAGGGTAAATTATCTACTAACACTCCACTTTTAGGTGTTTCAGGATGGAGTTCAAACGATCGCCACTCCACCTCAAAATCAAATTCTTCTTTAAGTTTTTTAATACGGTAAAAACCGACATAACAAAATGGGCAGATATAATCGGAATACACGATGATTCTTAACTTTTTTTGTTCCATAGTTCCGTGTCTAGAAAGGAAAATAAGTTTTTATATTTTGCTGAAGTGTAAATTAGGAATTAACATATTTAAATAAATAAAAAGAGTTTATTCAATTTTTCATTAATTTTGACGCTGATCTTAAAATGAAGTAGCCTACTAATCCTCCAACTAAAAATGGAATAAGAATTTGAAGCCAAAATAATTCGATTGGTAACAAGAAGATTGGAGGTGTGTGTTGTTGGTTTGGAGGTATTGTTCTTAAATAATAAGAGGTTGCTGAGGAAATCCAAGTATATGACCATGCTATAAATGCCGCAACTCCTAGCAATTTACCTTTTTTATAAATGAAAGGCTTTTTAAAATATGATGTGTAAGTTTTGGCGACAATTATACCCAATACTATAAAACTTGGCCATACGTGAAAATTATAACTATAATTACTCACTTCAAATGGAGGATCATTAAAGAAGATTCCACCTAAAAATCCTACGGTACCTGCAAACAATCCGAGAAAGTATAATATTGTTGCAAATCCACCAAAAGCACGATGAGCTCTAAATAACACCTCATTTGTCTTTAATAAAGAAATATTTTTCTTCTTATAAGCAGCATATGATCCTGTCACTGCTTGAACCGTCGCGCATAAACAACCAAGCATAGTTATTATTGTATTAAATTCAGCGGTGGTATAAGTAAGTCCAGCCATAACTAATTAAATCAAGATGGTTAGTATTGAAATTCAAAGTATTTATAAAAACCTTATCCTTTTAATCATTTAAAAGTAATTTTAGCGTAATATTTAAACATCTGTTATTTTTAATCTCATAGCTGACCAATCTTTATTAATAGTTATCATAGCAACTGCTTTTAACCCTATTGACAGAGCGTACTCTCTTAGATTATCTCTATTTATGTCAGTTTTAATTTTGGAAGTGCCTTTATAGTAGCTAATCCAAAGTTTTCCGTCATCGCTCATTTTCTTTTTTAATTTAGGGAGTTGCTCTTCTAATTCTGCTTTATTTTTGACAAAGACTTGGATAAAGTCAAGATTATCTTCTGCTTCTGATGAAAATACTATGTTTTTAGGTAAATCTCCAATGAGTGATAAATACTCTTCCGGGTGATTTAAAAATAAGACTTTATTTCCCTCTTTAATAAAAAGTTTTTGAGCTATAGTTTTTTGAGACATTTATTTTACACGTACTATTTATAGTAAGGTCCAAAAAAAAAAATTATTTTGCTTCACGATCCTCTTGCATGATTCCGGATACAATACCCTCAGCGTCTTTAAAGTATGCTAACCAGCCAACACCAGGAACGGCATGTTTTGGTCGTACTATTTCGCCACCGTTGCTTTTAATCTTTTTAACAATTTCATCAACATTATCAACGCCTATTGTGTTTACTACTTTAGGAAAGCCTTCTTCTTCCTGCCCTAATCCTCCATCAATTCCAGGTTTGCTTTCATCACCAGTTATAATGAGCCAATAATCAACAGGACCATCCCATTTCTCGATTTTCCAACCGAATACG
>SDBU01007408.1_pt1 | contig 12658 bp, 14 predicted proteins | sample 2277071 | NCBI WGS metagenome assembly SDBU01 (sample SAMN10397929, study PRJNA504765) | marine sediment metagenome | isolation source: marine sediment core GS08_GC12, 126 cmbsf | place: Arctic Ocean: Gakkel Ridge, Loki's castle | collected 2008 | reverse complement strand
AAATTATGCTTTAGGTTATTTAAGGAAATTCTGTACTACTACCTTATGATCAAAACTCCGGGTGTAAGATTCGAACTTACGACCAATGGATTAACAGTCCACTGCTCTACCGCTGAGCTAACCCGGAAAAAAAATACATATGTACAAATGTAGTAAAAAGTTTAATTTTTATCAATTTCTTTTATATTATGGAGTGAAATGATAAGATTTTTAATAAAAAAAAGTTTATGGACACACTTCAAGGCTATATAGATTACGTTACTTTTTTGAATCCTGAAAACGGGTTTATAGTAGCTAAATTCAAAGAAAAGCAAAAAAAAGAATTCACAACAATAGTTGGGGTAATGCCATCTGTTCAAGTAGGAGAAGCTCTTTTACTTGAAGGAGATTGGAAGAGTCATCCTCATTTTGGTAGGCAGTTTGAAGTTAAAGGCTATAGCGTTGAGATCCCCTCAGATATTGTTGGGATACAAAAGTATTTAGAATCTGGGCTTATCAAAGGAATTGGGCCTGTATATGCAGAAAAAATAGTTAAAAAATTTAAAGAAAAGACATTAGATGTAATAGATGATGATCCGATGAGACTTTTAGAGATTGAAGGGATTGGAAAGAAAAGAATCGAGATGATCCGCACAAACTGGAATGAACAAAAAATTATCCGCCAAGTAATTATTTTTCTAAGAACCCATAATATATCACCGACATATGCGCAAAAAATATATAAAATCTATGGAAATAGCTCTATTGAAAAGGTGAAAGAAAATCCATATATTTTAGCAAAAGACATTGCTGGGATTGGATTTAAAATAGCGGATAACATTGCTGAAAAACTGGGTTTTGAAAAGAGTTCACCATTGAGAATTGCATCTGGAATTGAATATGTATTATTTGAGCTAACAAATTCGGGTCATACTTGTTATCCAATAGATAATTTTTTACAAAAATCTCAAAAGATTTTAGAGGTAGATGAAGATATAATCAAAACTCAGTTGGATGGTTTGATTATAAATAATCATATAATCAAAGAGCTTTTAGAAAAAGATGGTGAAAAAAAAGAGTTTATATGGCTGAAATCATTTTATAATTTCGAAAAAAACATTGCAAAAGAGCTAAATAGAATTGAAAATGCTAGCTCTAATTTAAGACAAATAGATATAGATAAAGCGATTGATTGGTCTCAAAAAAAATTAAATATTGAGCTAGCGTGGAATCAAAAAAAGGCTATTTTTGAATCTATAGACAAAAAATTGCATATTATAACTGGTGGACCTGGAACTGGAAAAAGTACAATTACAAATGCTATTTTAAAAATATCAGAAGCGCTGACTGATTCAATATATCTTGCAGCACCGACAGGAAGAGCAGCGAAAAGACTGGCTGAAATAACGCAGAAAAAGGCCTTTACAATCCATTCTCTTTTGGAGGTGGACTTTGTGTCATCTGGTTTTAAAAAGAACGAGAATAACCCTTTAAAATGCGATCTGATAATAATTGATGAAGCGTCAATGATTGATACACTTTTATTATATCATCTTTTAAAAGCGATTCCATCGAATGCAAAAGTTATTTTTGTTGGAGATATTGATCAACTCCCATCTGTTGGAGCTGGCAATACTCTAAAAGATATGATTGCATCTGAGAAAGTTGCCTATACAAAGCTAACAGAAATTTACAGACAAGCTAAAGATTCTAAAATAATCTCAAATGCTCATTTAATAAATAAAGCAGAGATGCCAGATATACATACAGACGAAAAATCTGATTTTAGATTTATTTATTTAGAAGATTTAGCTGAAATAGAAAAAAAGATCTTAAAATTAGTAGAGTTTGAGATTCCAAAGAAAAAAAAGTTTCATCCCTTAAATGATATTCAAGTAATCTCTCCGATGAAAAGAGGACAAGTAGGTATTGAAAATCTCAATTTAGTATTGCAAAATGCTTTAAATCCATCTGCTAAACCGCTTTATAGAGCTGGCAGGCGTTTTCATGAAAAAGATAAAGTTATGCAGATTAGAAATAACTACAGCAAAAATGTATTCAATGGTGACATTGGTAAAATATTGCACATTGATACAATAAACCAAGAAGTTGATATAGGTTTTGAGGATAAAGTTGTCACTTATGATTTTTCTGAATTAGATGAAATAGCTTTAGCATATTGTGTATCTGTGCACAAATATCAAGGATCAGAGTGTCAATGTATTATTATGCCAATCCACACTACACATTTTAAGCTCTTACAAAAAAATCTTTTATATACTGCAATAACTAGAGGTAAAAAGCTCGTTATTTTAATAGGGACTACAAAAGCTTTGGCTATCGCTGTAAAAAATAAAGAAGTATTAAAAAGACATACTGGATTGGAAAATGCAATTAGAAATATATCTGATAATGCTCAAGATATATTTTTGCCGGGATTTTGATTTTTTATCAGTTGTTAAGGATTACTTGATAACTGCAACTGATGCAAAAATCTATAATAATTTTTGATTGATTATCTTAACCATTAACAAACAGATGAGCCTATTTCCATATCTTTTATAAAAGGTATTTCTAAAGCATCATCATTCTCACCTGCCGCAAGTATCATACCACTGCTTTCAAAACCCATAAGTTTTGTAGGTTTGATGTTTGCAACGACGATAACTTTTTTACCAATGAGATCTTCAGCTTTTATGCTTTTAGCAATGCCTGAGATGATCTGTCTTGTCTCAAAACCCAAATCTACTTGAAGCTTTAATAGTTTTTCACTTTTTTCGATTTTTTCAGCTTCTACTATTTGTCCGACTCTCATATCAATTTTATCAAAATCTTTATAAGAGATTTCTTTTTTTAAATCTTCAATAGATTTTATTGGAAGATTTTGCTCTTCGTTTTTTTCTTGTAATTTATCCATCTCTTCTACTATTTGTGTGTCTTCTATTTTTTTAAAAATAACTTCAGGAAGGTTTAATTTTTTACCCTCTTCTAGTTTTAATTTTTTTATATCCATCCAACTTTGTTTGGATAGATCTTCAGTGTATCCCAACATCTGATAGATTTTTTGAGCAGTTGAAGGGATTATAGGTGATGACATTAATGCTAAAGCTTTAATGCATTTTAAACATAAATTAAGGCAGGTATAAAGAGTTTGTTTTTTTGTCTCATCTTTCGCTAATACCCAAGGCTTTTTATGATCAAAATATACATTAGCAATTTGAGAGAGCTCCATAACTATCTGCGTTGCTTTTCTAAGTTTATATGTAGAATAGGCTCCATATATATCATCTATACTTTTGTGAATATCTTTTAAAAATTTTTGATCTACTTCATCTAAATCAAAACTTTTTGGAATTTTTGCATCTGAAAATCTTTGAATAAATGTAAGTGTTCTATGAATAAAATTTCCAAATTTACCAACGAGTTCTGAATTGCAGTGATTTTGGAAATCTTTGAATGAAAAATCAGAATCATGATTCTCTGGTGCGATAGATGCTAGATAAAATCTAATTTGATCTTTTGTGAATTTTTCAAAAAAGCTTTTTAAATCTATATACCAATTATCAGATTTAGAAAATTGTTTTTTTTCTAACATTAAAAATTCATTAGCAGGAATATCATCAACTATTTTGTAAGGCAGATTTTGTCCCATTTCCATAGCAGGAAAAAAAACTGCATGAAACGGAATATTATCTTTACCTATAAAATTTACAAATTTTGTATCTTTATCAAACCAATAATCTTTATACTTTTCAGGATCACCTATCTTTTCAGCCCACTCTATCGTCGCTGAAATATATCCAATCGGAGCATCAAACCAAACATATAAAACTTTGTCTTTAGCCTCTTTTAAAGGAACAGGAACACCCCAAGCAAAGTCTCTAGTAATAGCTCTCGGTTTTACATCTTTGATATACTCTTTTGCGAAATTCAAAACATTTGGCTTCCAATCTTTATCTTTTATCCAAGTAGTTAATTTATCTTTAAATTTATCAAATCTTAAATACCAATGTTTTGATGGTTTTAAAATGAGTTTTGAATTTGTTAGTTTAGATTTTGGATTAATTAAATCTTTAGCATCATATGACGCAGAGCATTTTTGACACTCATCTCCTCTTGCAAATTCATATCCACATTTTGGGCACTTTCCAATAACGTATCTATCTGCTAAAAATTTTTTGTCCTTTTCTGAATATAGATGATCTTCAGTTTTTTCTTCGATATAGCCATTTTCATATAAATCTAAAAAAAATCTTTGAACTACTTTTGTATGAATCTCAGTAGTTGTTCTAGAATAGTTATCAAAAGAAAAATCTAGTTTTTCAAAAAATTTTTTAATTATTTCATGAAAAATATCGACATGCTCTTTTGGAGTCCTGTTTGCCATCTCAGCGCTCAGAGTAATCGCAACTCCATATTCATCAGAGCCGCATATATATAAAACATCTCTTTGATTTAATCGCTCAAACCTTGCATATACATCAGCAGGAAGGTAAGCGCCTGCTATATGCCCAAAGTGAATAGGCCCATTAGCATAAGGCAGAGCTGATGTTATTAGAATTTTTTTTTTCATCTATTCTTGATTTGGCTTTATTTCATCGGGTAGTTTGTCAAGCTCTGAAATAACCCAATCTAAAGTTGTAGTCTCTTCTCGAGCGATTTTTTGTTTCGCAATTGAAATACCAAAATTAGATAGATTAAAAAAACTTTTAAATTTATATTTTAATCTCTCGTTTGTTAGATACTCTACTTTTTTCAATTTTTTACTCCCAATACTTTAAATTTTTAACTTTATGCTCTTCAGCTATAAAAATTGATTTTAACACTTCATAAGAGGTTTGAAGATCAATATTTGTTATATTATAATCATAATTCACAATTTGTTTCATCTCTTCTTTTGCCCATTTCAGCCTTTTTTCGATCTCATCTTCACTAATATCTGCTCGAATTCGCATTCTTTCTCTGAGTGTGTCCAGTGTCGGTGGAGATATAAAAATATAAGTTGACTCTATTTTACCTTTCAGTTTCATCGCACCTTGGGTATCTATAACTAAAACAACATGTTTTTTTTCATTTAATTTGTTTGTCACAAATGATTTTGAAGTTCCATAGTAATGATCAAATACCTTTGCATATTCTAATAAATCATCTTTTTTAATTTTTTTTTCAAACTCTTCTTTAGAAATAAAAAAATAATCAACTCCCTCGATTTCATCTTTTCTAGGCTCTCTTGTTGTAAATGAGACGCTCTCTATTACATTATCAAACTCTTTTGTCAGCATCCTTATCAATGTAGTTTTACCAGCCCCTGCAGGTGCACTCATTATAAAAAATACACCTTTATTTAAATTTCCAAGTAATTTTTGCATTATCTACTCAATGTTTTGAAGTTGTTCTTTTATTTTTTCAATCTCATCTTTTATTTCAACTGCAGCTTTTGAGATGTGAGCATCTGATGCTTTTGATGCTATTGTATTAGTCTCTCTCAAACACTCTTGCAATAAAAATTCTAATTTTCTACCAATTGCATCTTTTGGCACTTTTAAAAGATTTAAAAAAGATTTGAGATGTAGATCTAATCTTAAAACCTCTTCAGCAATATCTATTTTATCAGCAAAAACAGCGAGTTCTTTTAAAACTCTATCTTCTATCTCTTTTTTCTCTTTAAAAATATCTTCAAATTTAGCTTTTAATTTCTTCTCGAAATTTTTCTTTGTAACCGGAGTTTTTTGTCTAATAAACAAAAGCTCTTTTTGAATCTTTTGAACTCTGATTTTCAAATCTTTTACGAGCAAAGAACCCTCTTTTTGACGCATCTTAGATACATTTGCTACAGCTTGCTCTAGCGCTTGAAATATAAGTTTTTTAAAAGATAAAACATCTTTTATCTTTTCTTCAGGAATATATTTTGTTTGCTGCAATAAAAAATTTAGAGAAATCTCATCTTTTTTATATCCCAAATCTTTAGCTAATTTTCCCCAGCCTTTTTTCAAGCTTTTTAAATATGCAATATCAGGCAAAATTGAAAAAATGTTTTTTTCAGATGGATTAAAATCAAACTTTAAACTAACTTGGCCCCTCGTTATTTTTTTAGAGACAAAAGATCTAATATCCGTCTCAAATATAGCAAAAACTTTTGGCAAGAAAATACTTATCTCCAAAAATCTTTTGTTAATAGTTGAAATCTCTAAAGATAGTTTGCCAATTTTGGAAGAGATATCAGCTCTTGCAAAACCTGTCATGCTTTTTATCATTTCTGCAGCCTATATAGTTAATTAAAATAGTAGCCTCTTGTATTGACAAATGTCAAGTAGCTTAAATGTATTTTTATAATAAACTTAAAAAAAAATTTCTTTTTTTAATAAAAAAAGATACTATTTTTTTTATGGCGCAATATAAAACACATTCAACTTTTAATATCTTTTTAGCTCTGCCTTTATTTTTATGGGCAATTTTATATTTTTTTCATCCACATTTAAATCTATTAATTACTTTTGCATCTTGCTTTATCTATGCAACGCTTTTTATGAACCCAGATCTAGATGTGGCTAACAAAATAAAATTGTTTTCTTTAAGAGGACTTTTAACTCTACCTTTTAGAGGATATTCTTTGATCTTTCGTCATAGAGGACTATCTCACTCATTTATATTTGGAACAACTACAAGAGTACTTTGGCTGGGCGGTTTTTTCTACGGTATTTTATTTGCTTTAGACAAGCCCTTTTTCAAAAAAAATGAGCTATTAGCTATTTTACAAAGTGATTATTTTTTATATGGGTTTTCTGCAATAGTTTTAGCTGATTTTTGTCATCTTATTTTAGATTTTAAACATAAAAAATAGCTTAAGATCTAATCTTTTAAGATCTAATATCTTAAGATAAAATCTTTACAGGATCAAATGATTTTCTATGCAGAACAGATGGACCATGCTCAATTAAAGCTTTTCTATGTTTTTCAGTTGCATAACCTTTATGTAGATTAAATCCATAGAGAGGAAACTTTTTATGATAATTATTCATAATTCTATCTCTAGTTACCTTTGCAATAATAGATGCACAAGAAATTGATACACAAAGAGAATCGCCTTTTACAATAGCCTCTGATGGCATCGGCATTATCGGATGTTTTCTTCCATCAAATAGTAAAAAATCAGGTTTTACTTTTAAATTTTGAATAGCGAGTTTCATTGCTAAAAGCGACGCTTGATGAATATTTATCTGATCGATAATTTTAACTTCAACAATACCCAAAGCATAGATAACATCTTTGTTATTTATTAGCTCATCAAAAATTCTGTCTATGACATCTTCTGTTAACTTTTTTGAATCATTTACACCTTTTACAATAAATCTATCAGGCAATATACAAGCAGCCGCAACAACAGGACCAGCTAATGGTCCTATCCCGACTTCATCTATTCCTGCAATATTTTTAAAACCCTGTTTTTTTAGATCTTTTTCAAAGACTTTGAGTTTGTTTATTCGATATCTCTCTTTACTTGAGATTTGAGATTTTTTGTTTTTCATCAGATGCATCCTGTACTAGGTATGCATCTTAATATAGAAAATCTTTTTATGACAATAATTATTGATTCAAAATTAAAAGCAATTAGCCATTTTTTTATTTCTTTACATTAGGAATTTTACTAATCGCAATCGCAGTCTTTGTATAAAGAGCTCCAAGTGTCTTAAAAACTTCATCTACATGATCAATCTCTAGAGATTTTTTAGTCATTTCTATACCTTTTTCATATTCACTATAAGCGTCTTTATATTGTTTTTTATTGACTAATTCATTTCCAAATATCATATGGATATTTGCAATATTTCGATATGTTTGAGCTAGATCTTTTTTAAGTGAATCTAAAACAGCAGATTTTTTATCTGCATCCATTTCAATTGCTTGATTATAATACTCTAAAGCTTTTTGATAAAAAGCCATCGCTTTAGTATATTTTTTTAAATTCACATAACCAAGTCCAATATTATTTTGAACATGCCCTTTTTGTAACAAGAAATTCACATTTTTTGAATCAATTTGCAAAAGGATTTCATTTACATTAAAAGCCTTTTTATATTTTTTGATTATTCTTATAGATTTCTCAACATCATTAGATTTATTATTATCATTCAAAAAAACTCCCCAATGAAACAAAGCTTCATAAATACGCGAATAAATTTTGAATTTTTGTTCATTTGAAAGAGTCTCTTTTTCCTTTTTTATTTCTCGAATCTCTAGTGCACATTTTACTAGTTGATCATTAAATTCTTTTTCTTTACCTGATAATTCTATAGATTCGTTTTCATCTTTTTTACTTTGAATATTCACTAAGAGCTTTTCTAATAATGAATTTGTAAATTGATCTTCACTTTTTACATTTAGAGCCTCTTTGCAAACATCAAAAGCTAAGTTGCACATCCCAAACTTGTAAAACTCTTGAGCTTCTTGATATAGCTTTTGAACTTTCTGAGTTTTTGTAGCATTTGCTTTTACAGCTGCAAAATCAACAGCTATTTCACCATATCTTGATGTTGCAGGAGCTAATGATTCAAGAGATTTTACTCGCTTAAGTAGCTGTTGATCTGGTAATCTAAATTCACCTAATTCAAATTGTCTTTGTAATGCTGTTGTATCACCACTTATTGCAGTTTTAGTTGCCATAAATTTTCTCCTTATTTTTTTGTATTTTATACTTAAAATTATGTAGTTATTTTTTTCCTTTATTTGCTTCTAAAATTTTAGAAACAGTATGTTGAGCATGTTCATACAAAAATTTAAGCCATTCTAAACAGTCATTGCTATCGTATATGCTTCTAGATATTTTAAGCATTTCCAGTCCTGTTTCGAATTCACCTAGAGCTTGTTCATATTCTTTTTCTTCCTTATATTTATCAGCAAGTCTTTTATGAACATGAGCCATATTTTGATATGCTTTAGCCAAAGATTTTGTTTGGCTCTCTATATTTGCATCTTTTTTACCCTTATTTGCTTCGATATTTTTTTCATAAAGGTTTATTGCTTTTTCATAAAAAATCAAAGCCTTTTTATATATCTTTAAATCTAAATATGCACATCCAATAGCGTTAAATACTTCAGATTTATGTTTATGATAAAAATTCCCTTCATCTGGGCTCAACTCACAGCATATATTATCAGCCCTCAAAGACTTTTTATATTTTTCTAAAGCCTTTATATATTTTTTTTCATCAAGTTTTAAAAATAGCCCCCAATTACCAAAAGCACTACTTATCCTTGAATAAATTTTTAATTTTTGTTCATTTGAAAGACTCTCATTTTCTTTTTTTATATCTCTGATTTCTTGTTCCCATTTTGCTATTTCATCATAAAATTCTCTCTCCTTACCTGATAATTCACTGATATCGTTTTTATCTTTTTTGTTTTGAATATTCACTAAGATCTTTTCTAATAATGAATTTGTAAATTGATCTTCACTTTTTAAATCTATTGCACTTTTGCAAACATCAAAAGCTAAGTTGAACATTCCGAACTTATAAAATTCTAATGCTTCTTGATATAACTTTTGAACTTTCTGAGTTTTTGTAGCATTTGCTTTAATAGCTTCAAAATTAACAACTATTTTTCCATGTGTTTCAAGATCTAAGTAAGCAAGAGATTTTAAGCGCTCAAGTAGAGATTGATCTGGTAATCTAAATTCACCACTGAATTCAAATCGTCTTTGTAATGCTGCTGCAGCAACACTTGTTGCAGTTTTAGTTGCCATAACTTATTTCCTTATTTTTTTTATTTTTATTTAAAATTATGATTAGTATTTTTTTAATCGATTAAATTAAAAAAGCTTTTTACCAATTTTCGTATCAATTGCAGGCGTTATAAAAGTCGCCTCACCACTATCAGCTTTTGGAAATTGCACACCCAATACTAGAACTTCTGATATTTCAGAGCCTATTTGTCTAGGCTCAAAGTTCAATACTCCTAGAACTATTTTATCTTTAATCTCATCTTTAGAATGGTTTGTGAAGCGGCCGATAGATTGTTTTATCCCAAACTTTCCAAAATCGATCTTTAACTTATATGACTTTTTAAGTGCTGAAGGGAAATCTTCTACGCTTATTACTTTTCCAGTTCTGATCTCCAAAAGATCAAATGTCTCTTCTTTGTTAACTGTTTTTTTCATCTCTTTTGTAGTCATTTTTTCCCCTTTTTAAATACGTTAAATATTTTTCTCCATGATATAGTTGACTATTTTATTTGAATGATTTTTTCTCATTAGTTTAATTTCATAACCCAATTTTTTATAAAGCTTGAAAGCTTGTTCATTTTTTTTATAAACATTTAGACCAACTTTTTTTATCCCAAGCTGTTTTAATTCATTTTCTACTTTTAAAATAGTCTCTTTTGCATATCCTTTATTTCTATATTCTTCATCTATAGTTAACCAACAAAGCCATGCAATATTTGGATCATGCATCGCTTTTTGAGAAAACCAAATGAATCCTATTTTTGTATCATCTGTGTAAATATCATATAGATGTTGTTGATCTGATAGTTTTTCATCAAAAAAAAACTTATCCATTTGTTCTTTCGAATTTTTATATGCTTTGTCGTAATTATCGAAAGTTTCATTTTCAACCATCATGTGGGCATAAAATGGCACAAAATCCTCATAGAATTTATTTTTTGCCATCTCACTGATAGATATCAAACTAATCATTGATTTTTTATAAAGAAAAAGATCTTTTACTCTTCTTTTTCATCTTCTTTTTTAGGCTTTTTTTCTTCTTTAGGTTTCTTTTCAGGAGTCTTTTTTTTTGCTTTTGGTTTTTCTTCTTTTTTAGGTTCTTTGGCTTTCTCTTTAGCTTCTTCTTTTTTCTCTTCAACAGGAGCTTTTACTTCTTCTTCAACAGCTTCTGTCCCTAACTGCTCTACTAGAGCTTTCTCTCTCTCTTTTTTAAATAGCTGCTCTTTTACTTTTGCTTTTTTGCCAGACTCGCCTCTTAGATAGTAAAGTTTAGATTTTCTAACTTTTCCTTTTCTTTGAATCTCAATTTTTGTAACTCTTGGAGAATGAATTAAAAAGACTCTTTCCATAGAGCATCCATATGCTGAGCGATATACAGAAAAAGTTTGAGAGAGCCCTTTTCCTTTTATTGCTATTACAATACCTGTAAATATTTGGATCCTTTCTTTTTCTCCCTCTATAATTTTTGTATGAACACGGATAGTATCTCCAATATTAAAGTTCACTTTGTTTTTGCTCATATATTTCTTTTCAAATTCTTTAATTAATTGAACGCTCACTTGAATATCTCCTTAGCTTGTAACTTTTTTAACTTTTTTTTGTTTCTCTTCTAACATGTATTTAAAATATAAATCAGGTCTTCTTTTTTTCATTTTTATAAGAGCTTTTTCTTTTTTAAATTTTTCTATCTCCGAGTGATTACCCGATATTAACTCTTTTGGAACTGCCATCCCTTCAAAAACCTCCGGGCGTGTATATTGAGGTCCTTCAAACATATTTTTCTCAAATGTCTCTGATGTAGTAGATTCACTATTACCTAAAACTTCAGGTATAAATCGACTTATAGCATCGATTAAAACTACAGCAGCTATTGCCCCGTTTGTTAAAATATAATCTCCGATTGATATCTCTTCATCAATTTCTTTATCAATAACTCTTTGATCTATCCCTTCGTAGTGTCCACATACTAAAATTACATGATCAAGATTTGATAGTCTTTTACAGATATTATTAGTAAGAGGTTTTCCTTGTGGAGAGAGATGAATAACATGCGAGGTATCTTTTTTTACAGATCTTATAGAGTCACATAAAGGTTGGGGAGTTAGTACCATTCCAGGTCCACCTGAAAAAGGACGATCATCAACTTTTTTATGTTTATCTGTTGAAAAATCTCTAATATTAATGTGTCTTATTTGAAGCAGCTGTTTTTCAATAGCTCTTTTCAAAATACTAACATCAAAAGGTCCTTGAAAAAATTCTGGAAATAAAGACAATATGTCAAACTTCATGATCTTTCTCTATTTTTTAGTTGCTTTTACTTTTTTAGTCTTTGTTTTTACTTTTTTCAAACGCTTTTTTTCATTCAAATCTTTAATGATTTGAGGAGCTGATTTTTTTACCAAAAATCTTGCTTTTTCAGAAAGCTGTGCACCTTTTTGCATCCAAAATACAATTCTATCTGGTTTTACAAATAGATGTTTTTCTGCTTTTTCTTCTAAAGGATTGTACCATCCTAGCATTTCTAAATATTTACCGTCACGTGGAGTCCTTTTATCCAGTACCACTAAACGAAATGTCTTATGATTGGTTCTTCCCATTTTCTTTAGCCTGATCACTAACGCCATAAATTTCCTCCGAAATTTTTCATTTGATTCATATTAAATAAGCCTTTAGTTAAGCCTTTTGTAGGCATTTTTTTCATAAATTGTTTAATTCTTCTAAAACCTTTAACTAAACGATTCACATCGTCCAATGTAGTTCCACTTCCCATAGCTAAACGTTTTCTTCTAGAGTGAGATATATCTACAAGTTCTAATTTCTCTTTTGGAGTCATCGATTTTATAATAGATTCAATTTTTTTCATCTCCCCTTCAGGTAGATCTAAATTTGAAAGAGCTGACATTCCTGGCACCATTTTCAAAAGTGATTTTATCGATCCCATTTTTTTTATCATCGACA
>SDBU01007407.1_pt1 | contig 12659 bp, 15 predicted proteins | sample 2277071 | NCBI WGS metagenome assembly SDBU01 (sample SAMN10397929, study PRJNA504765) | marine sediment metagenome | isolation source: marine sediment core GS08_GC12, 126 cmbsf | place: Arctic Ocean: Gakkel Ridge, Loki's castle | collected 2008 | reverse complement strand
CCCTGAAGGATGTTGCCTCGCCAATTCCCGAATCTCTCCTTGAAGAATATCTACCAGAACCCCCTGAAAACAGTCTCCTCTTGAAAGGCCTCTGTGGCGAATCCGAAGAACAGATGGAGTAAGATCCAGACTGGGATCAAGTGAAGTGGCGGAACCCGGCCCTGTTGTTCTTCGAAACCTTCAGGTCTGAGGCCGAGCAGGACAAAGACTGCGACTGCTGAAGCTATAAAGATTAGTCCGAGCACGACAAGGCCCCCGCAGCCCCATCCTATATCGCCCCACAGTCTTTTCCTATTGAACCACCATTTCCTCAGGTCAATTCCCATCCATTTGGTGAATCCAAAGTAGATGAGACCGACGGAAATGACCAGAAAAAGCATGAACAGGAAGATAATGAACTTCACACTCACTTCCAGATCGACGCTCCCGAAAAGACTCTCCCAGAGTCTCACCCCCACCAACCGGATCAATACGTAGACGGCCGTTATTACAATGCCCTTCCACACCTGTGTCCTGGAAAGCCTTCCGTCTTGCATTCGTATCTCTCATCTACCGGGGGGACTATTGTGAAAGAACCGCGAGAGTCCATAACGAGGAACACGCTGAGCTCCAAGCCCGCTCGTGGCATTCGTTAGCCTGATGATGCTAATCCTTCCAATCCCGTGCAAGTTCTAACGTCTTCTTGAAATTCACTCTTCCATGCCCTGTATAGATGTCATATCCCGGCTTGCCTATATCATCACAACCCTGTTTGATTATCTGAATCACGGATTTGGCGTCGAGGTCGGGTCTCAAGCTATATACCAACCCAACCAAGGCAGTCACAATGGGCGCCGCTGACGAAGTAGCGCCACTGGGCAGGGTTTGATACATGTCTTCGAATTCCTGGTCGCAGGCTCCTGCCGGACCGTCATCGGCAGAATAGTATCGTTTTTCATGCGGCACACATACAACAAGGGCTTCAACGGGCGCCATGACTGTAAGTCGCTTCCCGTAGCTTGATCCCTGCTTTATGGTTTGCTTGCCCATAGGGAAGTCCTGTTCCCAGCGTTCATCGTTTAGCATGCTGGCCCCGGCCACAATAGTGTGCTCCTCATCTCCAGGATAATCTTCAACTTGTCGGGCGTTGTTTCCGGATGGTATGACGACTATTACGTCTTTACTGGCTGCGTACGTGAAGGCGTCTTTGAGTTTGTTTCTTGCTTCGGATGACGCGATTAGGCTCGTTTTCAAGAAGCCACTGATGTTGATAACTCTTGCCCCGTGGTCCACTGAATACCGTATGGCGTCTGCTATAGATGAGCCCATATAGGCGGTCCACCTTTCACCAAACTGCTTTATCTCATCTCGATGTTGTGCCATTACTTTGGGGGCTTCGGAAATATCAGCATCAGGATGATCTTTCAGATACTCACTTCTGAGCTTAAGAAGGAAGTGCTCAATCATTCCATGTGATGAGGCCAATATTCTGCAGCCGGGGGCGAGCCCTGCCATGCCGAGTTGATTGTTCTCATTGGCACATATTATGCTGGACACGAGTGTCCCATGGGCGTTATTTACGTAAATCTCCGTATGGTATCCTCCCGGCGCATAGAATCCCGGAACCAACTGATCCTTCATATCCGGATGAAAGAAATCGAAGCCATTGTCAATAATGCCAATCAATACGTCGGGCGAGCCCTTTGTAAGTTGCCAGGCATCAAGCACACGGAGCTTGTCAAAGAGCCTTTTCTGTTTGGCAAAGAGCGGGTCATTTAATCTTGTTTGTGTGTCCTCCGTTTCCGCCTTGCTATCGGATTCCGACTGTCCGGGCGAACTGAGAGCGGAGTTCGTATCGACCGGCTCTTGTCCAGCGCCGCTTCTCAAGGCCATGAGTGCAACCAGAGCGAAAGCCGATGCCAACGACAACCTGGCGCTGTAAGTCTTCATGTCTGCCCTCCTTTTCTGCCAAGCTGAGTCAAATGGTGGTCGCGAATTCGTCCGCAAGACGGGCCGCCTGCCGGAAATTACTGGAGTCCGCGTTTTGGGCGTCACGCAAACGGGGGGTTCAAGGTGTTGCCTTACTAACGTTACTGGTCGGTCTCGCGTCTGTGGCGGCCGCGGGCGCCCAGTGGTTCCGCAAGTATTCTTTCACAGCCACGAGGCTGTCTATCAGGGCATGCAGCTCTTCGTCTGACAGGGGGCCGTTGATGGCCAGGGCCGGAAACGTGCCGGCCGGCGTTTCGAGAAGGTAACCGGTACGATCCTCTGACGGGCGATCCTTGATGACGCGGCGGGAACTCTTCAGCAGGATACGCGCCAGCCACTTGTCCCGCGGCCCGCTCCAGACCTTGACGCCCGTGGGCGAGTTGTATACCAATGTGGCCTCCGGTGATGTCGTCTTCGGGCCGAGCTTCTTATTGTAAGTATGGGATTGGACAAGGACCACGTGGCGGCCGCCTTCAGCCCGATAGGAAATCGCGAACATTCGATGGGTCGGACTGAGAATGTCAAGGATGTCTGCAATATCGCGCTGCCCCGCCCACGGCGGATCGGAAGCGAAAATGTAGGTCTCGAAGTCCGCCTTCTCGACCATGTGGCGGACCGTCACATGTTCCTTAACGCATCCACTGAACAGCAAGATGACAAACAGGGACGCAGCAAAGGTCAGCGTCTTCCTCGTTTTCATTGACCATTCTCCCAACCGCAAAGCTAACGTTCACAATCAAGGGCGGGATAGCGTCCGCTGGATTGCATGGTCATGTGCCCTCATGTTGAACCATGCACTTGAGATGTTCTGTCAAGTGTCAGGCCAAGATATCCCAAAAAGCCTAAAAAGCCGACAGCAGGAAGATGATGGGCAATTGGAAGAGCGCATGCTACGGAAAACATGGGAAGCACCGCGAAAAGCAGCACGAGAGGTACTTTGTCGGGTTTGGGGGGATCGAAGAACCAGAGGAAGAATCTGAAGTAGTTTATGAAACTGAAGAAGCTCAGAAAGCTGAGCCAAAAATAACGTCGGTCGATTACGCCGGCCACGCCCGCCAAGCCAAGAAGACCGAAAACGCTCAGAGCCTTCGGAATGCAATGCACATATTTCACCACTGTTGTACGCTGCATTGTCTGCCTCGTTTCATAATTCGATGCATAACTATCCTTGAGACTGCCAGAACCCGGCTCTCCGAGGTGCGAAACCAAAGAGACAATGCTACTGGCCCAGAGATTCTCCGGCCGGCACGAGGCTGTCTATGAGCCCGTGGAGCTCGTCGTCAGACAAGGAGCCGTTGATCGCCAGGATAGGAAACGTGCCGGCCGGTGTTTCGAGAAGGTAGCCCGTGCGTTCCTCCGAGGGAGGATCCTTGATTGTGGAGCGGGCGCTCTGGAGAAGGATGCCGGCCAGCCACTTGTCCAGCGGCCCACTCCAGACCTTCACGCCGGTCGGCGACGTGTAGACCAATTTCGCCAGCATGCTCTTCGCCTTCGGGCCGAGCATTTTGTTGTACGTATACGATTGGACGAGGACCACGTGACGGCCGTCTTCACCCCGATAGGAAATCGCGAACATCCGATGCGGCGGACTGGCAATGTCAAGGATATCGGTAATCACGCGCTGTCCCGCCCACGGCGGACCGGAGGCGAAAATGTACGTCTCAAAGTCGGCCTTCTCGACCATGTGGCGGACCGCAACGTTCGGGACCACCATGTCAGGCGTAATACCGACCTTGGACTTTTGTTCGACCGTGGCCGCCTGGCTTTCGATTCCCGCAAGGTTCCAACGAACCCCCGCAGCCGCGACCGTCCCGGTCTGTACCCGCCGGATTACGAGCATGGATTCCCCCGCGGCTATCCATTCCATCTCAGCGATGATGTTGTCATTCGTGCGAATCTTGAAGAGCCAGTGGGTGTCGGTCTGTCCTTCAGGGCCGCCCCGAGGAAGCCCTACCTTAACGACACGCGCCTCCGAACCATCGTGCAACGTAACTTCTCCGGCGTCCTCAAAGAGGCTGCTATCCTTTTTATCGAGCGAACTGGCCAGCCCGGTGGCGATTCCCAGGAACTCGGCGGGACTCTTGGGCGGGCGGAAATCCTGCGTGACCGGATTGCCCACGACTCGCGAAACACCCGAGGGATCGGGTTCGAGCGTATACACGGATTCTCCGTTATAGGAGTTCGCGAATATCGGCTTTCCGCCGACCGCCAGCAGTCGGATGAACCGGCCGGTCTCGGGATCGTACCAGGCGCGATCATCTACGGTATATTGCTCGCCGGGCTCGGACGGAAGCGTCAGTTGATGAAACCGAGGCTTGCCCGAAGCGTCGAGTGATATGATCGGGAACCACCGCGTCTGCGCCAGGGCTGGATCTGAAATGGGCTTCACGACGATCTCATTCACAATACTGACAATGCCCTTGCCGGCGAAGAGCGATCCCTCTGCAGCGTATGCCTGGCGGACGAGGCTGAACGCGGACATCGACACGGACCCGTTTTCCGCGGGACCGAATCGCAGGACCAACAACGCACCGCACAGCAAGAGCGCGGCTATCCCGGCTGCCAGTGCAGGCTGCCAAATCCTCGACCGCCCACTCTTGCGGATCCGAGCTTCCCGATAAACGGTTCTCCCTCTTTCGACGATCCTATTCATGACTCGCTCCTTGAACTGAGGTGAAGCGACAACTTGTCTGGAAGGGCGGAGCACGGCGAGGGTCCGGGTTATCTCATCATAGAACTGAGCGCACTTGCGGCAGGATTCAAGGTGTTCGGTCAATTCGGCGCGCCTGGAAGTGGGCGTCCCGGGATCCACGTCCAGGAGTTCCACGTAGCCTTTGCGGAAATATCGGCAGTCCATCACAACGCCTCCGATTCCTGTACAACGATCCCTCGCAACTTCTCAAGGCCGTATCGCAAACGCGACTTGACGGTAGCCAGCGGGCACCCGATCACCTCCGCGATTTCTCTCAGGCGCAATTCGTCGAAAACCCGCAGGCGGATCACTTCGGCCTGACGCCGGGGAAGGTGGTGCAGCAGGGACTCCACGCGGCGCAGCTCCTCCAAGGCGGCTGCGGTTTCCCAACCGGTCGGCTGATCGCTCGGGAGTTGCATGACTTGTGCCTCCTCATCAGAAACGCGCCGGCGCTTGCGTCTGCGCAGAAAGCTTGTGCACAGGTTCGACGCCATGCGATACAGGTAAGCGCTGACGCACGTGACTGTTTTGCGCTCCGTGCGGGAGTCGTAGGCGCGCACGAAAACCTCCTGTGCCACGTCCTCGGCGTCGTGCAGGTTGCTCAGCCGCCGAAACGAATAGCGAACCAGGCGGTCCTGAAATGCCTCCACCAGCCGCTCGAACTCACTCAGCGTCTGCGGCCAGCCGCCTTCCCACGTCGCGGTCCGTGGGGCCTCCTGCTGCGACGCCATCAAGGCTTCCTTCCGGCTTGACAAGCCCTCGACCCTCCGCTGCGTACCACACCTTCCAAAAGATATGACGCATTCGGAGGCCATTTGGCTCTAAAATGATGCACTTTTTTACTACTCGGGGCCCATGCAATGCAATCTGAGTGGATGCTTTGGACGAGCCTATTGCGGACTATGTGGCGCCGGGCACAGCACGCTGTCGTTAGGAGACCGTTGAAGAAGTGTGGCTCCGCCGCCCTCGGCGGAGGTCGCCGACGCGCCAGAGCCGCTATGGCGAGGCGCGAACCGCAATCCGCCGCGGCGGACCGCGGCGGGCGCCACACCGAGTAGGGGCGCACGGCCGTGCGCCCCTACCATCGGCGGGAACTTCGGATTTCCGCCCACTATGCACTTCTTCAACGGGCTGTCAGGTGTGGTCTGATGATGTCGTGGCGTACGGACCGACGGGGACACGAAGCGAGCTGCGACGAGCCCCGCCACGAGCTCGGGGCCGTGAGGGCGGTCGAACGGCTCAGCCGAGTGGAAGTCCCGCGGAGCGGGAAGCGCCTCATGTCCCCGGAAGTCGCTGGCAGCTTCCGCGCTGGGCTTGGACCCGCAGAATGAGAGCCGCAAGCGCGCGGGGACGGAAGGAAGCCCTCATGACATGCCCTTGCGCCTTCCCGACATCCGAACAGGAAAGCATCTGAGCACCAGCGGGTTGGCGATCCTTCTTTTCGGCCCTGCGGTGCCCTGCTGTTCTTTTGCCACGCGGTCGCCAATTCCGAACAACCAGGAGGAGAAAGACTCCGGCCTCTTGAGCGTTCTCAGGCGGAAATACGATCGTACGAAAGTCTCCTGTGCGGCTTCCTCCGCTCGCGCTCCATCGCCCAGTCGAGTTCTGAGGTACGACAGCAGCGGCGCTTGATAACGCTTCACAAGAACCTGGAAGGCTTCCGGTTGGCCGTCCAGGCAAGATTTTATGCACAGTCTGTCAGTCCGAGACATCGCATGCCCCCTCCAGTAAGAATCCATGTGCTCACGTCAGCGCCGGCACGGACGCTGACGCTCATTCCTCGACCGGTCCCAAGGTGACCAGCTCACTTGAGTAACTTGTAACCCACCAATGTCACTGACTTGTTACGGCATCGTCCTTTCTTTTTCCTATTTCCTACGCTGCCAAACGACGAAACTGCCGTATGACTTTCATAGCAGGCCGTTGAAGAAGTGTGGCTCCGCCGCCCTCGGCGGAGGTCGCCGACGCGCCAGACCCGCTATGGCGATGGTGCGAACCGCAACCGGGGCCCCTGACGCGGCGCAGCGTGCCAGGGCAGCGGCGGCAGAGAACCGGCGGGATCTTCAACGCCTCATCGGTCGAGCGACGCGACGTGCTCCTGGTGAGGGCGAGCCCTTGCCGGCAGAACGTTCATCTATATAGATGCGCCTCCGTCTATATAGACGTGTTTCCGCAAGAAAAGTCTTACTCGATGCCAGCCAAAGTCTGCCTTGTTCTCGGATCTATATTGCGGAACTTGGTGACAAGGAATGCCTTACGCGTGCAGGAGATTTTTGGGGATCCTGGGGATTTTTTCTTGCGGTACGCACAAACCACGCCCGAAATCCCCTGAACCTCCTGAAAACTTGATCGCCCTGAGGCCGGGTCGGGACGGGAACTGATTCCCAGAAATCTCGCGGCGTGCTGGGGCTTGTGCGGCAAGTTGGCGTGACCTTACGCTTCTTTGCATATGAGGGCTACAATGTCTAGCGCGTAACGAAAGGAATGTGTAGATTGCCTCGCCCGCAATGACCGGCACTTCCAAATGGTCATCGCGAGGAGTCCGCCGAAGGTCCGCCGGCGGACGGATGGCGATCTTCCAATGTCCTCCGTTCGAGCCCAACACGTCATAAGCAAAGAGAACAGCGGGACACTACAGCAGGCGCAGATACCTTGTCTGAACGCTCAGAACACTCGCGGTCCCGCCCTAACCCTGCTATCGTTCGTGGTGGCAAGTCAGTGCGAAGCTGCGCCCGTGACCGAGCTGTTGGCGGAAGTCGAGTAGCCTCGATGAGGCCGGCCTTTTCAGGAGAGGCGGGGCTATCGCAGTAGCTCCTCAAAGCGCTCCTGCTCAACAATCACGCTACAGTGCGCGTCCGCGAAACCCACCGCAATGCCGGCTGCCGGCCACTGTTCATAAATTTCGTAAAGCATGACTTCGGATCCCCCATCCGCGTCGGCTCGCGGTCGACGGTACTGGATCACAGCAGGTCCATCCGGCTGATCGGGCGCCGCGAGTACCTTTCTGAGTACCTCATCCGTGACACCGACAGCGTGCAAATCCGCCAGCCTCTCGGGAAACTGGCCGTCATGTGCCTGCGCGTACGTGAAGCATGCCTTAATCAGATACATCATCTTCGCAAGCAGCTTCGCTTTGTCGTCATCCCGCAGCGGCTTCAACAACTTGCCTCCATGCGGACGATAGCCTTCAGGCACCTCAAGACTGAACAGATCGTCATCCAGTTTCTCGTCTATTTGAATCGATGCATACGTGATGGTTCTGAGTTTATAACCTTCAGGCAAGCTGATTGAAATCTGTACCGGCAAGTCCGTCTGTGGATCGATCCATACCTTGACTAAACGCTTATCCCGGCGCGACTGAAGCAGCCGGACAGGGCGCCCGTCAAGTTCGGCGAGGCCAAGATCTTCCACTGCGCCGGCGCGCAAAGCCATGAGTCTATCGCGCAGACTCGTGTTAAGCCGCGTCAACGCCACTTCCCCTGTATCGGGTTCCACGGCATACAAGTCACCTATGTCCGTCAATGACGCAGTCATTCGATTCGGGTTGAGCTGGAGCCGCCGGCGTTTGCCGTAATCCGTGATAGTGGTCTCCCCAACGATCGCATAGCCAGCCACATACTCATAGCGCTCAAGGTGGGGTTCCTTGAACATGAACGACATCTCATGGACGTTCACTTGACCGTCTTTTGTGTACTCGACAATCTCTCTGCACGAGAATGTACGTGCTTGTCGCAGACCCTCCATCGCGGCGGCAAATGCCTTGCTGGCATCACCTCCACCGCTCATATTCCAGACTGCCAGAGACACCAACAGGAACGCCACAAGGCCAACGACGGCTTTCGCCGGACCGCGTCGATACCACGCCGTTGGCACAGCCTCCAGGCGGACATCCGCTCCGATGATTCTGCTGATGACAATTTCCTTCACAGAGTGCTGCTGACGCAGAGACGCCCCCAGGTTCTCCAGTCTGCTGGAAATCTGTTCTTGGTCGCTCATCATGGTTTCTCCGATCCAAGAGCGCTTCTAAGTCGCTCAGTTGCGCGTGATAGTTGCTTGGTTACTGTTCCAATCGGTCGGCCGGTAATCTCCGCAATCTCTCGGACAGTGTGTCCGTCGAAGTAGCGCAGCGAGATCACCAACCGCTCGTGCTTCGGTAGCCTTTGGACATGCCGCAGTAGCTGCTCCCTGTCTTCGTCCAGCAACGGCCGCCTGCGGTCAGCGCCAGGAGGGTCCGCTACGTTCCCGATCACCAAAGCTCGCCTACGGCGTTGCCGCTTCGCCGCCCGCATGGCTTCGCGCCGAGCAATCCTCATCAGCCAATACGGAAACCGAGAACCATCACGTAGGAGCCCCAACTTTCGATAACCCCGGATGAAGACCTCCTGCGTGACATCCTCAGCAGCGTGCCGATCCCCGATCAGGGACAGCACCACTGCAAACACCGTACGCTCATATCGCTCCACGAGAGTCCCGTAGGCTTGCCTGTCTCCCTGTTTCGCCCGGTCAACGATCTGTGCGTTCAGCGTCACTCGCTATAGCCTTGTCCCTGAAGAGGCCCTCTATATTCTTAGAGGCTTTTCATCATCCATTTGCGACACAAAACTCAGGAAAAACAATGGAACCGAGATTTCCCATTCAGCCGTCGCACACGCGACGCGACCGCACTGCCCAAGAATATGTTAGACCTTCCTTCCGCATGCGACAAACGTCTGTCGAGCCCTAGTTGCTGCCCCCTGCTGAAAACCTCATCCTGCCCAAGGCCAGTCCAACTCGGAACTGATTCCCAGGAATCTGGGGGCACGTTAGGAGGGTGTGCCTGCGGCGGGACGTCCCAGGCTGCTGGACCTCGTAAGTCTTTGCACACAAAAGAGAACCGAAGTCTGAGCGGGCAGCGGGCTCGCACCCGGAAAAGAATTTCAGCTTTTATGCTTGACATAATACATAGGCTGTCGTAATATATAGGTGTCATGAGAGAAATCAGTGGAGACAGGCTTCGCGGGCATCTGGAGACCATGGTGCTGTCTGTCGTCGAACGAGGCGACGCACACGGCTTTGAGATCCTGCGTCGACTGGAAGAGGAAGGCTGCGGCTTTCTTCACCTCAAGGAAGGCACGCTCTATCCCGCCCTGTATCGGCTTGAGGATGCCGGCTGCGTTAAGGCGAAGTGGGAAGACAATGCGAAGAGGCACAGAGGACCGCGTCGCCGTATTTACAGCCTCACGAAGAAGGGCAAACGCGAGCTGGCCCATCGGCGCAGCGGCTGGCAAGACTTTGTGAGAATCGTGGGGGGAATTGTGGGAGTGCCGTCATGAAACAACTCAAGGTGCATGTCGAACGCATCGTACACTCGATTCGGGCGAGCGCGCGCCGCAAGGACAAGATGCGCGAGGAACTCCTGGCACATCTCACGGGAACCCTCGAACAGGAATTGGCGAACGGGGGAGATGAGAACTCAGCCCTTGAACGGGCCCTGCGGCGTTTCGGAGATCCCGACGCCCTCAGGCGGGAGTTGCAGGCCTCCGTTCCCGCCATCGAGCGAATCCTATTCGTCCCGCTTCCCTTCGGGCGCTCCCTAGAAGCTCGACTTTTCAAAAGGCAAGATGAATCGGTGATCCATCACGCAGCGCGCATAACGGCTTACATAACTCTCTTTGTCGTAACGCTGGAGGTGTTGGTTATCGGCCTGACCGTGCTAACAAGGGCATTCGACGGGTTAGCTCTGCCAGAAATCGCCCGCCGTGCACGACTCGCCGCCGCCTTCCACGTGCCTCTGGCCTTTTGCTGGTTCCCTTACGTGATTTTGCTCCACGCATTTCGCCGGGCGGTCAGGCTCAGGCCCCTACGACTCGGCCAACTGATTCTCGCCGGAGCCTATTGCGCTCTGTCCGCTCTCGTTACTGCGGCCGCCTGCGTGGCGATTTACTTTCTCAAAGGCAATCTCGTGTATTCCCCAGAGGGGCTTGGCTTTGTTTTCAAGGTCTTCGTTACGCTGACACCGATCATCTTTATCACAGTTGGCCTGGAGGGAGCTGTCGAAGCGCGGCGCTACGAGGAATGGGAGAGTCTGGTCATAGAGGAGTGATTCCGGCGTACTGCGTGCAGCGTCTGGCGCTGCTTGCTTCGTCTAGCGTTGTTGACTAAACCGCAAGTCTTTGCATATTAGAGCCTCAGACCCAAATCCGCGATTTACAGAACTTGAGATGTCATAATGCGTCTTAACCTATGCGAGGCGAACGTGTTAGAGGGGCGTCAACAACGGTCGGCCACGGAAGCACCGTGATGCAGGCTGGAACCTTTGATGTCGCATTCGACTTTGCGGAGCGAGTGCCGCTGTTGACGGCCGAGGTTAACCGCCACAGGTTAGATCGATTCTTACTGGACACGGGGGCGCCATCGAGCTGCCTCCACAAGGACGTAGTCCAAACGTTGGGGCTCGCTCCCGACGGCAAGAACGCCGTCCACGTAGATTCTCTGCGTTGTGGGGACTTGGACTTTGGTCCGCTGGAACTCAAAGTCGGAACCTTCGGGCAAAATCGGGTCCACGGCGTGCTCGGGACGAGAGAGATCAAGTCGTACTGTGTCACGCTGGACTTGGACCGGTGTGTCTGCATCTTTGAGGTAGGACCGGATCATGGATCCGGGCCATTTTCAAGACTTGAGCTTTTTCGCGGCAGGCCCACGGTCCTTGTGGAGTACCGGGGGCAGACCTTGAGGTTTGTGCTAGACACGGGATCGTCTGTGAACTGGCTTTTTCTTCGCGGTCAGGACAGGTTGCCCGGCATGGGCACGGTTGTAGAGCTCACCGAGACAGCCAAGGCGGCCAAAGGGAATCTGGCCGTGAACCGGGCAACGGTATTTGAGAATATGACCATCGGTGGCAGGGTCCATGCAGATGTCCAGTTTCTGCTGTCGGAGGCGAATCAGTTCGGCGGCTACGATGCACCTGAGGACGGGATCCTCGGGTTGTCTGCGATTGCTGCGTCGGGGTTGGCGGTTGTTGACTTCCGCGGCGAGAAGTTCTTGCTGACAGGAGGAACCTAGAATGCCAAAACGGATGGGATTTATGTGGGGGACGGAAATCATGCGGCGGAGATTGTTGAATGCAGTCGCCGGATTTCTGATGCTGGCAGTTTGCTGTACGGCCTGGGCTGAGACAGCATCGGCGCTTCCCGAGAAGGGCGCTCATACCGGCGCGGAAAAGGATTATTGGCTCAAGACTGAACGGAAGGGAACGGCTTTCGCTTACGAGCACATCACAGTCCGCCAACTCACAAACGGGCATTTCGAATATAGCTCCCATCAGCACACCAAAATGACTCTTTTGGGACTCAATCCACAGGACATCATCGTGAGAAGTACCTACATCGTGGATGCGAATCTGTTGCCCATTTCAGTTGATTGTCATTTCAAATCAAGCCTCAAGGACACGCAGTTCATGGGGAAGTGCGTGAATGGTGTATTGAACGTGACCATACAGGACGGAGAGGGAGAGCTCCGTGAGCGCCGTATTCCATTTACAGAAACCTATTTCGATGCGGTTTTGGCTGACCTAATTGTCAGCAGGCGGGAAGAGAAGGTTTTCAACCTTAGAGTCTTCGATCCTTCAAGTCAGGAAGTAGAGGATCTTCGCGTGGAAGTCATCAAGTCTGAGCCAAACAATGTGGAAGCGAGCCTCACCAATCATGTGACCAGGAGGTGTCACATCGATCGCCACGGGCGTATTCAACAGATTCAATTCGTTGAATTACACATCGACTCATATCTCGCCGATGCCGACGAGGCGCAGGAGATTAGCTACCTCGATACCAGAGAGCACTTCCCCCAGTTCACCCCACCCAGCAATACGCTTGAACCTATCCTCCTTTAGCGTATCAAGGCTCACGTTGACTCGCTTTAGCCCAGCCTCCTTAAGCTCAACAGCATACTTGCTCAGCAATACCCCGTTGGAGGTGAGCGAGATATCATCGATACCCTCTATTTGGGAAATCATCCAGACTAA
>SDBU01007406.1_pt1 | contig 12659 bp, 15 predicted proteins | sample 2277071 | NCBI WGS metagenome assembly SDBU01 (sample SAMN10397929, study PRJNA504765) | marine sediment metagenome | isolation source: marine sediment core GS08_GC12, 126 cmbsf | place: Arctic Ocean: Gakkel Ridge, Loki's castle | collected 2008 | reverse complement strand
TAGCCCCTATAGACCACATTTAGGATAGTGGCACCAATGGCCACCAATATACCTATTGCCCACATTAGCATTACCTCATGCGCTATAGCTCGAAAAGTAACCAAGTTTTGCGAGTAATTCTTTTCCTCATAGGTAAGGTCTATCTTAATGATATGGTCTCCTGATATGTCTATAAGATGACGACCCTCAACTTTCTTTGTAATATTGTTTATTGGTGTTTTTGGATGAGATAGATTAGGTAAGGATATATCCATTCCATGTTGGCTAGGGTCTGTACCGTGTAAGCGAGCTTGTAATTTTCGTTGCTCGCCTGAAATGGTCTTAATGGTTACTTTAAAAGCAAGTTTGTTACGAGTAAGATAGGGTAGATATTGAAACACTTTTCTTATTCCAACTGGCTCAGCCTTAACCTTGAAGTCTTCCCATTCAAACTTGTGATAGGTTGGCATAATTTCCCTCCAGCTAGGTCGGTGTTTATTTGCCATTATACACCTCCCTGCTTTCGGGATGGAGTTTCGCAACAAGCTATATATAGTCTGCCTTACCAGGCAAATGCTATAAAAACCGAGGAAACGGGTGTCTAGGAGGGGCGTTAGCCCCTCTTCTAAAAAACCTTCCCCCTCTCCTTTGAAGGAGAGGGGTTCACCCTGAGGGGTTCTCCCTGAAGGGGACACAGGGGGTGAGGTAGACAAACAACCTCTATGACCAGAGCCAAGTTGTGAGCCAAATACAACCATGCTATAATTTCAGCTATGAAGGTTTCCGAGCTCGGGGAGTTTGGGCTGATTGACCGCCTCGCCAAAATAGCAAGTAGCGCTGAGGACAAGCGGATAGCCTCCTGGCAAGAGCTTATTATCGGCATTGGTGATGATGCTGCTGCCTGGCAGGGCAATACCACAACACAACTGGCTACTGTTGATTCCTTCATTCAGGACGTTCACTTTTCTCTAGGTAGTGCCTCCTGGGAAGACCTGGGCTGGAAGGCGCTGGCAGTCAACCTGAGTGATATTGCCGCTATGGGTGGCATACCGAAGTATGCATTGGTATCGTTAGCTCTGCCCGACCACACAAATGTAGACGATGTTGTTTCCCTTTACCAGGGGATGGTGGAGCTGGCACAGCAATCTAGATTAGCCGTAGTCGGTGGCGATATTAGCCGTGCCCCTTTGGTAGTTATTACAATTACAATTCTTGGTAACACCAGAAACCATGACCTGCTCACCCGCTCGGCAGCCAAACCTGGCGAGCAGATAGCCGTTACTGGCTATCTCGGGGCGGCGGCGGCTGGCTTGGAGATGCTCACCCAGCAGCTTCAATTTGATAATGAAGCTACGCATTCTTTGAGAAACGCCTTTCTTCACCCCTATCCCCGAGTCGCTGAAGGGCAACTACTAGTGGAACAGGGGGTAAAGACAGCGATAGACATTAGTGACGGACTGATTGCCGACCTGACCCACATTTGTGAACAAAGCCAGGTTGGTGCCCAAGTGGAAGTTGACCGGGTACCGATTCACCCGGTAGCCGAAGCCAGCTTTGGCGTTAAATCTCTAGAACTGGCGCTTTCCGGTGGTGAGGACTACGAACTGCTGTTTACTGCCAGCACTGAGACTATTAACAAGGTAGAAACGGCTGTCTCCTGCCCGATAACTGTTATCGGTGAAATCACTGCGGATAATATAGGAACGGTAACTCTGGTTGACCGTCAGGGCAATCCCGTTAATCTTGGGAAGAAAGGCTGGGAGCACTTTTCTCCAAAATGAGGTTACACAAGCCATTTATCAATCACCCACAAGTAAACCATAGGCTTGTTTACGACGGGATAAAAGGGGCAAAGTCCCATCTTAAGAAATTCTCTTCCCTCTCCCCTTGACAAGGGAGAGGGATAAAAGGTGAGGGATTGGCAAACAATCTCAAGACAGATTACGAGCTAGTTAGCCGTAGCCCGGAAGAAACCCAGAGACTGGGCACCCGCATCGGTGAATTAGCATTACCGGGCGATATCTACCTCCTCGTCGGAGAGCTGGGAGCCGGCAAGACCTGCCTCACGCAGGGTATTGCCTGGGGACTAAATATCAAGGAGTATGCGGTCAGCCCATCGTTTATGTTGGTTCGAGAGCTTTTTGGCCGGCTACCCCTGTATCACATCGACCTGTATCGGCTGGACAACATTGAGGAGATTGTGGAACTGGGGTTGGATGACTATCTATACGGTAGCGGCGTCTGCGTCGTGGAATGGGCAGAGAAAGGACTGAGCGTGCTGCCAGCCGAGCACCTGCTAATTAGAATAAGCTACCTTTCCGATACCGAGCGCCGCCTGCAACTAGTGCCGAATGGCAAGCGCTACCTTGAAATAGCCACCCGATTGAAAGCCGGATACGAAAGAGACAGTTAAATGCAATTAGCCATAGATACCTCAACCGATACGGCTAGTATTGCCCTGGTTCGGGATAGTGAAGTGCTCGCCGAGCTGACTTGGCACTGCGGCCAAAACCATACCACCCAGCTCTTACCCAACCTGAGCCATCTACTGAATAAGACCGACCTGAATATTCAATCTATCACCTGTATCTTCGTGGCCAAAGGACCGGGGAGCTTTAACGGACTCCGCGTCGGTGTCAGCACCGCCAAGGGGTTAGCCTTCAGCCTGGGAATCCCAATAATTGGCATTAGCACACTAGAAGTAGCTGCCTATCAGCATGCTGAGACCGGTCTACCCATCTGCCCGATATTCAATGCTGGTAGGGACGAGATCGCTATAGCTATATACCAGATGAAACACAACTCCTGGCGGCAGCTTACTCCGGAGCACATAACCACGGTGGACACTTTGTGCTCCCAGATTACCACCAAAACCATATTTTGCGGGGAATTTAGCCCAGCAGCCGCCGCCCAGCTAACTACGTCACTCAAGCAGAAAGCAATAATAGCCACCGCAGCCGCCAGATTACGCCGTGCCAGCTTTCTGGCCGAGCTAGGACAGCAGCGACTGGTAACCGGCGACTATGATAATCCGGCGACCTTGCAGCCGCTATACCTCAGGCGACCACCAATTACCAAACCTAAACCCGCTAAAAATTACATTCTTAGAACCGGGAAATAGAAGACAGTGTAAGTACTTTTTTAGTAGCACACTAAGGATGGAGGTCGAAATGACAAACTGGCCCCAAATATCAATTGATATGGAGAAGGATATCGGCATGTGTTTTGCCTGTGGGAAGGATAACCCGATTGGCTTGAAACTACAGTTTGACTGGGATGGCAAAACGGCCAGGGCAGAGTTTACCCCTAGCGAGCTTCACCAAGGCTGGTCAGGAATTGTTCACGGAGGTATCATCAGCTGCCTCCTTGATGAAGCCATCAGTTACGCTACCCGATTTGAGAAGCTACACACTGTAACCGCCAAACTGCAAGTGAGAATCAAGTCTCCCATACCGATAGGTGAGCCACTTTCTATCACCGGTAATATAACCAAAAAAAGCAGAAAACTGGTGGAGACAAAAGCCGCCATATTCCTCAAGGATGGCACACCAGTTGCCGACGCCACAGGGACCCACTTTGTCCTTAATACCAGGTAGGGGGAGCAATGAAAAGAAACACAGCTGGGAGCAAAGCTAGAGCGGTTATCTGGGATATGGATGGGGTAATTGCTGACACGGCTCCATACCACTTCAAGGCATGGCGGAAGGTCTTCCAAAAAAGAGGGGTAAACTTCACCAGGGAGGATTTCCGCCATAACTTTGGGCAGAGAAATGATACCATAATTAAAAGTACTCTGGGAGAACAAATACCTCAAAGTGAAATACACATCATTGCCACCGAAAAAGAGGGAATCTTCCGCAAGCTGGCAGGGCAAAACATAAACGCCTTCCCGGGAGCAATTGAACTGATGAAGTCGCTCAGGGAACACGAGTTCAAGATAGCACTAGCCTCCTCGGCGCCAATTGAAAATATCCACCTGATTACCCACGGTCTAGGTATAGATGACTACTTCCATTCGATAGTCACTGGCCAGGATGTAACTGAGGGCAAACCCAGTCCGCAGGGTTTCTTGCTAGCTGCCCAGAATTTGGGGGTAGAGTTCAAGAGCTGCATTGTGATTGAGGATGCTGTTGCCGGTGTTGCCGCATGTAAACGGGCTGGAATGCACTGCGTAGCCGTAACCAATACCCACTCCAGGGACAAGCTGACAGAGGCTGACCTTATCGTTGACAGTCTGGAAGAGATAACAGTGGAGAACCTGGAGGAACTCCTGGATTACTCAAGGGGAGATTGATAATCAAGCTATTAATAGATATACGAGAAGGTTAATATATGTGGCAGAAGAGAAAGATAAGCATCTTTCCGAAAAGTAGAGTCAAAAATTAGGCGGTTACTTAGGAGCTTAAAAATGGAACAGTCTTTGGTTCTTATCAAGCCTGATGCAATGGAAAGAGGCCTCGCCGGCACTATTATTGGTCACTTAGAAAGTTTGGGGCTGAAGCTAGCGGCGCTCAAGATGCTCAAACTGGACAAAACTCTGGCCAGACAACACTACGCAATTCATGCCGACAAGCCCTTCTTCGACGACTTAGTGGAGTATATCAGCTCTGCCCCAATAGTGGCGTCTGTCTTCACCGGGGAACAGGCGGTGGCGGTAATCAGAAAAGCAGCGGGGGCAACTGACCCGGCCAAGGCGGAGACGGGAACTATCCGAGGCGACTTCGGGATAGATATTGGACGTAATACAATTCACGGTTCTGACTCATTAGAGACTGCCGAGATGGAAATCAAACTATTCTTTTCCGAGGGTGAAATCTTCAGTTATTGAATTCTGACTATGGGGATAGCCTGGCTCCACAGCTTATCAAGCTGATAATACTCCCGCTCAAAGGGGGCAAAAATGTGGGCAATAACATCACCGAAATCAAGAAGGAGCCACCCTGAATCTACAGTTCCCTCAGAGTGATGAGGGGAGATGCCCTCCCTTTTCAATGTATGCGTAACTTCATCATAGATAGCCTGAATCTGCCGCTCGCTGTCGCCGTTACATACCACAAAGTAATCAGCAAAGCTGCATACCTCCCGGGTATCAAGGAGCACAATATCCACCGCCTGCTTATTACTGGCCGCCTCTACGACCTTGCGGGCCACTTCTATCGCTTCCAGAAATTAAACCCCCATACAGCAGATTCAATAACTATTATACCATAACCGAGAGTAATTCTAAGCCCTTATCCAAAATTCGGTAGTGTATCATTTTGAAATGCTTGAGCGATATGTTATGTTTAAGGCATGGATAAACGAAAGAAAAAAGAGCACGATTTCAGTGTCACAGCATTTCGGGTTGTTCAAGAAGCTACTGGGCAACTTCCACCCGAACCACAACCAGCTAAGGCAAAACCATTTGATGCTAAGGCATTGGGGCATCTTGGCGGACTAAAAGGTGGCAAAGCTAGAGCTGCAAGCCTGACAAGTGCAAGGCAGGTGGAAATAGCCAAGAAAGCAGCATTGGCTAGGTGGGGGAAGTAATTACTCTATTTTACTTTTGTTTTACACCCTTTATGTTCTGGGTCATACCAAATCAAGAAAAACGTAGCAATATCCTTAAATCCCCATATTCTTGGTAAACTGGCTAAAGAGATTTGAAATAATTCTGGTAAGTAGTTTAATTCACGCTCTTTTAGTCTATCACGCAGTTCCTTGGGAATTGCGTGGAATTCCCAAGGATGATTGTGCCTGCTTTTTTCTCTTACCTGTTGCCAGGTAAGCCCTTCATAAGATTGCAGTTCTTGTATCACATCTTTTAGTAGAACTATTGAGTCACAGTTGCACCAACCCAATTCAGAATAATCATAGTCAATATACTTATCATTTACACGCCATACAAATCGGGTATCCGCATCAGATGGTGGGGGTGCTATGATTTTGGGTTGCTTGACCATCAATGGCTCAGTTAAATAACGCGCTTTTTTCTTTCTTGCCTTCCTATCATAACGAGCCATAATATTCTTCTAAAGAAGATAATGTTATCTCGTTCTCAGAGTTAAAGCCTAGTGGAATCCCTTCACGTGCTTCATTCCAGGGTGGTTCCATATGCGTTAAGTCACTGAGCCATTGGGCGGACTTATCGCCATAAGCCTCCAGTACAACGTCTATAGTCTCTTTCTCTTCTGGCTTTAAGTTGCTTATATCTCCCTGGGTCAAAGCAGAGATTTGGTATTTCCCCTTGTGAGCCTGATATAATTCCGGTACAACCGGCCCACTTGCCCAAGCTTGTATCTTCTCATTAAATATGGGTTCATCCCATACAACAGACCACGCTTGGCAGTAATAGACGAGCTTCTGCAATTTCATTGTGGTCATAGTACCTTGCTTTGCTAATATGTACTTTGCTACATCAAATACATCAGCCATTTGGGGACTCCTTGCAGTGTCTTTAGTAAATTGTAACACTGTTATGTGAATTGTCAAGAGTGAGTGATACCATCTATTTATCCTTATTTTAGTACAAGTGTTCTCCTTTAGTATACCATACTTTGTCGGATTACCAAAATTTTTTTTAATTGCCACCAAAACCACCATGCTATACTATAAAGTTGCATGAGGTGAATAAATGGCGGGGCTACTTTTTGGCACTGGTGGGACTCCCCATAGCGCCAAGACTGGGTCCACTATAGATGGAATTCTGCGTATTGCCGAATTGGGGTTGGGCGGCATGGAGATAGAATTTGTCCAAGGGGTAAGAATGGGAGAGGCCGGAGCGAGACTGGTTGCCGAAACAGCCGCTAGAACCGGAGTAAAGCTATCAGCCCATGCCCCTTACTTTATTAACCTTAACTCCCACGAGCCGGAGAAGATAAGGGCAAGTCAGGAGCGGATACTTCAGACCGCCCGCATTGGCGCAATATGTGGTGCCCAAAGCATCGTCTTTCATGCTGCCTTCTACCTCGGTGACCCGCCACCCGAAGTCTATAATCGGGTAAAGAACTACTTAGTCGAGATAGTAAACCGGCTGAAGCGGGAAAGTATTAGGGTTTGGCTCCGGCCAGAAATTATGGGTAAAGCTAGCCAGTTCGGAGACATAGACGAGGTAATCAATCTGAGTACAGAGCTGGAGGGAGTAGCCCCCTGTATCGACTTTGCCCACTGGCATGCCCGAACTGGCGCATTCAATTCCTACGCGGAGTTTGTCTCAATATTGCTTAAGATTAAGGAGCGTCTCGGAGATAAAGCCCTACAAAATATGCATATCCATTTTGCTGGTATTAACTACGGAAAAAAGGGAGAGATTAAACACCTTGACCTGAAAGAGTCAGACTTCCAATATATTGAACTTCTCCAGGCGTTAAAAAACTATGAAGCCGAGGGTCTGGTAATCTGCGAAAGCCCTAACCTGGAAGAGGATGCCTTACTCCTGCAAGCAACCTACAGTAAATTGCTCAAAACGGGCTAGCCCCCCAACTCATAGCGGGTGCGGAGGAACTTCATCAACCTATCACGGGTAACCAGGCCGATAACCCTGCCCTCGCTCAACACCGGCATCTGATTGATGTCACGCTCATCCATTTCCTCCATTATGCTCTGGGCATCCTGATTTGGATGAGCTGCTTTTAATTTGTCAACCGGTGTCATTATCTCACTTACCCGGGTTGAGATCCAATCTTGCTGAGATATTGATTTGATGTTCTGTAAAGTCAGCATACCCTGTAACCTGCCCTCGTCAGCTACCACGAAAAAGTGGTGCCCGCTAGGAAAAACATAGCCTTGAACTAGCTGACTGACGGTGATTTCGGAAGGGGCTACCGGGAAATCAGCCGTCATAACATCAGCCGCCGTAAACCCCTGCAGTACTTCACGCCACTGTACCTGACGGTAGCTGGTAGAGGCAGCACCCTCCAGAAACCAGCCAATAAAGGCTAGCCACAGCCCGCCGATCAGGTCATGAAGAATGAACATCATGACAATGCCACCCAGAATGAACAGGTAACCTACACCCTGCCCGACTCGGGTCGCAATTCGAGTGGAGCGTACATAATTACCAGTAGCCCGCCAAAGGATGGAACGGAAAACACGGCCACCGTCTAAAGGGAAACCCGGTATCAAGTTGAATATAGCCAGTAGTACGTTCACCAGAGCCAACCAACCGACCGCATCTGCCACCGGTTCAGGGATATCCTGAGTTCGAAACCAAAGCAAAAGTAAGCCAAATAAGCCACCAATAACCAGGCTACTGGCGGGACCAGCCGCTGCCATTCTGAATTCGGCACCGGCTTTAGTTACCTCCCTGGTCATTTGAGCCACCCCACCAAAGAGAAAAAGGGTTATGCTTTTTATCGGGACACCATTAATTCTACCTACGAGACTGTGAGATAACTCATGGGCTAACACTGAGGCAAAAAACAGCAGGCTGGTAACAATACCAATAACCCAGCTTAACGGCTGTGACCAGTCAGGATTGACCAGAGAGACAGTTACCAGGGCAAATATTATGAACCAGGTATAATGTATCCTGATCTGGACGCCAAAGAGCCGACCTAGATTAAATGCACTACCCATTTTCATTCATATACAAAACATAGCCAATCAGTTTATAGGCTAGTTTAGCTGCCAGAAAAGCACAGGAAACCGGCCCTTCCCTGGGGCAAAGCTCCACCAGATCAAACCCAACAATATGTCTCGCTCGAGCGACTTCACGCAGCACCTCTAGCAACTCGTACCAGCCAATGCCACCCGGCTCCGGGGTACCTACTGCCGGCATAATTGAGGGGTCAAGAACGTCCAAATCTATCGTTATGTAAACTTCTTTGGAAAGAGAGTCTACTATCTGCTGGGCAGCAACCTCCCCTGAAATCAGGTCTCGAGCATAAAACGGGGCTATCCCGGCTTCAGTGATAAACTGATGCTCCTCCTGGCTTAAGCTGCGAATCCCTACTGGAACTATGGGGCATAGCTCAAGAACTCGCCGCATAACCGTGGCGTGGCTAAAGTTTGTCCCCAGATAGCTATCACGCAGGTCAGCATGGGCGTCCAATTGCAGAACCGACAGGGCTGCATACTTCTCCCGATACGCCTTAACCATGCCCAGGGTTAATGAGTGCTCTCCCCCCAGCATGAGCACCGTCTTATCCTTATCCAGTAGTCCCTGAGCTACCTGATAGACCCGCTGAACCATGTACTCGGGACCGGCCATCTCCGGTTGTACCTCAGGCAGGGTATGAATCCCTACCTCATAAATTTCCCGGTTAAGCTCAATGTCATACAGCTCTAAATAGCGAGAGGCGTCAATAATTGCCTGGGGACCATCACAGGCTCCATTTCGCCACTCAGTAGTGCTATCATAAGCCACCGGCATTACTACTACTCGTGACCCTTCCCAGTCAGAATAAGGTGGTGATATAGCGGCAAAGTTCCTCGGCAGCGAGAATAATTCCTGCTCCATCACGTCTTAATGAAGGCTGTTTTATCCTTCCTATCCAAATGGCTTAAGGATTCCCCATCCCGGCTAATAATATGTATCCTTGTCTCGTTTAGCTGAAGCCGGCTACTGAGGTCTTCAATAACCCTGTCAGCATTAAAGTCTTTACAGGAGAACACGTCTATGTTGACATAGCACCGCTCAACAAAGGTATGGATGCTGATATGACTCTCCGCGATGAGAACAAATCCCGATATTCCCCAATCCTCGGGCTCACCACCAACGTACTGGACTACGTGAGGGGACGAAATCTTGGTCATGCCAATCTCCGCCGGATACTGGTCTAGTAGCTGATAAATAAACTCCTCACTTCGCAGGATTTCAGAGTTACTTCCATACCCATCAATTATTAGGTGCATTGGAACCCCCTAAACTATCACATTCTATCTTTAGGTAACAGTGGTGAGCATTTTCCTCAGTTCAAAAAGGGCAGCATTAGTCGCCCGACGCTTTATCTGAATCCTATTCCCCGGGTAGTTACCCGGAACCACCCGAACAGTCCTGCCATCATCTATTCCAATATATACCATACCAACTGGCTTGCCTTCTACCTCGTCCGGGCCGGCTATTCCGGTTGTACTCATCCCAATATTCGCTCTCAAGTATAGTCTGGCTGCCTGCGCCATTGCCTGCGCCACTTCAGGACTGATAGTGCCATAGTCGGAGATAAGTCCAGGGGCAACCCCACCGGCTATCTTGGCTTCATTTGAATAGGCAACCAGCCCCCCCTTAAAATATGCTGAGCTTCCGGAAACATCAGTGATAGTAGCCGCCAGCAACCCACCGGTACAGGACTCCATAACCGCCAGGCTCAAGCCTTTCTCCTTTAGCAACTGCCCAACCATAGCTTCCAGTCTATCGTTGTCAGTTCCCCATATATATTCGCCCAGAATTGACCTGATACTGACTTCAGTTTCAGCGAGCATCTCTTCAGCCTGTTCTCGGTCTGGAGCCTTAGCAGCAAGGCGCAGATGAATGCCATCAGCCTTAGCGTAAACCGCCAGGGTAGGATTAGCTTGAGAAAGCAGGGGCGAAACCATCTCCCCCACAGCTGCCTCGCCAAGACCAGAGGTTTTAAAAGTTCGGGAAAGGATGACAGCTCCGGCAAATCTTTGCTGCAATCGGGGGCAAATCTCTTTGTCCCAAATATGCTGCATCTCTCGAGGCGGCCCAGGCATAGCGACTAATACACGCCCGTCTCTCTCCACCCACCAGCCGGGGGCCGTCCCCCGCACATTGTGGATGGCGCCAGCTGAGGGAATAAGTGTTGCCTGCTTTATATTGCTGGGAGGCATATTTATGCCCCTCTGGGCAAAGAATTCCTCTATCTCCTGTCTGAGGGCTGGCTCAATAGTCAATATCTCCCCAAGCATTTCCGCTATCGCCTCGCGGGTCAGGTCATCCTCAGTCGGGCCTAAGCCACCAGTAGTTAGAATAAGGTCTGAGCGCTGCCAGGCACGCTGTAACACTTCCACCAACCGAGCCTGATTATCACCCACCTGAGAAATCCAGTAGAGGTCTATTCCCAACAGCGGCAACTCACCAGCAAGATACGCGGCATTGGTATCCGTTATTTCCCCGAGAAGAAGCTCAGTGCCAATAGAGATGATTTCTGCCCTCACTAATTACCTCTCACGCCAAAGCAGGAAACAGTGTCAATCTACCCCAGGCCTAGCATGTGACATTATTACTAACCTCATACCATTTAGTTCTTATACCAACCCTACCTCTTAATCTTACCCCGCCAAGAGGGGAATTAGTTTTAGAAGAGGGGCTTCGCCCCTCTTAGATACCCCATCAGACTAACCTTCTCCAAAACAGGCTAAATGGTTTTTAGAAAAGGGCTTCGCCCCCATCTTACCTCCACTCCCCCTGCCCTTATTAAGGGAGTGGGGTAGGGGTGACCGGTTGCTAAAAATTCTCAACATTTGGGGGCTGAGATGCCCAAGAATTCCTCCATTAATGCCATGGCACAGTACTTGCCACACATACTGCATGCTGAGCTAGATGAAGCATGCTTACTATGAATCTGGTACGACCGCTCCGGGTCTAGAGAGAGCTTGGCTTGCTCCTCCCAGTCAAGCCCTTTCCGAGCCATAGACATTTTCATATCCCACTGCTCGGCACCCTTCACTCCCTTGGCTATATCACCAGCATGGGCAGCAATGCGTAAGGCAATCACCCCCTGCTTGACGTCATCAGGATCAGGGAGGGAAAGGTGCTCGGCTGGTGTTACATAGCATAGAAAATCGGCACCAGCAGCGGCAGCAATGGCACCACCAATAGCTCCAGTGATGTGGTCATAGCCAGCAGCAACGTCAGTCACCAGCGGTCCCAATACATAAAATGGAGCTCCCTTGCAGATAGCCTTCTGCAACTGAACATTAGTCTCAATCTGATTCAGGGGTAGGTGTCCTGGGCCCTCAACCATTACCTGAACCCCAGCTTGCTGAGCCCGCTGTACCAATTCACCGGCAATGAGTAACTCTTCTACTTGAGCCCGATCAGTAGCATCAGCTAGGCTACCAGGGCGCATCCCATCACCAAGGCTCAGCGTCATATCAAACTCTCTGGCTAACTCTAGCAATCGCTCATACTGCTCATACAGAGGATTCTCACACTCATTGTAGAGCATCCAGCCTATCAAGAAAGCACCTCCTCGAGAGACAACATCAGCTACCCTCCCCTGCTGCCTTAGCCGGGCAATGGCTGACTGGGTTACACCACAGTGCACCGTTATAAAATCAACGCCATCCCGGCCATGTTCTTCAATCACGGCAAATAGGTCATCAATGGTCATTTTGACTATGGCGTCATGTCTATCTATTGCCTCAATCCCAGCTTGATAAATGGGCACAGTTCCTATAGGTAACGAGCTAGAGGCAATAATAGCCTGCCGAATAGCCGATATATCGCCACCGGTACTTAAATCCATAACTGTATCTGCCCCTGAGTCAATAGCCTCTTTTAACTTTTCCAGCTCGGTACCAATATTGCCAAAGTCAGAAGAGGTCCCAATGTTGGCATTGACCTTGGTCTTGAGCCCCTGCCCTATACCACAAGGGATAAGATTTGTGTGTTTGGTATTAGCCGGAATTACTATCGTCCCTCTACTCACACCCTGCTGAATAAACTCAGCATTTACCCCCTCATGCTGCGCCACCAGGTTCATTTGCGGCGAAATAACACCTTGCTTTGCCAACTC
>SDBU01007405.1_pt1 | contig 12660 bp, 24 predicted proteins | sample 2277071 | NCBI WGS metagenome assembly SDBU01 (sample SAMN10397929, study PRJNA504765) | marine sediment metagenome | isolation source: marine sediment core GS08_GC12, 126 cmbsf | place: Arctic Ocean: Gakkel Ridge, Loki's castle | collected 2008 | reverse complement strand
GAGAGGGATTTGATTAAGTCGGCTAATGGTACGAACCGTGGATCCTTCTCGAACTCCTCTTTTGGCATTTCCTGCATCTCCCCGATGATCTCATTGAACTTCTCAGCCACGTTTTTCGGTGATCCACCTTGCTCTTTCATGATCCTACCCAAGATGGGGTCCAGTACCTCAGGCGCCTTGAACTCGAAGTAGGCATAGGTGCAGTCGAAATCATCATCGTGGTCCCCGATGTATAGGGGGTGTGTTTGTAATTTGGCTATTGTCTCTGGCAAGCATTCATAGTCTTTTTCGCATTCCTCGCAGCCCGACTCGCCCCATTCCCACCCGTCCCAACATTCGCGGTTCCCGCCACCGTTTCTAGTGAAGAGGATGACTTTAGTACCATCCTCGGACAGGTGGATATCCCTGAATCTGCCGGGGCTATATTCCCCGTCTATCTGGAGCTTGTCACCGTGATAACTGAGGTTCAGTGATTTCAAAAGGATGGGGGATATCGGATTCACGCCGAATAGCATATTGTAGAGTCCCATCATCATCCCCTCATTATCCCGCTGATCCAATACGTGATGAGGACGACGGTGATAACAATTGCGATAATGGTGATACCGGTGGACAAGATTGTCAGCTTCGACTTGGTATCTTCATTCACGTCTGTTTCGCCTCGGTCAGCACCTTTCGGCCCTCATCGGTTAGCCTGTAGCATCCCCTGTATGGGCGCTCAATCCAGCCGATCTTCAGCAGTTCCCTCATGATGTATCGCACCCGTTCGGCGCTGCCCAGTCCCGATTCCTTCGCCACCTCCGCGGGCGACGCGCACCCGAGCGGCAGCTTAACGCCCAGCTGGACGATCGTCATCATGATCTGGAACCTGAGATTAGTGAGGCTCATGATTCATCCCTCCATTCGGGATGATGTTGGTCCAGCCAAGCCGAGAATTGTTTCCTTTCTTCTGCCAAGCCGGGATAATCGTGGTAGGGTGCGAGATAGCGACCCGTGCGTGCTTTCTTGCCTGTGGTTTCCCAGTATTCTTTCAGGTGCGGGATCAAATCGTCCCTGATGTTGATGTATGGGTATTTCCCTTCTTTCTTTTGTTCCTCGGTCCCCCATTTCATCTGATACGGCACACCGCATTTGCTACAGCCGGCCTCGCCTGATAAATCCGTCCATGCAACACCCATGGGATCCGCTCCGCAGATCACGCACGTCATTTCAGCATCGCCTCCAGCAGCTTAGTGAACATCTCAACGTCTACGCCGACGAGATCGAATTTCTCCGCCACCCAGCCCACGTCGAGGTGTATGTTGCTCGGGATCAGGTAGCCACGGCAGTTCGCCATACCCGACACGACTATCCACCCGACCCTTATGCTGCCTAGCCAGCCGCAGTCTACCATCCCCTTCACGGGGGTCGCAAGCGCCTTGTACGATGTGCCGTTGCCCGGCTCATACTTGCCGAAGATGATGCCATCCTCACGGTGAACCACCGAGGGGCCGCGTAGCTCGAATTCGACCATCAGTCATCGACCTCCTTGATTGTCGTAGTGTCAATCCACTTGTTTTCTACTTGGTCTATGAGATGCAGGACCCGCTGATACTTGTACTCTACTTCGATCTCAAGGACTGCCTGACGTATTATTATCTTTGCGTCCCAGAACTTCTTGGCGAGGCCTGTGAACCATTGCTTGATACCCTCTATTTCCTCGTCGTCGTCTCCGATGTCGCGGAGATCAGCGGATATGATCGCGTCGCCCCAATAGACTCCACTTTCATGGATGTTTGTGTGGTCCTTTTTCTCGTAACTGTCTACTTCTGGCCATTCCACGAAATGGAGGAGGCAACCCCCTTCACTGCCCATGGGAGCGTCTTCCTTGAGGATCCTTATGACGTCCTCGGCGGTGGGGGCGCTACGGGCTATGCGTCGCATTATGTTGTCGATGCGTATGATGCCTGCTAAGTGAGTCCATCGGCTCATTCCCTCTCAGCCTCCTTTTTACTCTCCTCCTCTTCATAGGGAAACCGTTCTGTGATTTTCAGTTCTACTATTACCTCGTTGACATATCCACATTTAGAGCATTTTAACAGAGTTCCTCGTTTCAGGTTCATCTCAGCCCTCAGCCTCCTTCGTCTCCTTCTCCCACTTCTCCAGCTTACGCTTGTACTTGGCGATGGCGACCTTATTCAGCTGGTTGGCCTCATACGCGGTAGCATACCATGATTCCTCCGGCTCACCGGCCAGAATGAAATCACCGCTCACAGCCCTGAAGCCCCTGAACCGCTTCAGCCCCGTCGGTATCGGTGGCTCGATGACCTCAATCCGTCCCTCCAGCTTGCTGGAATGGGCTAGGTCTCGGCATTTCTCTATGTCCTCCTCACTGAGCAGGTAGGTGCCACCGACCTCTAGGTTTCCGCATCCGCGTTCATTGGCGGAGCCGAAGTCGTCCTCGTAGAGTTGCCACTCCGTGACGCCGCGCTCCTTCAACGCCTCCTTGATGTCCACGCCCGCGTCCACGACGTAGCTGATGCCCCGCACCGTGAACCATGCGAAAATCCCGGTCTGCGACCAAACATCGCCGTCTGGATTCTGTCCGTGAATCGCGTTCTCATGTGCCAAAAATACCCGTGTCACGTCTTTGATCACGCCCCTCGGCACCATCGGCACCCGTTTGCAGGCGCCCATCCTGCGGGCCTCCTCGATGAAGCCCTCTGGGGTGTAGAAACCTCGGCCGACGTGCATGATGAGATCTACGGGATGCGTCGCCAGCACTGGGCGTTCCAGCTTCATCAATTCCCTAAGCTGCGCCTCGGATAGCTTGGACCTATACTGCTCCGTGCCACACTCGCAGATGACCTTGTTCGGGTTGACGGGGTGTGGCTCCCACACGTGCTTGTGTTTCTCCATTATATCATACCTCCTTTTTTCATTTGGGATTCCTCCCGACCGCCTACGGCGGTTTCGTCCCTTCCCGGGGACTTCTCAAGGGAGTTTCTAAATATGATCACGCCAGCATACGCCATGAGAATCCAGACCGCGGCATTTGCCGTCGTCGACCCCCAATATATCTGGGCCGTGAACGGTTTGAGCCACGTCCAGATCCCCGTGACCCACGCAAATGGCTCCAGCACGAGGTCTAGACCCCACGCCGCCAGAACCCCCACGGCTGCGCCGTGATCCTCCGCCACAACGTAGGCCAGCTTCATGATGAGAATCCACATAATCGGCACGAACAGCGGCACCCCCAGCAGCTTCAATGGAAAATTTCCATAGACATACGCGCCCGATGCCACGCCTGTGGCTTCTAGGCTGAGCGCGAAGATGCCCATCACCGCGCCGGGGTATTTAATTTTTCTCATTCTATTGGCGCCTCCGCGATCTTCAACCCCGCATCCGATGCCAGTAGTGTCAAACACAGGTTGACGTAATCGCTCTCCGTGATTATGCGAAGCTTCCAGAATGTCCATGCCAACGCCTTGAGCAGCTTCAATCTGAGACTTTTCATCACAGTAAACTCCTCACCCTCGGTTTGACCCCGTCCCGGGCCGTGACCCTCATGATCGACGCGTTCCGGGGCCAATGCCTCTTGCACCAATAGCATATGTAGAAGTCACTCCTTGAATCCGGGCTTTTTAGGAATGCATCTGACTTCCAGTTGTGGGTTTTCAGCATCAACATCTTCTCGCAGAACGGACAATTAGGATTCAATTATTTTACCCTCCTCGACGTCGTAAAGTCCCACATCCCACATCGGGCCGGACTCCTCCTCGCAGGCCCTGTCCAGCAGATTCAGGACGCTCTGCACGAAGTGCAGGTATGGCGCCCACAGCCCCAACCTGCCCATGACATGCATGACGGCCATCACTATGCTGAGCCTCATCTCATCTCCTCCGGGTGGTAGGTGAATATCGAGGACGTGGGCTCAAACTTGTGAACTTGGAGGAGTTCCTCCATTGGGGCGTTATCGACCCCCTCTGTCTTCTTGAGGACGCCCCAGATTACGGTGTCCTGTTCCTCGTCGGTGAGAGGGGCAATAACGTCCAGCAGCTTACACCACGAATCGGCGACTGTCATTTCTCAACCTCCAGTTTGTGCCCGCAGTCCCAGCACACGATGATCCCGTTGGGCATAAGCTCGCCACAGCCGAGGCACGATCTCAAGTATGGGTTCGATTTGAAAGCCTCGGCCAACTTAGACAACATCTTACACCACCGGAAGTTTAGAGTGATATTTAAGCTTGCAACCCTCGCACACTGCGCCCCAGACGTGGCTGTCCAGCACAAGCAGGTCAACTTCCTTTCCCCCGATTTCTGCATTGCAGACATCGCAGATTATCAAGTCATCGGGGACGGGGATGTAGGTGACGTCCTCTGACCAGTCTACGGTGAAATCTGGTTTAAGCGCGTAAATTCGGTTCACGCGACCGGCGAAGTACCTCGGGTCGTAGCGACTGACGATTTTTATGTGATTCTTCAAGGCTCATACACCTTCAGATTCAGCTTTCGCTGGATCTCACTCGCCCACACCACGAACAGATATGAATGCTGCCCTTCGCCGTCTTCCGGTCGTTTCAGGATATCGGCGAACTTGTTCACCTCACGCTGCCAATCGCTGATGTAGGTGATGCGCTCGATCTCGGGCAACTTAGGCGCCCTCCTCTTCAGGTTCGAAGCAATCTTTGGAACATATTTTCGGCATCGTGTTTCCCGAAGGGAACAGCGCATCTAGACACTCCTCCCTATTACGACAGTTCCAAGGGCTGATGAAATGTTTCCCAAGTGGGGGGTATTTTTTTACCCTTTCACGAAGGGCCGACCAGTCGCCTACGCTAGATTTGGGCGCTTCCATTAGCTCAGCCTCCACTCAAGCGCTTTGCGGACTTCCTCACAGTCGTCCGGGCCAGCGCCGATAGCTTCCTCGACGACGTCGTAGAACGGTCTGAGCTCCTCCTCCGGCTCAGGCAGATCCTGAAACTCGATCTCCTCCGAGTATATGCTGCCCTCGCGATTGTAGACGTAGTCCTCAAGCAATTTCTCGACCTTTGCCTTCAGGTCCTCGGGATCCCACTTTACGTTCACCTGAAAGTCGTAGACCAACTCGTCGGCCACTTCGTCCAAACTGAATACCTCCCGCTCGGGGTCCTGCTGATATTGGAGAAGTAGTTTTTCTCGGATCTGGTCAGCCGTCACCGCCTCTGCTTTTTCCATCACGTCGCCGAAGTAGGCCTCACGGAGTTCTGTGGCTATCCTATCGGTGATCTCCTTTATCTTTTTCTCGATGAGTTCCTGAAGATCGTATGTGGGGCTATCATCCGCCACGGCATTCGTTAGCTGATTCTCGAACGAATTCTCGACGGTTCCCCTGAACGCCTCCACCAACCGGTCATCGTCATCAGTCGGCTGAGGTTTGCACGGGATACCCTTGATCCTCATGTACTCCGTCAGGTAGATGCCCAACCCTACGGGTTCCCCTGCGGGGTTGGTATATTTCGTGCTCAGCGCCTCAAGCTCATAGGTCTTGTCGCGTTCCCAAGTGTCTAGGTCTCGGTCGTCGACCAAGTCGTGCCTCTGGAGGAACTCAACGCGCTTCCGCACGGCGGGGTTGCTCATGGGCCGCTTCTGCTCCACGTCATTCGGTAGCCCTATCTTCTCGGCCACGCTCGGGAACAGCCCCGCGATGTGTACCAAGGGGTTCTTCTTCTGTGAGAATGCTTGGTCAAGCGTCAGGTGACGGCTCGCCATCGTGCCATATTCAAGCGCCCTCAGCATGTCGTTGCCGAAGGCATCACCATCGCAAAAGAAGGTCATGTGTTTCTTATCGTGGAATCGGTTCGCGAGCTCATATACCGCCCTAGTGAAGTTGCCCCCGGTGGTCGTGATCACACTGTTGGTCAGCTTGCTGAACCCCATGCTCACCAGCCTAGTGCTCGCCGCCATCTTCTCCATGTGAATGATATTCTGAGCGTGATTGATCTCGTACTCGGTTATCCCGCCACGGGCGATGTTCTCCGTGAATCCTATCGGCGTCTCGGCCCTGCCGTAGTCATAACTGTGACCGTAATGAATGAAACCACGGGGCAGGTTGCCGACCGTGAAACTGGAACGCTTGACATCGCAGAAGACCTCAAGGTCGTTGATCGACGCTAGCACGGCGGCGTAGATATTGGCCGTGGTTTGGAAGGGCCTCACCAATTCGGGCTTACCACGCAGGGTGTAATAAAACTCCCTCAGCTCAAGCTGAGGCCCGAGGCTCAGTTCGGCCACGCTCCGCACCCTAGCGGAGCGGACTTCCTTGAACTTCGCGAATTGTTCCTCGACCAACAAGAGGAAGCCATAGTCCGGGTGGAATACCTCGACGCTCTTTCCCGTGGCCTTCTGGGTCATGAACGGCTCCTTGTTGTCAAACGCATCTATGTAGGACTGACGCTTGTCGGTGCCCCTGATTCTAAAAATTTGGCTCACTTCCCTCTCTCACCATCCTTCGGGTAGGAGAGGGCTCATTAGGGTATTAAAGGGTTTCGCTAGACGCGGGGGTGCGAGGTGCCCCAGAGTAGCTTATTGACGCCAACGAACCAGATCACGCCCGCCAGCATCAGCACCGTGGCCGTAGGCCACGGCAACATCAACGGGATGGGACAGTATATGCTCGCAATTTCCATTCCAGACATTTTCTTCAGTTCGCGCGGGCGGTCATAGACGTGAGGGAGGCAGAGGTAGCCCAACAGGGTACCGACGGGCCCCATACATATGATGAACCACACGCCCTTGAAAATGCTAAAGTCCGCCATGAGCAACGGAAAGAGGAGCAACATACCGAGGATCTTGATCCCGATGCCCCAAACGGCGCTCCAGCCGGGGTGGAAGTATCCACCGCGTAAGCTGGCCCCAAGTCTTATCAGCAGATTACTTTGCTCGACCTGAGCCATTTCCTTGAGGTTGCCCTCCACGCTGATCTGGAACAGGATGGTCAGGAAAACGTAGGCGAAATAATACAGTCCGGTGAAACCTATGGTTTCATGGGTTAGGAACCACGCCCATCCGGTGAGACCCGTGAAGCATATGCTGATAGGCAGGAAGGCGAACACGCTGATCTTGCTAAGTCCCGCGTTATATCCCCAGCCCCAGATGACCCATACGATGAGGGAGAACATGGAGGCGGTGGGATTGGCGCCGAACAGTGACCAGATCCCGGCGATGGTGACGAGCAGGGCTAGGCCCCAGTTGATGACGCTGTGAGCCTTCGAAAACTCAATATCACCAGTGACCAAGGGATGAGTACGTTTTGCGGGATCGGTCATGTCCGCGGGTTCTACACCTCTGTAATGTATGACCGTGGTGTCGAGTAGGCTATTCTGCCCGAACGAAAAAAGGTGTACGAGGATGCCGAATCCCGCCAGAAGGAGCGCGCCCGCGAGGGACGCGCCCGCGCCCGCGAGGTAGGGCACCAGCAACAGCAGGACCGTCGCTGGAACTGTTTGCATCCGGCCCACTTGGAACCACCCCTTTAGATTCATCTCTTTTTCGCCCTCGCTGGTCTTCCGTCGCGTACCCATTGATTATAGCAGCTTACGTCGCAGAAGCCCTTGCCCTCAGCCCAAAACTCAGGACGACCCTTACCGCAGTTTGAACATTTCATCTCAGTTCCTCCAATATCCTTTCCGCCTGCGTCCTAATCTGCTCCTTGAGGTTGCTCGGCAAATCCTTCAGGGTTTTGTGATCGACTAGCTTGAACCCGCTTTTGTATCCACCCATCTCTTTCATTTGCCATACCATCACTTTCGTGGTATCAACCTTATCGAACCTGACCTCTCGGGGGTAGATACGTGGCCTGATCCATCCACACATCGGGCACTGCAAATATTCACGTTGTTTCTTCATTCCCAATACCTCAAGAACGGATGTATGCTGAATACCTTCTTATCCAGTTCTATCGCTTCGCGTTCGGTATAATGCATAACGATTCCCGGGATAACCTCTCTGGGAGGCTCACCCTCCCGCCAACCGGAGGTTGGCGTCTTCCAATTCATGAATTGATGAAGTTCTCGATAGGACAGAGCTCTGGTGTTGTCCAACTCGGTGGCTAGACATCGTCGGACACTGTGCCAACCAAAACCCTTCTTCTTACCTAGACCACTCCGCCTGCATACCTGCTTGAACAAACGTGACAGGCTGGAGGGTGATAGTTGCTCGGGGAACCCATATTCACGCAGGCGGGGCGTGATACTCTCAGCGATGGCGTGCCTCTTCCACTCTCGGGATTTTAGTATGAACATGTCTAGGTAGCCTTCATCAAGGTGCAGGTTGGTGTAGGTTAAGCTACCCAGCTCGGCTCGGCGGTAACCGTAGACGGTGGACAGGCAAACGAAGGCCGTGAGGCGTGGGTGTAGATCAGCGGTTATGATTTGAGCGATTTCCTCAGAGGTCAGCGCGGGCCTAGACACACTCTTGAGTTTGGACGTGCTGGTTCTCTTCCTTTTGCCCTTCCTCGGGGTAACAGGATATGGAATTTCGAGGTATTCATAAAACGTTTTTAGGGCGTATTTCGCCACGGATTGGTATGTTTCTTTATATTTTTTGAGGGCCGCCAGATAATTCACTAGGTCTTGAGTTTTGTATGGCGGTGTCCCTGCCTTGCCCATAAATCTCTTGACGTGGAAGGAATAGATGCGGATGGTATCATCCACCAGCTCTCGGATCTCAATCAGGTAGTTCCGATATCCTGAGAGGATCGCCCCTTTTGATGACAACATTTTTATTATATTCATTTTCATTTTTAAACTTTTTGGTTCATTACTATATATGCAATATTAAATCATGCTTTTATTGCGTATTTGAATGAAAATGATATGATAAAACGACAAAATTCGGGGCTATCTAAGACTTTCAGAGGACCGGTGCCAGTGATGTGTACGTTGGTGATCTCGGGCGCTCTAATTACTCCCTAAGAACCGCCCCATTAAACCGAATATTGAGAATTTTTGGTAAACGATTTCGTTGCTCCAGTCAATCCACGCCCCTCTGGCCTCATCAACGAGCAAAATCTTCATGTAGCTCCCTAAAGGCGGTAATACAGCGAACTCGTCAGGGCTGAAACTTAATGATGCAAAGCCATATTTCGGTATGCTCCTCCGGCGCTTCATAACTCCGTTGGATGTTACCGCAACTCCTATGGGCTTGTCGGAATAATAGAGATGGAAAGCAGGCTCAACTATGCCTCTGGGGGCACCTTCTCGCTCATACATCTGGTCTCCATTATTCCAAAGAAAGACCCGAAGATTCTTCATACCCTGTCGCAGGCGGAGCGTCACGTCTTTTCGCCTCTACAATACTAATATTACATTGCCTTTAATGTTTACTATGAGTGTGGACTCGTTTTTCAATCATCTCGCTTAGGGCTTAATCCATTCGGCCCAGTATTCAACCTGTAACCCGATCGGTTGAACATCTACAGCATCATTGCACAGTGCTCTAACGAAAGCCCAACAGTCATCCACAAGCCCCACCGTTTCAATTAACGCGGTAAGATCAAATGAGTCTAAAACTCCCGCGGTTAAAGCGTAGACGCTCGCCAAGTCGCTAGCAACATGGGCATTAAACGCTTCTCCTTCCTCGATTCGTCCAACCCAAAAATCGATGTTTGCGTTGACCCAATTTGCCCCAGCGAAAAATAGCAGTTTAACAGAAATAAGTTCGACAAAATCGGATACATTAAAGTTCCACGCGTAGCTCGTTCCCCTTATGTTTACTATACCCCAGTTTCCATAGTTTCCGGGTGCAGCAACGTTTCCAAAGAACTTGATGCGTCTTTCTAGGATTTTCCCGTCTTGATTTAGCGGCATTTATCCTCTCATCCTCTTACCTCGTATCACAAGAAAGCCGGGGGTCACTCCGGGCGCTCCGCTCCAGTCAATCATATAATAAAGTCTTCCAGCAGTAGCCAGTTTAACCACCGTAGGCGTTCTACCATACGAGGTTTCATGATAGTCAACGCTCCTCGTTTTACCGTCTCCAGAGTTATAGACCACATTACTTCTCCTCGTCAGGGCGACGGCTTGGGTGTCACTGAGTAGATAGAGTTGGAAGGTCTCAATGTTATCCGCTTCAAAGCGGAAGAGAACATCCGTTATCTCAATGTATTTGGCCGTCGGATCATCGAGCGTCAAATACAGTGTTGGTGTCGTAACGTCTAGGGGCTGATCCACATCGAATAGGTTTCCGCTACCATCTTCATCAAGGAGATCTGCTGAAACGATGATGGGAATGCCGACCTTATACATACTGAGGTTCCTATCAGTTCCACCCATTAGGATTCACCCATTTTAAGATTTAGGTAAACTTTCAGATCGTAGGGAGTCGTGGAGGGATGCCACTTCAACAAGACGCATTCACTAGGATCATCTATAGTGTATGTGATGACTTCGTCCAAATTAAGGTCTAACGGGGGATACTGCGTTCTCTCTCCTAGAGTGGATGCCCATACACTTAAGTTATAGCCATCCACGTTTGGAAGCTCTATCACCTCAAGCTGTCCCGCAATGGACGCTTGTAAGGTGATCTTCAATGTTTTAGCTCCGAACGTGGTTATAGGCAACATTGTGTAAGGATCAGTAGCTATATTAGACTCGTTCACCGCCCAGCATACAAGGCTTGACTGTTTCTGAGGCAAGAGATCAGAATAATCTATTCGGTAAAGCCATATCTCCCTCTGCCATGAGCCTTGAGCATGAGGAGACGATCCTCCCCACTGAATAGTATGGAACAGGTTGAACCTTCTACGCTCTGGCAGCATTGTTAAGTGAGGGTGAATGGGGCTTCCTACCATGTTTGCAGTGCGTCCTATATCCAACGCCTTTGAGCCAGTGAATAAATACGTGTAGGGATAGCCTGCGAGTCCACTGGGATAGCCTGCATTAGGCAGTCTCGGAACAGTATAGAATGGGTGTATCTGAAACATACCTGATTGAGCGTAGACCTCTCTAACGCCTAAAACAGCGGGGTCCATGTTGACTAAGCTGTATCCGCCAAAGACTCCAAGCCAGTAATCACTGTAGCCAGCCACCCTTGCCCTATCCACCACAAGGGGCGTCGCGGAAATGTCTACCACGTGACCTACTACCACGTTAGCTCCTGCATCACCGAGGAGCATATGTCCCTCTATTCCAGCACCGCCTTCAGCGCGGAGGATTTGTTGCCCCAGTCCTAATGCAAACGGAACGGTGACGAGCCCATCACTGATTAGAACAGAGAAGTCAGGGTTGAAGCGGTGGAACTGTTGAAGACCCGTAGAGGCTCTCGTGGAAAGCACTATCCACTGATCGTTGAAGGGATCGTAAGTGGCCCCTAAACCAGAGCCTACCAGAAAATCAGTTATTCCCAAAGCGATTATGTTGGAAATGATCAAATCCTTTCCTATTATGCCTACGAACACCTGTTCATCAGAAAAGTCATTTTGGGTGTATCCAGAAAACAAGAAATAAACGACGTCTGAAGGCGGATACTTAACTAAGCATGGATATTCGACACCTCGGCTATACGCTGTTCCTGCCTGCGGGGCAAGTATCTTAACAGCGTTCCTCGCTACCTCCTCCCTCAGCACCTCCCTCTGTTCTTCGGGCGTCAAACCTCTATTCATTATTCATTACTCCAGTGATACATAGGAAATGGAAATTTTGATCTCTCCCGGAGCTCCAGCAGCCTTTGTTCCGGGTCCCAAGTTCTGGAGACTCACATGAAGCTCGTTAGTGTCGTCCTCGTCCACGTACTCCAATCCGCCCCCACGCCCCAACTTTTCGTCCAAATAATATTGATTTGTAACGGCTATTTGAAACCCGTTTGTGCTTAGGTCAAGGTCGACCGCGCCTATGAAACGGTCTAGGTCAAGGTCGGTATCGTCAAATCCGTCCGTTCTCCAGAACAGAACTCGGTAATGTTTGTTTTCATCGGCTTGGATCGCTGCGCCTACTATCAGTATCCTGTTACTCTGGAGACCAGTTAAATTTTCATCCTCCTTCGCGTTGACCGCGATGGCTGAGGTGAAGTTTACGTCCTTGTCCGACTCGATAATGTGTGCCTTGCCTATTGATGTGAGATCGAATTGCGACTTGAGTTCATCTTTTCCAACGCCACCACCCTTTGGCATCTAATCACACCCACACCATGATTTCTATCACGCGCCCCAGCACTGGTGCCGCCAGATACACTGTCATCCCCACCAAATACAGATCCTGTTCCCAGTAGGTCACATTTGACAGCACCGTTCCATATGGCTCCGTCGGCGTCGCTACCAACCCCGTCGCGAATGCTAACCTGAAGGCATTCCCATTCCGTTCCGATATTGTGAATCTCTTCGTCCCCCTCGGCAGGACTTGACTGTACTCGGTATTCGCCAAGGCCAGCGTCACGTTGTAGATGTACGGGGTCTGCGCGATCAGTGTCATCTAGCCTTCCCCCTTGATCCTCAACGTCCCTGCCAATCCCGAGCCTATCACGTACAGCGTTCTCCATGCCACGCGATATTCATCCCACATTCCCGGCATGATCCTGTGCTGGATACCGGTGGCATGATCGAATCTCACCAGACACTCCTGATCACACCAGAACCGGGTTCGCTTCGCGAACTCTGCCAAAGGCCATGACGCCGGTATGAAAGCGTTCGCATTCGCCCCAATTA
>SDBU01007404.1_pt1 | contig 12660 bp, 22 predicted proteins | sample 2277071 | NCBI WGS metagenome assembly SDBU01 (sample SAMN10397929, study PRJNA504765) | marine sediment metagenome | isolation source: marine sediment core GS08_GC12, 126 cmbsf | place: Arctic Ocean: Gakkel Ridge, Loki's castle | collected 2008 | reverse complement strand
CCCCGAAGGTCTAAGGTGGGATAGGGTAATTAAACCTGAATATTTTAACGCTGTAATAGAATGTAAACTCAATGCCGATTTTGAGAAGTTAAGGGGTAGAGAGTGATATAGAGTTATGAAGATATATACTGAAAGGAGGGGAAATGAGGTTGAATTTGATTAGGTTGATCTATCTGTGGGGTGGTATAACGGGGGCTTGTATGGTATTAGGTTTTAATGATGAGTTATGGGCAAGGCTTGCCGTCTATTTTGCTCTTTGTTTTATCATCTTCGTAGCTTCTCTAGATAAGCAATGAAGTAGAGAGTGATATAGAGTTATGATGGAACTAAGAGAGCGTGACTTTCAGGAGTGGCTGAGGCAATTAGCTGGAACATATAACTATCTGTATTATCATACACACAGAGCGACTCACTCCCCTGCTGGATTCCCTGATGCGGTATTGGTAAGGCTTGAGCCAAAGCCCCGACTGATATTTATCGAGCTCAAGACGGAAGACATAAAGAATAGTCAGCCATCAATAGATCAGTGGATTTGGTTATACATCCTTCAGCAGTTATCAGCGCCTGTTGAATGTTATCTTTGGAGACCATCAGACAGAGACTTTATTGAGGAATGTTTGCGTTAAGAGAAAGAGAGGTAGAAGATGCAATGTCCAATCTGTAAGTTATCCACTGGTTTCTACTACTGGCAGAATGTAATCCCGGGCGGACCAGACCAACGATTGGACTACTCACTCTATCAGAGGAGCTATGTAGTGGGTCCACGAAAAGGTTTGATTACTTGTCAGATAATGGAAGAAGGGGAGAAGCCCATCTCACCCCGTTGCTTTCGGTGCTACGATAAAGCTGTAAAGGAAAAGTCTAATGGGTGAACAGAAGGATAGAGCTGAGCTGAGGGAGAAGATACTTGCTATTGAGCTTTGCAAAACAATGGTTGACTGCCCAACAGACTATGATGACCCTTGTGCTGAATGTAGAGCTGACCAAATCCTAGCCCTCATAGAAGAAGCCAAGCGTGAGGAAAGGGAGAGGATGATACAAGTATTAGAGAATGCTAGTTACGCACTTGATGAGAAAACGTGGCAAGCCCTAAAGGGAGACTAATAAACATCTTACCGAATGAAGGCAGGAGATACGTTATAAGCCACTGTGCTGGGTGTTACACCCTCGTAAACAAAGGACTTGACAAAGACTAAAGAGTAGTATAATCTAGTGAAACTAAGTATGAGAGAATGTGTTGAATAACTCACAGTATTACCGAACTACCGATACCGCCCTGGCAACTTATCTTTTAATTCAAGAGTTTAAGTTGCTGGACATTGACTACTCTGATGTCCGCTATGAGTATTTCTTTAAGCATACCGATGGGATAATAGACCACGCCCAGAAGTATGGAACCGGAAATGCTCTTGTCGATCCGTCCGTGTATCAGAGAATCAACCGCCAACTAGCTAGAGTGCTAAAGAATAAAGGGCAGTGGCTGGACTAACGACTGGAGGCAATTATGAAAGAATGTAAACTTTGTGATGGGTCAGGGCTAATCCCTTTCAAGAACAAGGAAGGTAAGGTAGTTCCACATACCTTTGCTCATTGTGATTGTCATCCTATTTATGGACTGGATCCTAACCCTGAACCTTATCAACCCAGCAGACTAGTAGCCTTTGACTTCCCCTGTAGCAACTCGTATAGAGGCTATTACTTTGAACAGTCTGTAGGTATAGACCCCGGCTATGTAGCACCAGAGCCAGATACCGCAGACGTAACAGCCCTCCAAGAAAGGATAGAAGACCTTGAGGCTTTGATAGCCAGCAGAGGGCAGATGCCACGGAAGTATCACGATGACATACATCAACTCAAGGCTCAGATGATACACCTGCAATCTAAAGTAATCGGTTATCAGGCACAGAAGAAAAAGGAAGTCAACACTACAACGCCGGGTAGGGAAGATATAACTGATAAGGTGTATAGATGAAAGATACTATGCCAACGGTAGGGGAAGTTAGAAAGGGCACAGAGGTTGGTTTCAAAAGTCACGGTAAATATATTTGGGTGGCTTGTGCGGAATGTCGCAAGGAAAGATGGGTTTATCTATCAAACTCAAAGGGAAACTATCTATGTTGCGGTTGTGCTTTAAAGAAAAGATGGCAAGGGCCATTCGGCAAGTATTACAGGGGACCCAAGAATCATATGTGGCAAGGGGGCAGAACTCATAATGGTAGTGGTTATATTAGAATATGGGTTTCTCCCAATGATTTTTATTATCCTATGGCTGATAAGAAGTCTTATGTCCTTGAGCACCGTCTTGTGATGGCAAAATCTCTTAGTCGCAATCTTCATTCGTGGGAAATAGTTCACCATAAGAACCACATTAAAGGCGATAACCGAATAGAGAATCTTCAACTTGTTAGTGATGATAGACATCAACAGATTACTATCTTAGAAAACAAAATAAAACGATTGGAAGATGAAGTAAAGGACCTAAAATATGGCAGGCAAGTCTATAATAGAGAAAATTGAGCCGACAGGGTTTATCAAGGCTTATCTTGACTATGCCTCTAAACTTACATCAGCAAGTTTAGAGTTTAAGCTGGCTGGCGCATTAGCTACACTGGCTACTTGCTGTGGCTCTAAGATTATCTACCCCGGCTATGGTGGACAGAGACAGTGGCCGAACCTCTATGTCTTATTGATAGCTCCATCGGCCTTTGACTACAAGACAACCTCAGTCCGTATTGCTAGAGACTTGATTGCAGAGGCAGACGAGGAGTTAATTCTATCTAATGAAACAACTAGGGAGAAATTCATAGGTCTGTTAGGAAAGACACCTAATGTTATCTGGGCTATCAATGAGTTCGCTGCCGTGTTAGCGGTTTGGAATAGAGACTATGCAGGTGGATTCCGTGAACTGATTACAGACCTGTTTGACCCTCAAGAGAAATACGTCAGGGAGAAGGTGGGGAATATAGGGGGAGACCAGAAGATTGTAATTCACAGACCGGCACTGAGTATCTTTGCCGCTTCAACACTGGACTGGCTGAAGGAAAAGCTAACTGAGGGAGACCTGAGAGGTGGACTTATGGGAAGGTTTATCATCTTCCCACCCGGGGATAAGACAGAGGACCCCGGACTGCAGACAGCGAAACCACCACACGATGACCTGATACACCACTTGAAAAGTCTGCGGTCATTAGACCAGTCGTGGATTGATATAAAGGGAGTGTTGAAAGAATACAGTGATTGGGAAAAGAAGGCATTGGCACAGGCGGCTAAGAATTATACCCCTGAACTGTCCGGCTTTCAGAGCAGGCTATCCTCTCATGTTCTAAAGTTAGCTGTCTTGTTCTGTATATCAGACCATCCAGAGCCACAGAAGAAATACACCTTGAGCAGTGAGAACCTCTATAAAGCTATAACGCTGGGCAAGTGGCTGACTATACAGTCAACAGAACTTGCTACTACCGGCTTCACAAAATCAAAGACAGAGCAGAATATACAGAAGCTACTGGGTCTGGCTCGTCAGGATGGTGGGATACCTCGCACTCTAGCTCTCCGAAGTCTCCACATTACATCAAGGGAACTAAAACTACTTGAGCAGACAGCCGTAGAGAGAGGGGAGTTAAGACTGGAGAATGAAACAGGGGTGTCGAAGCCAACGACATTCTATGTAGCTGTTAAAAAGGAGGAGGTATGATGAGTAGGTATTCAAGGATAGGAGAACCATATTGGGGTAAGTGTGGCGACTGTGGTGGCGAAGTTGACAAAAGAACAACATCTCATAGGCGTGATATTTGTGACACTTGTTGGGAGAATAGAGGGTGGCTGATAAAGAACCGAGAGTTAATTGGTATGGCTGAATTTCAGAAGATACAACGAAGTATGGGCGCTCATAGGGGAACAGCTAAAAGAAGGATAGAGAAATTAAAGGCAATGAAGTAGCTGATAAGTCCTTACTTGTTCTTCATCTCACCACCAGCCCTGGGCTTGGCCAAGGTAAAATACAAGTGTAACAATGGTGAGCGCGATCCCACCGTATCCACCTATAGCCTTCTTGCTCATCTTGTGGGCAATCGGACTAACAGTTCTCTCTTCGACCTGAGTTTTTAATATATCTAGTTTACTGATGGTACTTTGCGTAGTGCCATTTAGTTCTGCTACATGCTTTTCGAGAGCTTCTACTAACCGCCAGATATTACGAGTCCTCTCATCTATCCTGCCAAAGCCCTCAGCGAGCTTATGGACAGCATCTAAAATCTCCTGATATTTAGCCATAACTAATCTCCTTTATCTATCTACTTCTCTGCCCTCGCTGTGGTTTTGAATTCTTAATTAAATAGGGTTTTGCATTGAACCAAGCAAGTTGCCCAAATAATCTAACGCTCCAATATTCAATAAAGGCTATGAGCCTTCCAGATTTATGCTTCCTAAAGGCAACTAACATAGCTTCATAAAATATACGGTCAGCTTCCTTCCGAGTAATAGGCTTGCCCATAATTTGTTTTGTTTGGTAGAGCCAATCGTGAAGTGGAGATGGTTTGTTGAATTTTGCCCAGCAAGGGAAGAGCCAGAGGAACTTCGGTATGCTGGCAAAGTCTGTATCAAAACCCTTTGGGACTTTGATAATCTTATTACTTCGCTTACTGCCTCTATGATAAGTGAAAGGCAAAAAGAGTCTCCACCTTCTCCCACTAGCTAAAGGCGATACTACTAAAGGGGTAACAAAGGAACTCATCTAAATATCATCCTTTTGATAAGTATGACTGCTCCCGATAGCACCGCTCCCAGAAAAAGCCAGCCTACTATTAGAGTTGTTGCAATAAGCGTAATTGCGAATTGTTTAATTGCTATCTCCATAATCCCCTCTATTGCAATAGGTGTACTGCAAACTTGGACAGGTCAGATTCATCATCTATAGTACCATCTGATGCCAGAGCATAGACAACTCGCATTTCAGCACCAGTCTTAGGATTCCCACAGAATATCTGGAGTATGTAGACATCTACTGGGTCATTGGGTGGGTCAGTATAGATAGCAGGCGTTCCTGGCTTATCAACCATACAGCAACCAAAGTGTGTCCAGACAGCACAACTAAAATCTTTTGGGCAGGTAAGATTGTAAAACGGACAAAATGCCATATATCACCATCCATTCTCCGCAGCCATCTGCTTGTAGGTTAGAGAATTCTTTTTATTATGCTTAACATAGGTAATCAGTATTGAGCCTACATAAGCACCAACTATAGTATAGTATAACTTTGCACTCTGCCAGCCCTGCACCTTACCTTGAAAGCTAGCAGCTATATTTACAGTCCCATCATTGACTGTTGTTTTAACTACATCCTTTGTATTGACAAAAGCACCAACAACACCATCAGCAAACCGAATTGCGATACTACCACCATTCTTCTTCTCAGCTGTTATCATAAGGTCGCATATCTCAATAGAACCATCACCGTCGGGACTGACTAAAACTGTTTCTGATACAGCAGCAGCCCAACTTACAGAGTCCCACTTACTATGAACCTTCTGAGGTGGAATGACGGCAAGTATCCTGCCAAACGAAGTTGGAAAGAACTTAGCTGCTGCCTTATCAACAGCGTCTCTAAGGCTAACTGGTATCATCAGCTACTCCTATTAATGGTAGTGAAACTCAACCCATCCCTGATAAGTATTGTCGTTGGCTAGTTCTGACTTCAGGTACCATGTCTGATTTTTGGGGATTATCCACTTTGATTCAAGTTCTAACACCTGCGGTGTAGTAGTAAGTAGTATACTACCGCATGACTGACCAGCCGTTATGGTAGCTAAGTCGCCACCAGCATCATTGCAGTAGAAGTCTCCTTCGGCACTCAGTGCACCGCCTGAGTTAGCATTCGCAGGAGTAACAGACGTCCCATTAGCAGAATAGGTGAAAGCTCCTCTAGTGTAAGCAGATACCCAATCGTCAGGCTTGTTAACAGTTGTCCATAAGACACACCTTACAACAATCAACTCCACATCTGCCGTGTTCTTGATAACAGCCCATACCCAGTTACTAGTAAGTACCACAGCAGGCAGTTGCTTAACATAGGCATCCTTATGGTCAATGTTTGAAAGTTCTGAGGCAGCAAACGACTTTGCCTCCACAAGTGCTCTTTTCTCAGTGCTCACCCCCATTCCTATCTGTGTACTAGGGTCTCTAATTGTATCTCCCATAATGTCCTCCTTTATTTATTCCAGATTTGATGTATATTCCTTAATATCATCCAGCTTTTTATTAGTCTTCTCCAGTTCCTCCAGTATTAGTTGAAGATTCCAGAGCATAGCATCAGCATAATTCTGCAAGGTTACGATTTCCCCTTTTACCGATGGGGTCAGGTCTCCTACTATAACTCTTCCTGTTTTTGGGTCAAATCTTAATGCCATTATTTCACCTTAAAAGTATTTGGGGAAGTAGGGTGCTTGCTTCCACTTTAGCCACTCTTCATACGAGGGAATATGTCCAAATATCTTTATCATATATGGGATATCGTTTATCATATAAAAGTTTAGCCAATTCTGATAATCACTCTGTTGATAGCCTAGGCCAGATGGTGTAGGTGCCGGCGTTACCGCACTTGGTATGTCCCTACTACTAATAGGTGATACATAGGTAATTGACATCCCGCCTAAAGCTAATTCGCACTGATAGACAGCCTGCCCTCCTAAGCCAGCCCAGAAGGTGCGTCTTAGTCCAGAGACACGGAGTAGAGGGTCGGAAGGATAGGATACTGTGGTAGTAGCAACACATACCAGACCCCAGTACACTCCACCAGGTGACGTAGGGGTACCAGCAGGTGTAGCTGCCATAGTTATTAAGTCCCAGTCATATAAGATAACTGTATCTATTAGGTTACTGCCAGTTGTATCTGCATCAGATACTTGGATATTAAGAGCCGTATCAACAGAACTCCTCCTAACAGTAAAAGTATATGATTTACCAGCACCTGGAGAGGTGGCTAGTTTGATATAAAATTTCTTGATTTTTAACGCTTGGGCAAGTTGTCGGTAACCAGACTCCACACTACCCCAGCCATTCATGTGATTAAACAGGTCACTATAGTAGGTAACTGCAGTGTCTGGTGACTGATTTGTTCCACAGAGAAGCACTGACTCACCATCAGTATCAGCTATAAAGGTGGAACCCCAGAAGCAGAACCTGTTGTCAGAACTACTATTCGCTAGTTCAAGTGTAACAATATCTCCAGCAGCAACTGTTACCTCGTGGGTAGTATCGCTTGCTGTTACTTCTCCACTATCCTCATAAACGGTACAAGTCAGAGTTGTACTTACACCATTCTTCCTAAGAGTAAATACATAGTCGCTAGATGTTAGGACAGCATTAAGCCTCACATGGAGATTCTTAATCTTACCCGCAGTAGGAATAACCTGTCTAGCATCATCTTCATACTGCCAACTAAATCCAGTAATTCCACTATAGCGAGTCCTCTCATCTGCCATTATGTTGTATGAGCCCCCAAGGAGAAGGCTCTCCTTAGCAACACTACCTTTGAATACGGTACTATGTCTTGAGATAGTGGAATCTGGAGTTGCCGTGGGAGTACACATAATGCAAACTCTATCCCCTGCAGCTACTGTGACTTCATTGCCACTATCAAATCCAGTTGTATCGCTATCAGATATGGTCACCGTAAGAGCAGTGGATACACCATTGACCCTTAGAACAAAAGCATATGATTTACCAGTGTCGGGAGCAACAGATAGAGAAACCATAAGGTTCTTTATTACCCCTGCCGTTGAAATTATCTGGTTGACATCAACCTCATTAGGAGACCAAAGATAAGCAGCACTCAACCCTATATAATGTGCTGGTAGGCTAGTAGATGGCGTGCCATATTGACCAATGATGACTTGCTCCATTATGTTCCCCTGTTATCAAATATTTGAACTCTATCACCTAGTTCCACCCTAGCATCCATCGGAATTACCCCTCTTGTGCCTCGTCTCTGGTCTTTTAATTGCCAGCCTAACTCGGCAGCCCTGAGTACACATTCCTCATCACTGCGAAATCCTGTCTCCCATAACTCGCCACCCATATCCCCCTTTGCTGTAACAGGCATAAACGACCCGTCATAGGTTGCGGTCTCAGCAGGAGATACCCACCCCGAATAATGGTCGGTATCAAACCAATGCCCTTCGTAAGTTGGAAATTCATCCTCACCACCATATATTACAATGTGATTTGGCACCATATTTAATCGTGTGTTCTCTACTTCATAGAATGGGTGCCCATCAGCCTCACTGGAATAATAGGTCTCATTTACCGTATCGCTTTCCTGCGGATAAATAATTCTGAAAGCCATCCCCGCTCTCGGAACGAGAACGCACTTCGTTAATTCCATCAGGCTTATAATCAAATCACCATAGCTCTGATAAGAAAAAGGGGAGTCAGCATTGATTACACGCAATGTATCTTCAAGTTCTGTTGGGTATGGGATAACCGTACTAATCTGCCCATCATCCTGAGTTCCTAGAGCATCTAATGTAAAGGTCATTCCAGTCTGTGCGTATAGCTCATTTTCAATAAGTTGTTTTAATACCTCATAGATTGTCTTATTCATTAAGGATAGCATCCAGTTAGTTTCATCGTGTCTGTGTATATCTATGTCACGTGCCGGGTAGCTTTTGACAAGCACTGGTTGCGTGTTAAGCACCGCACCCCATACACCGGCCATTGAAAGCTGAGTAACAAGCTGGGGTTGAGAACCCTTCTGTCCACCCGAAACATCCCCTTGGTGCATTACCCACATTCTAGGAGCTACAGCCCCAGCCGCCGTATCCCACTTGACACCTGAGGCGGTGTTATGTCCCCATCCTAAATCTACATAGTATCCTGTCAAATCGGTAGGGACAGTCCTGGCATCATTTTGAAGAAGTATTACCCCAAGGTCGCTATATTTCTCCTCTGTCTGTTGAACATATAGGGATTTGTTAGTGGTAACTGTAGGGTCAGAAGAATAGTCGTGTGTAGTTCCACCATCCTTGGAAGTGAATATACACCTAAGAGCAGGAGCATACCCCCCAGTAGGATATCCTGCGGTCTGTGCTGTAAGTAAATCTGGGTGTAATGTATTAGCCATTTAACTTCCCTGAAAATATTTTATTCAAAATGTCCAAATTGCTCCCTCTCATTTCGCTTATATAAGTAGGAGGTAAAGAATATGCTAATTGACATAGTTCCCGAAAAGAGCAGTATTAAAGCAACCGTAATTACAACACGTGAATTGTCTGAAATTATTGAGGCACTTCAACTCTACTTGGCTTTTCATAATAATGATGGACAAATTCTATCTCCTTCCTTTATGATGCCCTATCCAACCTTTTATACACCTGAACATAAACAATATCGGGAGAAACACATTAGCCGACTGATAGCGGAACTAGCTAGAATTAAAAATAAGGATTTCGATGAGATGGTAAGTAAAATATTAGACTAATCCCCCTTATGCTGCCTATATGTAGGCTATATGCTACCAAATCAATCCCTCGGATACCTTCTTGAGCTAGGGAATCCACCATAAGTCCTAAGCTCAGACTCTACCTGAGCCAGTTCAGTCCTACCCCAAGACTCAAACCTTAATCCCCCTTGAGCTACTTGTAAGCGACTTGCTACAACCCTCAGACTTGCTATTGCCTCGTTAGCTACCTCACTGGCTGCCCTGTAATCTGCTGATGCTGCATTAAGTGACTGTGCAGCATTTGCATTACTCAAAGAGCCTTCTTGGAGATATGTTTGCCCAGCTAGAGCGTGTCCTTGAGCCAAACCTATCTGAGAGGCAGCTTGTCCCATATACTCCGCAGCGCCACCACCTACGGGTATTGTATTAACCAAGGCAAGGCCAGATACAAGAGAGGATGTTGCTAGTGCTGTCGGGCCAGAAGTAGCTACAACAATTTTATCAAACTCATCCCTAGCATTTTTAACTGCACCATCGGTAGTAGATGCTGACTTGTCTATCTCTGCCCTAGCTAGTGCAATGTCTCCCGTGCCAGCCGTTGTTGCTAGTAGAAGTATTGGTCCAATGCCTTTAAGGGCGTCAACCGCAGTCGTTATCGTAGCAATCGCAGTATTCACCTGTGCGTAGTATAGTGTAGATTTAGAAATACAAGCCCTAGCGCAAACAAGTCGTATAAGGAAGTTCTCCTCTGCTGGCTTTAGGCTTGACTTCTTAAAGTATATAATGCTATCCCCTGGAGCAGCAGCTTCTAACCCGGGATAGAAGCCAATATTACTTCCCGCAGCCACTTGATAGTTAAGAGTTACTCCTGTAGTAACAGTATAGGTTGTTATGTGGTTTTCTATGGTGAATTGGTCTCCTGCCTCTACTATTTCAGCATCAGTAAAGCTCTTAATCTGCATAGTTTTTGCATCTACAACCCCTGCCGTGTGCACCTCGCCCACCAAGTCAGTTAATTGGCATACTATTTGAGGGACAGCAAACTTAACCAGCACTTGAACATCATTTAAGGTCGTTAGTGTGGAGTTGCTATCAGGAATTACACTATCATAAACCTCAAGCTCTATTACATCATCAGAGATTTCTGTGAAGTTTCTCGGTGTGCCTATAGGGTATTCTACGGACTTAATCCACATAAAAGGCATATCACCGATAAATATTTGCCTCTTATTCCTACATCGTTTGTTGTATATTGCGTAGTTCTCATTGGCATCCATTATATCAGCACTTAAAGTATTGACCGAGGTAGAGCTATTAGCCAGAACGACAGCCCAGGTATGGGCGGTCGTGTTGTGGACAACCTTTTCGTAGGTAGCATCTCCAGCAACGAATTGTAGTTTGACTAGGTCAGTTAGAGAACTAGCCGTGCCTGTTACATCAGTCCCCGTTCTTGACTCAAGTTTATATATTACATCAATAAGCTGGGGACTATGCCTTGATATAGTTTTTAGCTCATTCTCTATACCATATTGTGTATCAGCGGTGGCAAAGATAGATGCCCCAGAATCCTGCAAATACTGAAGTATTTCGGCCAAAATCTGTGAATAACTTAACATAGCACCCTCCTACTCACCACCTTGAATTATCTTGTTATTGCCTAAATCCTCAATGTCTTCTGCGTAAGGTATTATCACTAAGTTCTCATAAGAGTCTGGGGTAAGCCTCATCCACGGACCTTCGTTGTAAGCTCTCCAGTCCCAGACCATAGGATAGAGAAACATATTACCCCTGGTTCTTATATCTTTATATCCCATCTCACTGTAGGGCGCTGTCTGACCACAGACGAAGTTAAAGTAACTGCCGTTTACACCTTTACCGGTCTCAGGGAAGTCTACTAGAATACGGTATCCCTGTGCCCAGACATTATCAAGTATAATCTCACCTATCCAGTTGGAGTCGTCAATAGTTTCAAACTTGATTAAGGTATCAACACCCTCTGCCCAGACATCTCTTATCTCTGCTTTGTGTATCGCCCTGTTTTCACCTTCTGCCCTGAGATGTATCGCTGTGTAAAGGTGTTTCTTATCCTCATCTGGGGTCGGGTCTACTATCCTTATATCCTTAATAGTCCACCAGTTACTGTGTCTCTTTTCTGTGTAAATCCCAATGATGTCGGAGGTGTGCCCATCGGTAACTTGTATAGTAAACCCTTCAAGGTGGAAGGAATAAATGTCTGTAAAGAGGAATGGGGAATCATCTGAGGTTAGAATTATGGTAGACACTCCACTTCCCTTACCTCGATAAGTTATCCCATCCTGATACTGCTTAGGTTTGGGTATATCGGTGTCAAGTGTAATCCCAACAGGTATCTCTACCAATAGCTGGGACTTAATGACTCCTTTATTCTTAGCTCCTATAAGAAGTATTGAGAGTAGGAGTAAGACAATTAAGAATTTCCTCATAGGTATCTCCACCTAGTCATATTGTAGATATATAACATCTCTGCCGCTGATAAGATTCTGTTGTAAATCCAGACTTCACCCATATCGCCATCCCAGAAATTAGCACCCGCATCACTCTGTCCGAGGTAAAGTGTTCTGGCAGTTGCGTTCAGGGTGTATGTTCCCGTAGCAGAATCTTGGGCAGTTGTAGCCCCATTATAGTATAATATTGCTGCGGTATTAGTAAAGGTTACTCCAAGACACTGCCATACGTCATCTACAACAACATTACCCGTGCTTATTGTTTGTTTGGTATTACAAATGTGCTGAAAATCATCATCACTATTCAGTGAAAAGAAGTACCCATCAGCAGCATAAGCTCCGTGACCTAAAATAGTATCATCACCCGCTGGGTCTTCAGGCTTAATCCACGCTATTACTGTCATAGCATTAGTAGTCGTAGCATCTAAGGAGGCACTGTCTGGAATGGATATATTGTCATCAAACCCATCAAAGTGATGCCCATTAGGTCTTGAGTGCATAGGGACATTCTCCCAAGTGCAAGCTGTATCGGCAGTTCCATCTGCGTCGGCAGTTCCCTCTTGGTCATTGATTGTAGTTCCAGAGCCTTCATCCATTGGCCAGTATTCTGTTTCATCACCTGGTAGTGTGCCAGCATAGAGAGCCGCTTCTTCTGGTACGGAGAGGTCATCTGTGCCTACAACAACTTCTTTCATTTCACCTACAAAGCCATTCCCAGCACCTGGGTCGTCATAATCCCCAAAA
>SDBU01007403.1_pt1 | contig 12660 bp, 22 predicted proteins | sample 2277071 | NCBI WGS metagenome assembly SDBU01 (sample SAMN10397929, study PRJNA504765) | marine sediment metagenome | isolation source: marine sediment core GS08_GC12, 126 cmbsf | place: Arctic Ocean: Gakkel Ridge, Loki's castle | collected 2008 | reverse complement strand
AGATTTTGTTAAATCAAAAAATTTCAATACATCTTTAACTTTATCATTTAATTTGCTTAACTTTTCTAATGAATATCCCAAATCATGGCATAGTGCTATAATACACCATATAGCATTCGTTTTTTCATTAATCTTTTTTTCTAAATTTTTCTTTTTTAATTCTGCATAATCGATTGTACTTTTATAATAATCAGGACTTGATGCTTTATCATCATTATATATATCATTATACTATACATATACTTATAAACTATAATTGCTTATGATTCCTATGGGTAAACGAATACTACAACTCTATGTTGATGATGAAACAATTCAATTAGCAAAGGCTAAACAAATTAATATGAGTGCTTTATTTAGGTCTATGTTGAGATGTGAAGTAGATTTAGATAAGAGTGAAGACCCCATTAAGAAGCTCAAATTAATGAATGCAAAACTATCAGCGGCTTTAGAAGAGGCAAATAAGACCATATCCAAGCAAAAATCACAACTTTATGATAAGAAAATGAAGGATGAAGGATGGCACAAGCCAAACAAGACTTAATCTATCAGGTGCCTGATGATGTGAGTATGAGAATAACTTATAATGGTAAATATTTAGGAAAATATGATATGTTGATAATGATGGAGGCAGAGGGGATTTGTTGTGCTGTATGTGGCAAAGAAGCCAAAGAAGATATATTCTATTGCGAACAAGATAATATCTTTATGCACAAACAATGTTTAATTGATAATCATAAAATATGTAATAATGCTTCTATTATTGAGATGCAGAATAGACAAGAGTCTACTTTCCATGAAGATAGAGCGGTTGATGTAAGATTTATCGATAAATCTTAAAGCAAAAAAAAAGAGGATGATTATTCCTCTTTCTTTGGTTCTACTTTGAAACAATTAATTGTCTTTCCGCCTAAGACTTGAACTTTAAAGAATGATTTCCCATTCTTATCAACTGCATCCCAAATAGCGATTCCATTTCCGGAATAACTTGGTTGTGTTGGTGTAAATGCCATGTTTAGATAACCTCCGTGTATTTATTTAATTTCATAGTGTCTCTGATTTGTTTCTTTCTTATGGATTTAGGTTTTCAAACCGACCTCATTGTGAGGGAAATTCTTAAGATTTGAACCAAATAGCGTTAAGTGAAATTGGATAAATTGCTATTCATGAGGTTATTGTGAGCATTTACATCACCTTGTTATTTATCTTAGGAATTGATATTTGGGTTAATTAGAAAACACTAAGCACCCAACACAAAGCCACACTTTCCTTTCCTCTATGTAAATAAAGTGTTTTGAATGACAAATACTACATCTATATTTCATATCCTTCACTTCTATCGATAAATCTTCTTTCCCCTTTTAATTTCAATGGTTGGAGGGTTAGAGCATCCACAGGGAACCATTTCTCTTTGTCTGCCATAAAAACATTTCCATTGGACAATTTGAGATATATCCCCAAATATCCAACGTAAGTATTTCCATTATATTTCTTCACTGTCATTTCAGAGGCAAAGATTTTCTTCCAAACCTCTCGTCTTATCTCTTGTGTTTCTTCCATTGTGATTATAAAATGTGTGTTACGATTGTTGCTATGATAATATATCCGAGCACACTTATAGTTACTATTAACCCAATTATCCAAGCATCCTTTTTAGTTAGGTTTGTGTATGAATCTCCATACATCCATTCTTTTTCCATGATTATAAAATGTGAGCTCTTTTAGCTATCTCTGCATCTATGTCGATTAACTGTTCTTTAAACCATCGCTTTGCAAATGCAATCTGCTCCAATGTCCAGCCCATTATTGTCTCTATTTCCATATCTTCCATGATTATAAAATGTGGGCGGGTTACCGTATCCCCACACGGCTTGATTATACACCCACATCCCAGTCTTTCCCAGTGTCCGTTGAGCTTTCTTGGGTCATAGGGGGATGGAGCCAACCCTCTCTAATCCTCAACAGCTTTGTAGCCTCTTACGAATTAAGCTATCCCTACCCAATGCACACGGCAGGATTCGAACCTGCAACTCACAAAAGTGGAGCCGCCAACCGTGTGCAATCATGAGGCTCTTTTACGTGCCTCTTGATTATGAAACCCTCAATATAGGGGCAAATTAAATTAACCTTTTTGTTCCAATTCGGACACAAAGAATCTATATGCATCAAGGATTACCTGAGGGTCCTCATATTTAGACTTAGCCCACGCCTTTGTCAAACATTGCGAGATAATCATTATATCCTTTTGAGACATAAGATTTGCTTGCGGGACATTTGCGGGACTTTTCGGGACATCTCCTTTCACAGCACTCTTCATATCAACCTTAGTGATGTTGGTGTATTTTCCATTCTGCTCAATCAATACAGAGACAGTCCCACCAATTCCTACATCCTTCTCGATATAGTCTGCGAGTTGGTTGTGCCAATCTCCTATCGTTGCTCCGTTAAGGTTCGTTGGCTTATCTGCTTCTGGGCAAGTAAATTTAACAACCCAAAAATTCTTTCCCGTTCTGGTCTGCATCTCCACAATATCGTTAATCTTTATTGTTTCCATCTTTACCCCCTTTCAAACCTCGGGCAATCACTTGCTTCCAAGTAATTCCTAGTTTTGCTTTGAGTAATAGCATTCTCTTGAACTCTGCGTTCTCGAAGAATAGTGTTAGTGTTTTCATTTGATTGTCTCCGTTGCTGATTTAATCATTGTCCCTAGTGCTTTTCCTATTGACATTTTGCTTCTTAAAGAGATGATTTTAAACTTCACCCAATCTTCATCAGAACATACAACATTTATACCATGTGTTCTAATTTTCATACTAAACATAGTTAACTATGCTTTATAAATCTTCCTATTCATCAAACTTAGCGAGTAATGCTTCTATTCTTGCCTTTTCTTTTAGTAAGTCAGCTTTAAAGTAGGTGTCTGTAAGTGTTGTCACTTCTTGGATTTCCTCGTCGCTGATTTTATTTATTTTTGTCATTATGTTCCCCCCACCATCATTACAGTCACATTTGCATGTTCAACATCAATATCAGTTGCATTTGTTTCATTAACTAATCCCAGACTTATTTGTTTATTAGCTACTAAATCTAATATTGCTAATCCACAGAAGTTTCCTACATCTGTGCTATTGCTTAGAGTTCTATGAGCCCGTCCGGGTGTCTGATATGCTCCATCAATCATAATACCGCCTTCTACTTCTATTTTAGCTGATGGTGTGTTTTGTGTAAATGACATATCCCACATAATCTGGTATCTCCCGGCTTTAAGCACAGTTAGAAAATGACTTGCTCCGAATGTAACTAAATTAACTTGTCCTGTTGTCCATGTATCTCCTACTTCCACAGGAGTTGTATCTGTTATAGATACTGTGATTGTATCATTAGTGAACATACTTCCATGAGGTAATCCAGAGCCATCTCCCAACCAAAATGTATCTCCTGTTGAATCTACTTCAAGGTGTGTTGTATCAACAGTCCCCATCTTTGTTTCTCCAGAAATATCTGCATTTGCCCCTACTACAAGTTTATTAATAATATTTACATTAGCAAATCCATCAATATCGAGGTCTGCATTATCTCCTATTGCATTAATCTTAAAATCTGTTGTTGCAGAATTATAAAGAAATTCTACATCCGGAACTGCTATGTTTCCAAAAAATAATTTCTTGTCGTCGCCAATCTTAACATCTAAATTCCCACAATCTAATAAGTTTCCCCTGAGAAATATTGTTTTGTTTGTATTTCCTAAATGTAAATCATTTGTTGGTTGAATAAAATAATCTTGTGTTGTTGTTGTATATGCATCTCCTGCATTATCTATAGAAGTATGAATGTTACATGAGACTCTATCATCAAAACCAAAAATAGAAATTCCATGATCATCTATTCTTTGCATAACTTGTAATTTTCCTAATACGGGACTTGCTATTCCCAGCCCAACATCTCCAGAACTTTTTACTATAAAAAACTGTGGGCGGTTAATATAGAAATCTGATTGTCCTGCTCCTGTTGATTTCCCTTCCATTCTTACATTATTTCCGCCATCCATCCAGCAGATATTTCTGTAAGTTCCTGTATCATCCTTAGCTTTAATTCCATTGATTTCTCCTATTCTAACTTCATTAGTTCCAAATTCCCCGTAGCCTTGTGTTGTTAAATTTCCATTAGAAGCAATAGTAAGTGCACCATTTGCGAATGAAGCACTACCATCAACCATATCAACAAAAGCAACTCCTTCACTACCAACAAAAGATTGTGCAGAACTATCCCATACAAATTGATTATAAAAGTTGGTATAAGTATATCCAGCTATACTCCCAGCCTGGTTATAATGTTCAATAAAACCACCTCTTGAACTAGCAGCAGAACCAGTGCCTTTAAGTATTAATCCTGTGGTTGCTGCTTCTGCATTATTAACTGTTATATTTGCTCCTGCTATGTTTCCTGTTGTTGTTATATCATCCCCATCAGTCTTAGGGCTTAGAATAGTCCCTACACGCTTCCAGAAGTCATTGGAATCAGAATAAAATTTTGTGACGAGGTCGTTGTCTCTTACAGGAACACCATCAATAGAAATAATTCCATTCCATACTACTCGGTCTTTACCTTCACCAGTCCATCCACCCATAAAAAATTTTAGAGGAGTAACTTAATAAAACTATGTTTCAAATATTCCAGTGAGTAAAACAACTGCGTCTGGGTCTGTTAGTTGTGTCGTCCCTTCCTCACAGATTGATACTGTTGTCCCTGTAAATGCCTCATCCTTCGTAGCAGATGAAAGAGCAAAAGATGATTTCCATGTTCCGCATATTTTAGGAACTACCATTAATGCCTCTGAACTTGGTACCACATTGTTAACTATAATAGTGCCCACTCCTGCAATCTTAGCAACTCTCCCATTCGCAGCGACTGCATCTCCCGCACTTGGGGCTTGTGCTCCCTTCTCATATAAAAAATTATTCATAGCCCTAAAAGTCTTATGGTTAACGAATATCATTAAGTTCTCAGTAGAGTAATTCTTCTCACCAATTAACTGTGTTCCAAACATAAGGTCATCTACTATTGCCGCGCTTGCTGCATCCCAATAGGCCGCACCAGTAATAGTCACACTTTGAATATCGACAGGGGTTCCTCCATCAGAAAGAACAGAATAAATCCTAGCATCAACCTTACTAATTATCTTCTCTGTCAACTTTGTCAACGTTCTCTTAATAACATTGATGTTGTTTGTTCGGATGTCTTCCCAAAATACATTATCCTTAACACCATACTTAACAATGAAAGCAGAAATCTCTTGGAACTCTGAAACAAGTTGAGGAAATGCCTCACCTCTTACAAGTCCTTCAGTATTATTTCCAGTAACATCACTTAGAACATCTGGGTCTGCTCTCCAAAATGTATTCTTATTTGCAGAAGTAGAATCAATAGAAACTGCCTGTTTCATAACATATCTGTTCGGAGCAAAACCTTTAAGAAATTTATCAACAACTTCCTTCCTTAATCCAACTGTTCCTGTTTGGTCGGTTCCTACGAAGCCTGCGTTTGCTGAGCCTGTTGCCATTACTTCTTTTTCTCCTTTGGTTTAGATTCAGGTACCGATTCCTCTTTAGATTCAGGTACCTCTTTTGGTTTAACCTTATCCGCTATCTCTTTACCCAGAGCCTCGTCCTTCTCTTCAGGAGTCATACGATGTAAGTTTCCGATTGCCATTAGTTATCTACCCTCACTTGAACTCTTTCGTTAGTCACCGTTTTTAGAGCATATCCTATTACAACATGAACCGTGCTTGCTATCTGCGGCGCAGTTGCCGTCATAACATAATTACCCGGCGCCGCAGTTACAACCTTATCCCAAGCTGTGATTGTTCCGGATGCGTCGAATTCAAGAATACCATTCTGCCATGTTCCTACTCGTGTAGTGTTATCATCAGAAGCCTTATCCGCCGATGCAACCCCCGCGTATGGGTCTGCGGTTGCAACAGAAGCTATTGCGGTTCTTGCAGTAGTTCCTTTCAAAACGGTTCCTTTCGGAATCTTAGTTCCAGAAGCACAATCAAAACCACGGACATCACCCGCATCATTAATTCCATATAATTCAACCTTAGTAACCTCTCTCGCCATGTAATCGGTTAACCGAATAACTATTTAAACCTTCTGTTTTATATCATTTCTTGGAGATATGTTTTCTTTTTGATGGGGTCGTGCATTTCCCCATAAATGTCCTTCTTGTATCCGATTAGATGTATAGATATTCTCGCCGCCGTTAAATCGCTTAGCCCTCTTTCGAGGTCGTCAAACATAATACTAGGGGGGATTTCTTCAGCTTCCTTATATGCCTTTTTAGGAACCTTCATTAATCCTAATATCCTTCTCAAGGTTATCACTCTTACATTAGTCATAAAAGATGGTTTTACTTTATAATCCCCATATTTCAAATTCATAATAGAAAGAACCGTAGGCAAGGCTTCCTGTGGAAATGTGAATTCCATAGTCCCTAGAACCGAATCCCTAAGACCACCTTGAACCAAAATTATTTCTTCCTTATTGTTCTTCATGTTTATTCTACGCCACTTAAAGAATATATTTTGAGCCATTGCTTTCCATAATGCTACTTGTTGGGGAACTCCCCTCAAATAGAATACGAGATGCATTACTTCTTACCTAAATGTTTAATCATTACTTCTGCCGCAAAGATTTTTATGTTCGCCTGTCTTATCATCTCTTTAGCCTGTTCCAATATCTCTTCTTTATCTGCCTTAGAAATTTTCATTGCCATTACTCACTATCAGCCAAAAGTTTATCTGCCATCTCTTGATCTGGGTCTTTTACTTGTTCTTCTTGTCCTGCTGAACTTTCTCCACCACGTGCCCTTTCCGCTCTTATTGTTTCCGCTCTTAATTTCTCTTTATCATAAGCATCATTCTCTGCTTTAAGTTCTTCAGTATCTTTCCTAACTTTTTCAGCAGGCGTAGGCTCAACCTTATCTTCCTTAGAATCATCAACAGGTTTTTCTCCCCCTGTGTCACCCTCATTTGTTTCCCCATCTTCCATAAAATTACATGATACATCCTTTTATAAACCTTTCGCCAACTGGAAATTATTAGGGGCTCCTACTAGATATGAGCCGTGGAATTTTGCCCCCTATGTTATTGTCGCTTCCTGCGCTACCAATAATTCTTCTGCTCCTTCAAAATCCCCTTCTCTGATTAGTGTGAAATAGTCTGCCTTAAATCGTGTGTCGGCAATATCTTGTGCCCTTCTCTCTTCCGTTGCTTGTTGTATTTCTTCTCCTGTTGTTGGTTGTCCAAATTCTTCTCTTCTTTTGTCAAGTGATGCTTGGTCTAGTGCGTTCTTTGTTGCTGCCGCTTTGAAGAAATTCGATACTTGTTTAATAATATTCGCGAATGGGATGCTTGCTATTATCTTCTCCCATGCTTGAGGATTTAATATTTCGTTTACCTCATCTATTGCTCTCTGCTCTCCTTCTAAATCTCCTGCATCCCTTGCTGCCTTTACTCCAAATGATAATGTTTGTAGTGCTTCTTCTTTTAAAAATCCTGAAAAAGGATAAGTTCCTATTATTGTTACTAATATTCCCGCCGCAGGCAAGGATAACCCTGCCTTTGCTACGAATGAAGATGTTAGTCCCGTCGTCTTTGCGTTAGTTGCGAAGTTTGCTGCTGCAGGTGCACCCCTTGCTGCTTGTCCTAATTCTATTAATTTTCCTACGATTGCTTTATTTTGTAATCCTGTTCTAATCTTTCCAATGCTTTCTGAACTCACTTTGATTTTTTGTGCTAATGCTCCCCCCGCGAATGCTACCCCACTAATGCTTAGAGGGAGTGTGCCTGTTTTTAACCTTCCTTCTTTTCGTAGTTCCCTGAATCCCGGTAAGTCTCCGAATACTTTTGATATAATACCTCTATCGTCTTTTGGTTTTTCTTTTGGAGTGAGTTGGATTGTTTCAGGTTCTTCTCTTTCTTTGATTTTTTGGGGTCTCTTAATCTCTTCGGGTTCTTCCCTTCTTTCCCTTCTTTTTCTTCTTTCTCTTTCAGCGGTTCGTTTATCAATCCTTCTTCTGATTGTTGCCTCGCTTTCCGTTTGGATTGTTCTCTTCCCCTTCTTCGCTTCTTCAAATTCTCTCTTCGCTTTTGCTGACCCCAATACAATCGTTTCTGGTTTCTTTTTCTTTTTCTTTTTTCTTGCCATTATGTTTTAATCCTCCATCCCGCTAATCCTGCGATTGCCGTGAATACTATTGTTCTGAAAGTCCCATTGATTCCATAATACATTGCGAAGATTTCCAAAACTGCCAAACATATAATCGCCGTGATTATTACATTATTTGTTTTCATTGTCCTTCTCCCGCAGTAGTTTCAGAAGCATCGATATTCTGCGCCCCATCTTTTGCCTTGTCAGATAATAACTCGTTCTCTAGTGATGCAGGGAACTCTAACTCTATTACTAGATTAAGTTGACTTAAGACTTGTTCTTCTATGAATAATTGTTCTTCTTCGATGTTTTGTTGAAAGGCGAGGTAGGCGATTTTAGCTGATGCCTCAGTAAACTCGCCACTTCCCCCTAAGATGATTTGCGGAACACCAACCGCTTCGTAGAAAAAGTCTCCTTGTGCTTCAATCCATGCCTTAGGGTCTAGGGTTGCGTTAGGTGCAACTGTGATTAATTCTGATTCTGAAACATCAAAGGGTTCGTAGATATTAGCGCTTACTGTCTTTGTTGCCAAATCCATCTTCGCTTTATATGCTGCGATTTCTGTTGGGTCGTCAGTCTTTAATTTGAATTTCCAACGAGGTGTGACGTTGTCATGCATTACTTGTTTATAGTCTGTGATTGATTCGTTTCGTGCAAGTATGATATTTTCCACAGAATCAATAACCGATACTCCGTGCATCTGGTCTCCTATTCTGTTTCGTGATAAGTGAAAGATTTTCTCTGGTTTGAATTTTGTAACTTTCCCCGCGAAATGGTCTTCATATCTATCTACTATTCCTTGCTTATTTGCCACAATTTTTATCCTCGTGGGGTTTAGACATTTAAGATTTGTCAAATTCCCTTCATCATCTCTGATAATTTCTGCGTAGGAGTCCCCCCCTATATAGTATGTTCTAATCATGTTTTCTAGGATTGTGTTGAAGGTGTCCATCCCATTTCCTTTAATTGTGTCCAATAACATCGTAGTTACCTCATCTGCCTTAAACCCTTTCCCAATAGTCCATGTCGCCTTACTATTTATCGTCGCTGTTAGTTCTGGGATTTGATTGAAATAACCTAATTGTTGGTTCCAATCATTATTCATATATTCCGTTTCTGTTATCAGTTGTGGAGAATCAAGTGATTGACGGTCTACTGTGAACGCTGGATTATGTGAAACTTCCCCGACCGTCATTGAATCAACTTTTGAATCTCCCATTAAATCACATCCAATATCAATAAAGGTTTAATTCCCGGTTGTTCTTCGTCGAGGGAAACTGCGAAGCCTTCCTCTATCATCTGTTGTCCAATATCAAAACCTCTCTCTCGTATCTGTCCTAACAAACGCCCCCACTTCCCTACTCGATTATTTTTGTTAATTATTACTTCAATAGTTTTGTCTTCAATTAAACTCCTGAGGTGATCACGACTTCTCTTTCCCCCTCTCTCATTCAACTCCGCCGTATTTATGTTTGATATTCTTATTGGGAAGTCAAAATCTCTCCATGAAACTTCAACCCTTATCGTGTCTCCATCAACCACCTTTACCACTTTTGCATTAAAATCCTCTGCTATTTGTTGGTGTGGAGAGTCGAAGTAGTAGAGATTCATCTGGTTGTTCGTCAGTTCTGGAAAGCGTATGAAGTCGTGTGGTGGCATTATTTCACTCCCCTCCATGAGTAGTCTTCGATGTTATTCAATTTTTCAGAAATTCCATCAATAAAATCCTGTTCTGATTTTGGTGTTAATGCTATCTTCGCCCTTATCTCATCAAGTTCTTCCCTTATTTCTTTCATTATAGCTTCAATTAGTTTTGGTCCAAATCGTTGCATTAATTCCTCTCTTTCCATTATACATATCCTACAATTTTAATATTAATATTTGTCCATGTTGTGCTTGATGCTTGATAGTAAAGTAATCTTTGCGGGTTTATTTTTATCCAGCCATGTTTGGCGATGTTCTGATTGGCGACCTGAGTAGAGAGTGTTAGTCTGTTAAAATTACTTGTTCCTGTCCCATTTAAATTTAATGTTTGGTCTACCAAATTATCATCTGCGTTCACAGTTACAATAATCCATTCCGTTCCGGATGGGACTATCGAACTTATATCTAAAGACCTGAATGTTCCATCAGTTGTCATATCGGCTTCTGTAAAATCAAACGAAGCTCCGTCTTCCGTCGGTTTAATATCTACTTTGACTTTTGTTTCAATCAACGTTGTGCCTGTAATTAGTGTGTCTGCCATTATTTAATAAACGTCACTGTCTCCTGATTTTTTAATAATCCGATGCATTGAATAAATCTCGCCCAACAAACATTCATAATATTCTCCTGTTCCCTTTGTGATCCGTAACCTGATGCATCAACCTTAGCACCTTTGAATCCAACGAAAGTAGCTGCTGTTTCAGATAAAATATGTTTTGTCGTAGAGGGGAGTGTAGTGAAGGTCCCTGAACTAGTGGCAAAAACTTGTCTACATAAGTCGTTAATAAAACTCTCAATTTGTAAAGACCATCTGTTGATTGCTGCCTCATCAACAAGTGTAGAATTATAACCCTTTCCTAATTCATCAATACATTCTGCGGAGGTTGCATAAATTCCCGTATGTGCCATGATTCTAACAGAAAGCCATAATATTTAATCCTTTGCTTTTTACCAACCACGCCGCCCTAATTAGTCCCTCTGTGATGTGGGAGTATCTTCCGAAGATTTTAATGTTTCTTGTCTCTTTATCGACGACGAATTGTATACTCATAAGACTTCTTCTTAGTTCGTCGTCTTCTGGGAGTTTTATAAGTCCTTGTTCCATCATTATTTTTAGATTTCCATACATATCTTCTTTTAATAATCTCTTATGTCCTTTCTCCATATCAACCGAACGTGAGGCGTTGTTTAGACCTATTGTTTTACGCCGTAGTGCGTTGTGTGTTAAGAGATAATCTAAGATTGGAGAACCCAGTCCTCCATCATCTACTCCTATTTTCTTATAATTGTTTCTTTGATTGAGTTCTATAATCTTCTGGACCGTCTCCCATGCCTTTACTCTTTCTGTCGTTTCAAATTCTGACAAAAAAGAGATTTTATTTGCATTATTTAACGTAACGAAGGCGTTTTGGTCTCCCCCGTATCCCCCAAAGTCCACACCTAAGAATTTCTGCCCATTTATTACATTTTTATCAATACACTCGTCAATCAACTCCCTAGTAAAGAATTGTTGTAGTGCATCAAGAAACTCTGCCTCATACTCTTGACAATATTCTAATTTCGTCATACGTTTCCGTTCTTGATCTAGGAACTCGTCAGAAATTCTAGGGCAGTCTTTGGACATGATGTGGATTTTATGAAAGTCATCAGACTGGAAACAGTCATAAAAGAACCCTTCATTGCCTCTCGGAGTAGAAAGTAAATCGAGAGTACCCCCAGTTGTAGCAAGCATAGGACGTATTGCAACGAAAACGGCGTCTGGTATATAATGGGCTTCATCTGCCACGAGTTTATCAACTGTAAAGCCTCTAAGGCCGTAACCAGTTTGTCCTGCGGGTTCAGCTATGATTTTGGATCCATTTTTTAATTCTATCTTGTGGAAGGTTGGTCTTCCTTTAATTTGTGAGGGTGCTAGACCTATGATTTGTGCTTTTACCTTTTCAAGTAATTCAATACTCTGTCTATCAACACTTGCAATAATAAGAGTGGATGTTTTAGGATTAATTAATGCGAAGAGCGCAACTCGAAGACTTTCTGCAAAGCTTTTCCCGCTTTGTCTTCCGGCTCGAACGACTGTGTTTCCTTTGTGTGATATATATTCTTTTTGCCAATTATCAAGAGTTATCCCTAACTTTTTCTCTGCGAAGGCAACCGCATCCTTCACATTCCACAAATGTTCCGCCGTTTTTCCAATGTTCTGTGATTTGCATGATTTCACCAATGCAAGCGGTGAAATTATCATAGAGGATTTGTTTTGCTTTTTCTTTTTCATCTGTCATCCTTTAATTATTAGTTGTGTGGGGTTTATAATATTTTCTCTTGAGTCCTACTTATAAAAAAGAAAGAAAAAACCTAATAATCGCATAATACATTATTAAACAACACAAGCGGGGCGAGCGGGGCGAGCCCAGTGGGCGAGCCCGTCCCCCCTAGCAGGGGGGCGAGGGGGGTGGATAGATTAGGCCTCAAAGCCTATAAGCTAAGCGAACAAGTGAGCGAGCTTATACGCTTTGTTGCGTTATATTCCCCCGTATTCCCCCTTATTGTGCTTAAAGTTGGATTGTGCGAACTTTATGCCTTGAGCGAGTGAACAAAGTGAGCGAGCGGGCTTCCCCAATCAGGCTTATAAGCGTGCTTAGAATGTGAATCCTCTAAGGATTCAAAGGTGAGGAAGGTTAAAAAGTTTCCGATTGGGGAGAGAATTACAACTACACTACTAATACTATCATTATATATATCATTATAC
>SDBU01007402.1_pt1 | contig 12661 bp, 13 predicted proteins | sample 2277071 | NCBI WGS metagenome assembly SDBU01 (sample SAMN10397929, study PRJNA504765) | marine sediment metagenome | isolation source: marine sediment core GS08_GC12, 126 cmbsf | place: Arctic Ocean: Gakkel Ridge, Loki's castle | collected 2008 | reverse complement strand
ACAGATTTCAGCAATTTTCAGAGAGACAGCAGACAACGAAAAGGAACATGCTGAACTTTTTTTCAAGCTTCTCGAAGGCGGAATGACAGAGATTACAGCTTCTTATCCTGCAGGAGTAATCGGAACAACAGCAGAGAACCTGAAGGAAGCAGCAGACGGAGAGAAAATGGAATGGGGAACATTATACCCCGACTTTGCCGATGTGGCGGAGAAAGAGGGCTTCAAAGAAGTAGCCAACACTTTCAGTATGGTAGCAGACGTAGAGAAGGAGCATGAACAAAGATACCGGAAACTGCTAGCAAACGTTAAACAAGGTAAAGTCTTCAAAAAAGACAAAAGCATCAAGTGGAAGTGCAGAAACTGCGGTCACGTATACGAGGGCAGTGAAGCTCCTGAGAAATGTCCAGTCTGTGACCACGCACGAAGCTACTTTGAAGTTTGGTGCGAAAACTACTAAACAGTTTAGAAGGAGAGAAAAACTTGACTGAAGAAGGACAAGTATACCTTTGCGAGATATGTGGAAACAAAGTGCAAGTTGTAGCGTCTGGTTCTGGAACTCTGGTTTGCTGCGGACAAGACATGATCATTGTGGAATAAAAACCACATATCCTTTTTTCTTTTTTTACAAAACGGTTACTTTACTATTTTAGTTTAACCCAAAGGTCGAAAATCCATTCGGTATGCGGCTTTTCTTCCTTCCAGTTTAGATGTTCTTCAAAACCACCGACCCAACCGTGATTACCCTTCTTCCAACCTACATGTTCATACGGGCTCTCTTCAATCCATTTCAACAGTTTCGCCCAAGCTTTTCCTATTGTGTACAGGTTCTTGAACCTGAGAACCGCGTATAGCCCGCTTGGTATCTCACACGCCTCAAGGTCTCCATCAGGTTTGAAGTCACTTTCATCAGTCAGATAGAATTCGTAACCATGAGGCTCAGGATTACAAGTTGGGTATGTGTTTCTGCCAAACAAGCGAGAAACACTGTTTTTAGCCAATAAACCCTTAGATTTTGCACAAGTCATTATCTTTTCTTTAGCGTCTTCCTCAGGCGTGTCACTTAAGGCATAAGCACAGATTGCACGCATCGCCCCAAGTCTCTCCACTCTAACATCCATGTCACCCAAAACAACAAACCTCCAATGTAAGTAAATTAAATGTAACCTAAGTTTATGTTTTATTGCTTCATGTTAACGTTTATTTTACACTAACTGCCATAATTGTTTGAAGCAACATGGTTAACCTAGCGGTTATAGGTGCAGGAATCGGAGGGTGTTCTGCGGCATATTTTGCCCGCAAATATTTTCCGTATTCAAAGGTAACTGTTTATGAAATGGAAAACAGGATCGGTGGAAGAGTCTTTACTGTCAATTGGGGCGAAACAAAAAGAGAGCTGGGAGCAGTGTTCTTTAATTCCACTAACAAGACAGTCTGCGACATTGTAAATGAAATTGGTCTCAAAGTAAAGAAACTTGAGGATTCTATGGATATTGCAGTGTGGAATGGGACTGAGATTATCTTCAAGTCAAGTCAGCCGATGTTCTATAATGTGCTAAAATTGTTCACTAATTACAAGTTTAGTGTGCCAAAGCTACTTCTCATTTTAAGAGAAGCAAATGGAAAAATAAAAAAAATGTACGAAAAAGAGAAGCCGACAGAGTTTGGGGAGCTTTTCGAGAGTATTGGTCTTGACAAGTGGTATAAAATGCCGTTTGATCAAATTCTCGTTGAAATGGGCATTGACAGAAAAGTTATAGATGAACTAATCACGCCGATCACAAGGATAATCTACTCTCAAAATGCTGAGCTTGGAGGATTTGCTGGGCTCTCTTCGTTACTAGGATTCTATGGGAAATCAATCTATAGTCTCAAAGATGGCAACAATGTCTTACCAAGAAAGCTTCTTGAAGCATCCGATTCTAAGGTTGAATTAGAAAGCAAAGTGAAAAACATAGAGAAAACGTCTAAAGATTCTTTTCGGGTTTCAGTTGGGGAGAATACTTCAGTTTTTGATGGAGTGATTATTGCTGCACCACTAGAAGTCGCTGATATAACCTTTGAAGGAGTTGCAACACAAAAATGGCAAGCACGTGAATACCAGAAAATCTACATCAGATTAATGAAGGGCGCAGTAAATTCGAGGTATTTTAATCTAGATGCCTCCACTAAATTGCCGTCTATTATACTCACTTCTAAGGAAGCAGATCCAATAACTCGATTTTCTATTAATAAATCAACAAAAGATGAGTCATGGGTGACTGTTACATCAACCGAACCGATAGACAACGATGTTTTAGATGATCTTTTCAAAAACGGAAGAACCATTCTAGATCACACTTGGAGTGCAGCGTATCCTATTTTCAAACCAACAGATAAGATTCCGCCCACTTGCCTTGACAAAGGACTACTATACCTTAACGCGATAGAATCTGCCGCCTCAAGCTTAGAATCATCAACCTTCGCCGCCTTAAACAGCATAAAAACGATAAAAGAACAATTAAACTCTTAACAGTTTCCAAGCAAAACTAACTTGATACTAAAAAGTGAGAATTAAAAACAGGTAACTGTCTCCAGACACAAATGCTGGGGTCGAGGGGATTTGAACAGCTAACAAATGAAGGTGCGTCCAGATGTTTCCAGTTTTGTGGATGCTAGCTGTTAAAACTTCAAGCGATTCGCAGCAACTGAAAGTTACGTGAAAAAAGGAAAGAAAATGTTTTTACTTGTCTTTCGGTTTTGAGCCTATTTCCACGCATAGTATGTTGCATTGGTATCGTTTGTCTCCAATTTGCATTTTTCCCTGTGCGTGGTAGCCTCTGCTTCCGGTTTTGAAGTCCTTTTTGTTTAGAATGAAGTCTTGCTTTTCTCCATTCAACCGTATTGTTACCAAATTTGGTTCGCTCATACTCTAAATCCCACCATTTTAAGTATGTGACCACATGCTCCCTTTTCATCTTTGCTATTTTCTGATCTATACTGCGAATTCCTGAGAATTCGTGCTTTTGAAGATTTTTGTGCATCACCAAATTCAGATTATAGTTTGTGTGAAATATACGATTCCAAAGAATAGAATTATGACGGAGATGAATATTATTCCAAGAAAAATCATCAGTGTCTTTCCATGTTTTCCAAACTTGAGGGCTAAAATAGTGTTTATTACAGGAAAAATCGCTACGACACCTGCTATGATGAACAGTTCAGATTTGTGTGCCCAACGATTAGGATTCCAGTTGAAATCGAAATGTACAGGAATAATATCTGGGAGCGATGGGTAAATCCAGAGCAGATATCCTAGAAAAACAAAAAAAGCAGCAGCTACAGATGCAACTTGCAAATAGACTACTCTGGTTGATGCCCCAAAAGTTTTGACTTCACTTGGACTAGATGTTCCGAACCTGCTTTTCCGAGCATTTATCTCATTAAGGAAACTTTCTGGATCCTCGGGAGAGATTGCAATCTTTTTGCCGTCTACCTGTTCAATCAAAACAAAGTCTCCGCTCATTTTAGTTGAGTAAACCCAGACGCTTCCGACATCTTTGGCGTTGTAAAGTCCCCAATGGAGCCCAGGCCAACTTGCACCAAAAAGACGAAGCAGAAGCCTTGTTTGAGAAAGTTGCACATTCTGAATCGTTGAATAGGGTATCCTACGTTTCGAGAGGCCAAAATTCACGGTAAACTCGTCCTCTCCAAGATTGTAACTCATTCTTTTGCCCAGAAATCCTAAAGAAAGCACTAAACCATCTATGAGAATAAGAATAACTGCCAAGATAACAAGAGAAAATGGGCGTCCTTGAAAACCAAAAAAGAAAAACAGCAAAAATGGGGCATCAATTATCGCCAGTAATACTAATCCCCAGACCATTGTGCTTCTCGTCTGACTTGGCTTAAACACCTTCTCCAAATTACTACCCTGCTAGTAATGACAACCAAAACCAAATAAACTTTCAGCACGCGCTAACCAAGGGGCAAGGGTAGGTGGTAAGGAAAAACAGGTCAACCAGCAGTCCAGTAACTGTTGGGTTGGGTGGGGGATCAAATTTAACCCCAAAAATGTTTTAAATTAAAAAAACTATGTATGAATGGGTTATGATGTCTAGAGAACTCAAGGATATGACGGATGAAGAGATCAGGGAAGCGTGTTGCATCAAGTATGGACAGGTGGCAGTAAATCCTAAAGGACGCTTTAACTTTCCAATTGGAAGGGAATTTGCGATTTCCACCGGTTACCCCAAAAAACTATTAGACAATTTACCGAAATCAATAGTCCAATCGTTCTGTGGTGTTAACTATCCTCCCTCTTTTAAAGAGATCAAGAAAAGAGACGTTGTGCTTGATATTGGATGTGGAGCAGGTCTTGACATCTATATTGCTTCAACACTCGTTGGTCCTGATGGCAAGGTTGTTGGAATTGATTTTTCCGATAAAATGGTTGAAAAAGCAAGGGCTAACATGAAAAAACTTAACGTTACAAACGTTGAGGTTAAGAAAGCGCCCTCGGACAAGATTCCCCTAGAGGATGAATATGTTGATTTAGTTTCAAGTAATGGGATCTACAATCTTTCTCCCAACAAAGAAGCTGTTTTAAATGAAGCGTATCGAGTTCTAAAATCAAAGGGTACAATCGCTTTTTCAGAAATTGTCCTAAAAAAGCCGCTGGAAAAGGAGATAAGAAAAAGGATAGAGGACTGGTTCCGATGCATAGGTGGAGCCTTGACAGAGAAAGCTTTTCTAGATCTAATTACAAAAGTCGGTTTCACTGATGCGGTGGTGCTCTTTAGAGGCAAAAATGCTCGAACAGGACATAAGTATGCTATATTTGCCAATATATTGGCACATAAACCATAAACATGCTATATGTGGAGTTAAATTTTAACTCCCCGCTACGGTAAGGACGGTATGACAATGGGAAACGAGCCAACGGAGAGAAACGACGGGCCAACGACAGGAGACGGCCAATGGACCATGAGTTCCTGTATACTTGATTTGGTTACTATCTATAGAACATAGAATGAACAAGGAAGGTACCATAAGTAGACAAAAGTAACTATGTACGATCGAAAACGAGTATACACCCTACAAAAGAGATTTACTCAAACAATAAATTATTGAGTGCTATTCCGCTTTTGCTCCATTACTTTCTTAGCTAAAACTACAGCTTCTTCCCTTGTTTCGCCAAACAGTGCACCTATTTTGTCTGCATCTTCTTTAATCACTGCTGCACCCCCGATCATGATTACAATGTTGTCCTTTAGTCCTTCCTGTTCTATGGCAGAAATTAGCTCTGGAAGATTCTTCTTAGCAGCGGATAGCAAAACAGAGACAACCATTATGTCAGCATTTGCCTCTTTAGCCTTTGATGCAAAAGTTGTGGGAGAAACCCCTCGTCCAACATCTATAGTTTTAAACTGAGCCGCCTTGAGTGATTTTCTGACCATGTCTTTAGCAGTGGTCATTATATCTGGTTTAAGAGTGCCTATAACAACGGTTCCAATTGGATTGACTGGTTCAGGTGGCTCTTTCTCTCTCATAGCCTTCAGCCAAGACATTTCAAAACTAACTCCTATTTCTATTATAATTAATAATCAAATACTCTTTTAATGTTGCCGTTATTTTGCATGCAACCTGTGAACGAAACAATTGTTTTAAGTGGCTCCATCATTTTTTATAGTGCACTAAAAATAATTAATAACCTATTTTTGTTGTGGAACAAGAAGAAAGGGATTGTGCGAGAAAGATCTCCAAAAGAAATTACCTCCGCGTAGCTATTGCGTCTTCTGTCATATAGATTGGACAAAAAAAGAAAAAAGGCTACCGCTGTAGCAACCACTTCTCATCATTAAGTTCACGCTGCAACAGGCCATTTCAGTATTTGCCCTGAGGTTGCAACAGGGCGTTTAGTTGCTGATGAGAACCTGTCTTTTGATGGCTCAGGTCTCAACACCATTGACATAATCGATAATTGCTTTTAGGTCCTCATCTGGGGTTTTTAGAGGCATTACGTTGAATTTTTCGAGTAATTTTGGGGTCATAAATACGGGAATAGTCGGTCCTAAGCGAATGTTTTTCACGCCTAAGTGGAAAAGAGACAGCAGAATGGCTATAGCCTTTTGTTCATACCATGAAATTATAAAGAACAATGGCAATTCACTTATCTCACTTTCGAAGATTTCTTCAAAAGCTTGGGCTATTTTAATAGCTGCGTATGCATCGTTGCATTGTCCTATATCTAGTAATCTAGGGATGCTGTTGATCTGGCCTATGTCTTTGTCGAAGAACCGGAATTTTCCGCAAGCCAAAGTTAGTACGAGCGAGTCCTTAGGGGTTTTCTCAACAAACTCGGTGTAGTAATTACGTCCTGGTTTAGCGCCGTCGCAGCCGGCTACGAGAAAGAAAGAGTTAACATGCCCTTTCATTACTAATTCAGTTATGTTATCCACCAATGAAAGAAAATATTTTCTGCCAAAACCAACAGTTACGGTTTTGTCATTCTTATCTTGGCTGAACCCCGGCATTTCTAATGCTTTTTCTATGACCGGTGAGAAGTCGCCACATACTAGGTTAGAACATTCTATGTGCGTTACACCTGGCCAGCTTACCGGACCAGAAGTGAATATGTTTCCTTTGTATTTGCCTATAGGTTTCTGAAGGCAGTTAGTGGTCATCAGAATTGCGCCTGGAAAATTCATAAATTCTTTTTGTTGATTTTGCCAAGCGGTGCCGTAGTGGCCATAAAAGTGAGGATACTTCTTTAAGTTGGGATAACCGTGTGCTGGAAGCATCTCTCCATGCGTGTAAACATAGACTCCTTTTCCCTCGCTTTGCTTCAGAACATTCTCTAGATCTTTCAGATCGTGACCTGAAACTAGAATTGCTTTGCCTTTCTTATGGCCTAATGGAACTTGTGTGGGAGCTGGATGACCGTAGGCTTCTGTGTTTCCAGCGTCCAAGAGTTCCATGGCTCTGATGTTGATTTCGCCACATTTCAAGGCGAGATCTAAACAGTCATTGATACCCAACGACTTGTCAAGGGTTGCTGCGAGGCCTTGTTGAATAAACTCGAAAACTTTGTCATCCTTTTTTCCAAGGAGATATGCATGATAAGCGTAGGCTGCGACTCCTTTTAATCCGTAAATTAGGAGCCAGTGAAGCCCATTCAACTCAGGGTCGATCGAGGGATCAGCCTTCACTCCAACCTGTTTTCCTTGTCGGATTAGACCTTCCTTCGTCGTTTCAAGGAGCAAATCAACTGGACCATGGAAGTCGGTATATCCTCCGGCTAATTGCACATTTTCACGCAGGATATCACGAAGCTTTACTGATTTGTTAATGTATTCAATTAATTTGTCTTGATCGAAGTTCACATTGGTTACTGTGGTGAAAGCCGACTCGCATATGAACATGTTTAATTGCTCATCTTTGGCGCCCACTTTTTGCCATTCTAATGCTAACTGAGATAATCCTCTAATCATGTAGATCAACAAGTCTTGAAGCGCGCTGACCTCAGGATTTTTCCCACAGACGCCAAAAGTTGTGCAGCCTTTTCCCTCAGAAGTTTGCTCACATTGATAACAGAACATTTGAGTTCCAGTCACAAGATTACACCTATCATTTAGATAACGGTCAACGCAAATATCTCTTGCCCATATTAGAAAGGGCTCAAACGCTGTGAAACTGAGTATTCCCGACAAAATTATGCGTTAGTCTGAAATTTTTTAGCAAAATAGTTTTCGATTCGCCTGTTTCGCTGCTTTCCAATAACAAAATCCTCTGAGTCATGTCGGACAAAAGAGGTTTTGTGGGTGATATCACCACTGTGTTTTTGCAAAACTCTCCCTTTTTTAAGGGTTAAATTTTAATCCCAAACCAAACGCTATTTTAATCATTAAAACTTGTTATCCCACTAGCATTTGTTTCCAAAAGCCCTTTACTCCATTTTTTAGAGAAGCAATAACAAACGCGAGCAAAATTGCAGACAACACTAGTGTTACTATTCTAGTATCAAAGCTTTGATCACTGGAAATCCGGAGGAAATTAATAGATTCTTTGAATATTGGATATAAGAGAGGATTAAATTCATGGTGAGTTGCATCGATTAGCACATGAGAAAGGTTTCCAATCATGCACAAGCCAAACAAGGTTCCTGAAAAACGACATTTTTTCTCTACATCTTTTTTATTGATCCTAAAAAAGAAGGAAACAAAAGGTGGATAGATAATTAGCACAATAGCAACTGAAACAAATGTTCCCACTGTAACAGCACCTATAATGCTATGGAATAAGAGTCGATCTATAGCGCCATCAGTTAAGTAATAAAGTATTGGCACTTCCACATCGGGCAGTAATGTCCCAACCAAAAGTGCAGGTAAACTAAATTGAGGGTTCCATCGGTTTATCAAGTAAGCAAATGTTGAGTGCAAGAATATTGCAGGCATGAAGACCACTTGAAGGTAAACGAAACCGTTTATTGAATTTAAGTATGGTCAACTAGCCCTTTTAAACGTGTAATTTTCTAGATTCTCATTTGATTGATTACTTGAGATTCTTAGTTTCTTGTGCGTAAAAAGTATGTTAAACGGCTGATAAGGGATGCTAAGGTAGAAATTATAATTCCAAAAGTTACTATATTGTAGACTAACTGATCTGAAAAGAGCAATGTTAATCCTATGCCGCCCAAGAGAAGGCTGCCATAATATTTGCCAACGGGATCATAGATAGTCTGTTTCAAGTACACATTTGATAAAATGAATTGTATAAAAACAGAAACTATAATGAAAAGAATCCATGGAGAATATATTCCTTTGATAATGAAGGCCAGGTACATTCCTGAGATGAATAGAAAATCGACAGTTACATCAAGATAAGCACCGAACTTTGAAGTTGAACCGAGTTTTCTTGCAACATAACCGTCCACAAGGTCTGTGCCAATGGAGAAAAGAAATAGGGCATAAACAGCAAGCGTAATTTGATGATTAAATGAGTAAACTAGATGAGGCAAGGCTACAAGACGCAGACTGGTTATTGCATTAGGAATATTTTGTCTGAGCAGTAACATTTCATTGAAGAGGAGATTTCTTTTAGCAGCAGAATGGAAAAATGAAGACCACACTAAATAATTCACCCGTTTTCAGACATCAGCTAATAAACTTTGGATGATTCTAAAAAAGATGCCGTTTTCCAATTTTTTTAGTTCTATTGTTCTAAGCTTTCGAAGTTAAGTAAAATATTTTAATAACAGAGTTATAAACAGGGATAGCATGACAAATGTAAAACATAAAATTCTATTGATCCTGCTATCTTTAGTCATCATTGGTTAAGTTGCGTCAATAATTTTATGAACAATTAACCATTCTTTGCCAAGCGGGGAGATGGCACGTTTTTCTCTAGCAGCGGATTATACAATAGCAGTTTTAAACGCAGTTGTTATGGTAGCACTTAATCTTATTGCGCTGTTCTGGATCATAAAACGAAATAAATGGGGTCCACTTTTCCTGATTGCTATTTCAATAGGTAACAGAATCGCGTCGCACCCTATTTTCATTGGTGGCACACATCTAATATTCGTTACTTGGACCACAATATTGGTCATCTTCTCATACTTGGACTATCGACAAATAATCAAAAATAAGGAAAGTTGATCTTTCTATACGGGGAATTAATTATTGACCATTCGCATGCATGTTAACATGAAAAGATCAGAAGAGGGTGTTTCTGTTAGAGGGCGGTTTCTGGGCATTGCTGTTTTGGTAGTTGTTCAATTTATCGTTGGAATCATCCATGTATTATTTGGATTCGCTTTGCTTTCAGGTAGCTTTTCGGTTGCTTCTTACTCAATGATGCCAACGGTTTATACTATTTATACTTTGGTTTATGGGTGGTTGACGTTATTTTTCACTTACTTAATTTGGGTGGGTAAACGTTCTGGATGGATTGGCACTGCAGCAGTCTCTTTATTTGTGATTCTTGTGGATGTCTTAGCTGTATTAGACTTGTCGAATGTTCTAGGCATTCCCTCTCCCAAGGTTGCCGCAATTGGCGAGATTCCTTTTAGTATTCTGGTTTTAGTATACCTTCTTCAATATCATGTTAGATCAAAATACAATATCTAATGTGCGCCCAATTCTCTAGTTTGGGTTTAGGATTAAAATGTAACGCTATTGATTTTCTTATTTCCTGTTTTTTGCTTTCAAAAGTTAAGGTGCATTACTTTTTTCCACGTAACGTTTGAGTTCAGCAAATGAAGTTGGCTCTAAGAACCAATATCCATCGTTTGGGTCGCCTTTCCTATTGTAAGTGAAACATACAGGCAGTAGGTTATGCTCTCTTTCATAAGGGTCAATAATTGTAATGTCGAGTTCTATTTGAAGATCTTCTTGACTCTTAGCACAAGCTTTTGGAATATTGAAATTGCCCACAAAAGTTAGTCCGGGGTTTAAGTGCCATATAATACCGCCGTCATAATACGGTTTTTTTGAACCGATTTCCCCTAAATTTTTCCCACCGAGAAAGGTTTTAACAATTATTCTAGCTTTGACTGGAATAAACCGCCCTACAGGGGTTACGGTAAAGACGACTTTAGGCAGGTGAATACCCTTTTCAGCAGAAGTAGGATGAATAACAGGCAAAAGTCCAGGAACAAGATGACTGGTATATCTCTCGTAAATTTGATCTCTGCGCTTTTTTATTTCTTGAATCCTATATTTGTTTCCGCGAGGATGTGAATCTATATATCTTCCTAAATCTGCGTGGTGCTTATAACAAACTGGAATTGCATTGTCCTGAATATTCTCCGCTTTTGTATCTATATGAGCTACTTCGATATCAAGACCACAGGATGCTTCACATACACAGCAATGCCTATCGCTCCAAAGAAGACATTTAAGTTTGACATCTTCACTAAAGTCGTTCTTTTTTCCCATATAACCTCAATTGTGGTATTACCTTTAATTAATTTGTGAGGTATATTTTGAATAATAATACGATAATGAGGTCGTGTAACGGCGGGGTTTTTCCAAGCCGAGCCCGTCGTTCATTGCTCTGTCGGTAAGCGCAAAAATTGCTGTAAACAGCTTTTTATGGTATTCCCTGCTTGCTTCAGAATTTACATTGGTAATTTTGGTTGGAACACATCAGAGCAACAAATTAGCGTGTAGAAGAAAGTATATAACGGCGTTATACCTAGATTTTGCGTATAATCTACGACAACAAAAAGAACACTGATGCTAGCTTTGTATACTTAAGATAAAATAAATTGAGAAGATAAAAAATGGAAAGGCATGAATTCTTGGAACTTAAGACTGAACTGCTTATTAATGGAATTAAGTCGACTCCAGAAGCCCTAAAAGATCTGGGAAGCAAATACAAAGAGCAGAATCACGGGCTTTTCGGTTGGGATTTTGAAGATCATGCTAACATTGCTTTACCTGATGATTTTGCTTTGCCTGATGGCACGATAGTACAGTTCAGAAGAAACAGTCGTTCCAATTATTTAATTGCTTTAGTAAACGATCAATTAATCTTAAGTAACGGCAAGGAGAATTTGTGTCAAGTTAAGTGGCTTCCCAGACCCGCTTTCTACAACAAGAAAACCACCTCCAATAAAGAGATGATTAAAATTGGGCAAATTGGAGGAGAAGATTGCTTATTCTTTTGTTACCAAAACTTCTGCAGCCATTTTTCCAAAAATGAACAGTGCCTCTTCTGCAATCTAGTCTCAACATCCCAGACTTACGATTTAGTCTTGAAAAAGAAGGCTACTCAAGATATCGGAGAAGTTGCCAAAGCCGCCTTTTCTGAATCCAACGTAAAACATATTCTGCTTACTGGGGGATGCTTTAATCATCAAAAAGAGATAGAACTTGTAACAGATATTGTTAGAACTATTAGTGAGTATGCTGGTCTCAATCGAGTTCCAGGCACAATTCTTCCATCACCAGCTAAAAACTTGGATGAAATTGAGAAATATCACGATTCAGGCATTAATGCAATTGGATTCAGCATGGAAATCTGGGACGAAATGCTGTATCGCGCCATTTGTCCAGGTAAATCTAAGAGTTTTAGTCATGACGATTTTGTTAATTCTATTCGTAATTCTGTTGACGTCTTTGGCGAAGGAAATGTCTATGGGGTTTTTGTAATGGGGCTTGAACCACGGGAAACGTTCTTAGACGGCGTAAGAGTTCTTACGAGCTTGGGAGCCAACGTTGTGCCCTTTGTTTGGTCACCAAACCCTGGTTCAAAACTTGAAGGGCATCGTGCACCTACAAGCAAATGGTATCTAGAAACGATAAGGGAAGCCGCTCAGATAGTGTATGAGGCTAAGATTCCGTCTGGTACTGAAAATCATTGCTTCAAATGTGACGGAAATTCATTGCTTCATGACGCTCTACGTTTGAAGGGAATTGAATAGACGCAGATAATCTAAATTTGATGTTAACAAAAAAATGCAGGTCGATTTATTGGTTCAAATCTAATTTGGTGATAGAATGTTGAATGAGAAACCCAAAGTGTTGGTTCTGCTTTCTGGCGGTCTAGACAGCACGTTAGCTGTTAAATCAATGATTGATCAAGACCTAGATGTAGAGGCAGCAATTTTTACTACCCCTTTTTGTCTTTGTGATAAATGTTCGGCAGGATCTACAGTGAAAAAGTTTGGAATAAAAGC
>SDBU01007401.1_pt1 | contig 12663 bp, 11 predicted proteins | sample 2277071 | NCBI WGS metagenome assembly SDBU01 (sample SAMN10397929, study PRJNA504765) | marine sediment metagenome | isolation source: marine sediment core GS08_GC12, 126 cmbsf | place: Arctic Ocean: Gakkel Ridge, Loki's castle | collected 2008 | reverse complement strand
ATAACGGTTGGTACACCTGTAGATTCCTGTATTCGTTGAGCCAGGGGAAGGGCTTTGGTATACTGGTGTTCCAACACCGGAGAGCCGCTCATGATGGTAAATTGGCTGCCCATATCAGCGCATCTTTCACAATAATTGAGATAATGCTCGAATATTCTTTCAAATTCCTCAGGCACCAGGTGACGTATGTCCAGGGTAGCAAAAATGAAGGCTACACCTTCGGGAAGAACTGAGTTTCTCTCTGTGGTATTGACACAGGGGACCGGGGCAACATAGCCAATTCTGGCTCGCCAACCGAACATTTCTACCTCCTCATTTTAGTTTATCAGCCTAGTGTTATTGTAACATGCTTAAATTATAGTCCGATATAATATTAAGTTCCATACATGAGGCCGGGCAACCACGTTGCTAGTAGGAAGGCGCCCCTTACTTGCCCAGCAACTTCACCTTTAGCCGATAGTCAGATTAAGCCCCAGGTCTCCCAACAGAGAGAAGCATTAACGACACGTGGCATTGCTACGAAAATTTGTGCTTATGATAACTTAATAACTTCCCTTTGTAAAATTACTGTGCTCGGATTGTCTGTTAACCTCATCCCCTTTAGGTTTTTAGACAGCCCTCCCCCTGTTAAACACCCCATCTTTTTTAGTAACCCCATCCCCTTTGTCCCCCCTCTCCTTGATAAAACGACCGTCCAAGTATTTAGCTTGTTGCGAAATACATTGCAACAAGGAAGGGTGAGCTGAACTTTTTAAGGATTTATAACAGTTTGCTATTCCACTGCTGCAAATTTATGTCTTACACAGAACACAATAAAGCACTAAAATTAGTTTGTGAGCTAAGGAGGTGAACACAAATGCAAGCAAGGAACCAAGAAGAATTACGGAGAATACTACCTGGGGATAAAGTCATCCGCATAAGGCGCAAACGCCGACTACGGCCAAGATTGTTGAATTGGAGGGAGCTAATCGGGGTTATTAGAGAAGTAGTTTTTGAAACCCCCTTTTTTATTATGGTTCCTATCATCATAGTCTTACTATTACTGTTTTCCGCTGGCATTTACTTTGCTGAAAACGGTGCGGTTGGGTCAAACGTAAATAGCTATGGCGAGGCTCTTTGGGATGGCGTGGTACTCATGACAACGGCAGGGACAATGAGTGAACCCGTGACGGCTACTGGACATGTAATCGGCGCAATTTGGACGGTCTTAGGATGCACGATCTTTTACGGCACAATAATTGCCAGCGCTAGCGCCTACTTCCTGCTTCCCATTAGTTCTTATTTTTTACTGCCGCGTCGAGGTAGCCAAGCTAAACTCGTTGGCACCATACAATATAACCTCGGCAGGCTTGAGGAGTTGTCGCTGAAGGATCTTGAAGCCATGAAGAATGAGACGGTAAATATCATTGATGCTACAATACAACGGCGTACGAAGCCAGAATAGCCTGTAACAGCGACCAGAGGGGGACGTAGGCCGCAAAAGTCTACAAAAGTCTACAACTCAACAAAAGGATACAACGGGTTGTCCTGATTAGATGGGATTCTGACTAACGCTGTAGTTGGTACAGAAAAGGGGGCAACCTCACCCTCTTGCCAGTCCACTGCATCGGTGCCAAAAGTCAGCTTGGATGATATTTATAATAAGGAACTCCTTTTTTTCGCCTTGAAACTGCTTAAGCAGCTGAAATAAGCGTAATCATCACACCAACTTACTTTAGCGCCTATTTGTCTTCTTTTGGATGGCCAATAATAGAGGTGCAAGATGAGATTAAGACATTCCCCAAACGAGCGAAGTCAGAGTAGCTATGGAATTGCTGCAACAACCTCTATTTCTATTTTCAGTTCGGGGAAGGCTAGAGCTGTCACTCCAATCAGCGAAGATGCTGACGGGTTTCTCCCGGCGAGAAACTGAGGGCAATTTTCCTTCCAAAACTCTTGAAGCACGTTCATGCTCTCTAGGTACCCTGAGTCATTTAGTATCCCATTCGGAAACTGGCCTTTCACATAGCGCCGAAAAAACACGATATTCTCTAGAGACGAACCGCACTCTTCCAGCGCCTCTCTGACATGTTCCATTGCCATCCTTGTCTGCTCGCCTATTCCCTCCGGAATTGCGCCGGTATCCATTTCAATACCTACTGCACCGCCAAGAAAAACAAACCCTTTAGCACCAGTCACTATAGTACTTTTACCCCAGTTCCTGAGTTCTCCAGCAATAATAACCGGAAACCGTTGAATTTCCATGAGACTCCTCCTAAATCTTTGTTCATAGATGGGGCCGGGCTTAAAACCTACGCCCAAGAGCTAATATTACCTAAATATTACAAGTAGACTAGCCATACATTATAATGTTACCTCCTTCTTTTGTAAACCTATACCTTAGCCTAATGTCAATCTACAAACATGCAGCCAAATATTTCGTAACATAGCATTGAATTAACGGCTGCTTGTTAGGCCACCTTGACAATGGAATGGTAAAGCCTATAGTATCACTATAAACGTAGATATGCAAGGAAGCTAAGACTACGAACTTTGAATGCATCCCCAAGGATATTGAAAACGATAAAAATAGTAAGTGAGGCATAATAGATGAGATTGTACGAACTAAGTCGTTTCAGTGTATTTACGGATATCATATTCGGACTTCATAGCAGTCGAGAGCTAGGCTCGGAATGTAAAAGGCTAGGCGCTACCAGGGTGATAGTGATTACTGATGCCGTGGTTGCAGGGATGTTAGGTGAAGCCTTCAATTCACTGAAAAGTCATGATATTCCTTATGTTGTTTTTGATCAAGCTCCTTCAGATCCTACTGACGAAGATATCAGAAAGGCAGTGGCTTTCCTAAAAGAGAATGAGTGTGATGTTGTGGTTTCTGCAGGTGGTGGTAGTGCCATGTGTACTGGCAAGGGGTCAGCCTTAATGGCGACAAACGACGGCAGGATTTGTGATTATAAAGGAAGAGACAAATATGAGACCCCACCCTTGCCTTGCATTGCCATGCCAACTACAGCCGGTTCCGGGAGCGAGGTATCCAAAGCTACCATAATCACTGATGAAAAAACAAGAATGAAGACGACAATTACTGGCTTAAATAATGCGCCAAGAGTAGCTATTTTAGACCCCTTACTATTGAACACTGTACCCCGGCATCAGGCTATCTGTTCAGGTGCAGACGCATTGACTCATGCTGTTGAGGCATTATGTTCTAGACACGCTACGCCTCTTACCGATGGTATTGCCCTTACCGCGATAGAGATGATTTCACACAATTTTAAACGTTCTGTCTTGGGGGATGACCTTGATGCGAAAGGCGAGATGCTGTTTGCCAGCAGCATTGCTAACATTGCCTGCGGCAATGCTGGTCTTGGACTATCGCATGGTTTAACGGCAAGCCTTACCTATCTTATGGATACTCGAGATTATCCATTTGTTGCCTATGGAGATTTCCATACCATTCTTCTTCCCCATGTCATAGAGTTTAATTTGCCAGTCGCTGAGGCTAAGTTAACAATGATGGCAAGGACACTTGGAATGGGTGAAGACAGCAGTCAACGAGAGCTAGCTTTGAAGAGCACTGAGTGGGTGAAGGAACTATTTGCCTGTCTTGGTGCCAAATCTAAATTACCATGGAAAGATATACCTACTAACGAGATGGAAGAAGTGGTTAAAGTAACACTGCCTTTGGCACAAACTAAGGCGAACCCCCGAAGAGCCAGCGAGTTAGAAATAATCTCCGTAATTCAAAAGGCGCTCAATGGCTGGGAGACCGGCCAGGGTGGATGGCAGATAAATTAGCAAGAGGAATTACAGGACAATGGCAGGACCTACAAAAGAGATGGTCGACTTCGCTAGAAAAGTAACCTTTAGTGACTTACCCGGGTCAGTTATTGACCAAATTAAGAGGATACTCCTTGATTCTATTGGTTGTGCTCTTGGAGCTCATGCTCTAGATAAGTCGAAAATAGTCGTGGATTTTGCGGAAGAGTCAGGGGGCACGCAGCAGGCGACAATAATTGGAAATCGTCGGACTTCGTACGCCTTGGCTGCTTTTGTCAATGGCGAATTGATACACGCCCTTGAGTACGACATAAACGGACCTCTCACTGCTCATGTCGGCCCGTTTGTCCTTGCGCCGATTCTAGCAATTGCTGAGTATACGCATGCCTCAGGAAAAGACCTGATTACAGCTATGGCAATAGGTTATGAGCTTGGTGGTAGAGTTAGTGCTTCATTAGCACTACACCGAATACCAATTAAAGAACCTCCTTATGCCAAGGATAGTCCCCACTACGGTTATCCACCGGCAATATTTGGTGGTGTCGCTGGCGCCAGTAAACTTCTCGGTCTTAATGAAGAACAGACAGCTAGCGCCTTCGGCATTGCCGGTGCCAGTTTGCCACCACCAGCAATGGTGAAGTGGCAAAGAACAAGTCCTCCGATCCATATGGTTAAGTGTAACGGCTGGCCAGGATGGGTTTCACAGCTTGCCACAGTGGCGCCGTTAATTGCTAAAAAGGGATTTACCGGAGATGCTACCATCATGGATGGAGAGTGGGGCTTCTGGCAAATCTATGGGTCACCCTTCTTTAAATCGGATGTTCTTACCGGTGGACTCGGAAAGGTATGGCACTTGGATAGCGTAACATTTAAACCATATCCATGCTGTGGATTGAACTTCACCGCTATAGACGGGATTTTGAAAATTATGCAAGAGAATAAAATTGAGCCAGATGAAATAGAGCATATATTGGTTGGGGCTAATAATTATCTGCTAATGCCGGTGCGCTCGGGAACTGAGGTAAAGACCCAAGCAGATGCCCAGTTCGTTAATACCTACCTCTTTGCCGTAGCTGCTTATTACGGCAGCAAACCGGGTCCTCTCTGGCAGACTCCTGCTGTTATGCGTGATCCAAAGATAAACGACCTTATGAAGAGGGTTGAGGTACGGCTACATCCTAAAGATAAAGAGCTTGGGCAAAGGGCAGCTAAAGGAGGTGAGATACCCGTATATTTTGATTCCGTGGTAGAGGTAACCGCTAAAGGGAGAAAATTCACTGCTGAGGTTGCCGTTCCTCGCCGAATGACTGACGATGAGCTCAGGGAGAAGTTTAGAAACAATGCTTATTATTCCCAGCTGGGGTCAGAAAGGGAAGAGGAAGTAATCAATATCTGTTCTAAATTAGAAGAACTCGATGACTCTGGTGAATTATTCGAGATATTGGCTTGTTGATTAATAAGCAAACAACTTCAAGAAGAAAGGAGTATATCCTATGGTAAAAATATCATCCAAGCTGACTTTTGGCACCGATGCAGTGGACTGGCAAGAGGGGATTAATGTGGTCCGCATGAGGGAAGAGAGGGCAGAAAAAGCCCGACAGACAATGCGAAAGCATGGTATCGCCGCCATTCTGGTGGCTGGGGCGGAAAATACCCGATATTTGACCGGACTTCGTGGTCCAGAGTGGGCGCCCCAGCTTTGGTATGTTCTATTTTTCACCGAGCATGCTCCGGTTGTCTTTGTCCATGCTGGCTGGCTCCGCCAAATGCCAGACAAGGCTCCATGGATTAAGAACTGGAGAAGCGGTCGTGCTTGGTTGCGTGGTGGTCCTGGTTCTGAGGCTACCCGGGAGGAAGCTAAGTTGTTTGCCTCTGATATTTATCAGGAGCTTAAACAACGTGGCCTAACCGATGAGAAGCTGGCTATCGTCGGCTTTGATGCCCCAGCCAGAGAAGCTCTAACTGAATTGGATGTCACTCTGGTTGATGGCTGGCCTATGATGCTTGAGGCGACAGCAGTGAAGACCAAAGACGAAATCAACTGCCTGAAAATGGTGGCAGCAATCTGCGAGGCGGCATGGTACGGGGTATGGGAAGCTCTGAAACCTGGTATAAGGGATACAGAGCTATCTCGCGTTGCCTTAAACGCTCTCTGGGAAGCCGGTGCTAGTGGTGTACCCATTAACGCTTTCCGTTCAGGACCCCTCACCTTTGACAGAGGCATCGACGGAGTTGGTCGGATAGTTCAAACTGGTGACCTGTTATACATGGCTATGTGCGGTGTATCATATTTAGGATACAGAAGTTGTATCTATCGCACTCTCATTGCTGGAAGAAAGCCAAACCAAAAGGAGAAGGACTGGCATAAGAAACTTCTGGAACGTATAGATGCGGTGATAGGCGAGATTAAACCAGGCGCCACCACCGCTGATGCTGCCAAACATTTTCCACCAGCCACTACCTGGGGCTACGAGAATGAAGCCGAAATCCTCAGCCTAGAAATTGGTCATGGCATTGGACTGTTTCACTATGGACCACCCATCATTAACCGCCAGTGGTCTCTGAAGCATCCTCAGGTATTTATGCCAGGCATGACCTTAGCCGTTGAAGGCAGGGAGGGAGAGTTCGGTGTTGGCGGGGTAAGATTTGAGCATATGGTGGTGGTCACCGAAGACGGAGCCGAGGTTATTGATCATATACCCCGTGACATCCTTAAGCCTCCGGTCTCTCGTTGCTGGGAATAGTCCATATCATGATAGGATACAAATCGTAAACAAAGAGCAGATATTTCTACACGTTGCTGTTGAGGATTGTGTTTCAACAGAGTATGAAGAGATGCACGTATCAGCTCTGAGAACATTAGGAAGAGTATATCTGGCCGGACATTCTGAGGACATTATGAAGGAATGGAAATAGCCAGCAGTCTGGCTAATAAGGAGGCTGATAATGGTCATACCGAATTTCTGCCTAGATGGGAAAGTAGCTATTGTTACGGGAGGTAAGGGGGGGATAGGTAAAGCTATTGCCTTAGCCTTTGCAGAAGCTGGAGCCGATGTTGTTGTTTGTGGCAGGGTGATTGAAGATGGGAAGCTTGAGGCAGTGGCTGAGGAAGTTCGGAAGCTGGGGCCGCGTTCCTTGGCCGTCCAGACTGATATTTCTAAGAAGGCTGACGTCGATAATCTAGTGCAGAGGGTAATGGATGAATTTGGTGTCATCGATATCCTGGTGAATAATGCTGGTATCAATATCAGGATACCCCTTCTTGAGCTTGATGAAGACGACTGGGATAGATTGATGGATATTGACCTAAAGGGCTACTACCTTTGTTCTCAAGCGGTAGGGCGGAATATGGTTGAGCGAAAAAGGGGTAACATTATCAATATGGCATCTACGCATTCATTTAAGGCGGATGCACGCTTGGGTGTCTACTGCATTGCCAAGGCAGGTGTGGTTATGCTCACCCGGGTGTTAGCCCGGGAGTTAGGTCCCCACAATATACGGGTTAATGCCATTGCCCCCACCTTGGTCAAGACCGAACTCAGTCGACCCGATTGGGCTGACCCTGAGCGTGCCAAGTATGTCAAGTCGTTGATGCCTCTGGGAGGACGATTGCTTGAGTCCAGCGACATTGTCGGGGCAGCCCTGTTTCTATCTTCTGACGCCTCCAGTTGTATTACTGGACATACTATTCCCGCAGATGCTGGAATACTCGCCTAGCTATGAAAGGTTCACATGGATAAGGTAGTTATAATAACCGGTGCCGCAGGGGGACTCGGGTCTGAGATAGCAAAAAGGTTTGGTTCGGATGGTGCCAAGGTAGTCGTGAATGACATTGGTCGGGCGCAGGCTGCGGCAGAGAACCTAGTTGATGAAATAAACAAGGGACTAGGGGAGGCCTTTGCCTATCAAGCCGATGTACGTAGCTATGAACAACTGGCGGCAATGGTTGAGGAGGCGGTAAGGAGATGGAGCAGGGTAGATGTAGCGGTAAATGTCGCCGGGGGCAACCTATCCATGCTAACCAGGAAAGAAAATAAGCTGCTCCTGGAGCATAGTGAAAAAGATTGGGACATTGTAGTAGATGTTAACCTCAAAGGAAGCTTTAACTGTCTCAAGGCGGTAGCCCCGCAGATGATTAAGCAGAGGGATGGACATATCATACTAATCTCGTCTGGAATAGGGCTGAGGCCTCGTGAGCGAATGTCAAGTTATGCTGCGGCTAAGGCCGGTGTTTTCGGTCTGATGAAAGCAGCTGCTCTTGAGTTAGGCGAGTATAATATAAAGGTTAACGTCGTTAATCCCGGGTTGATCATTCACGAATCGCTTCCCGCAAATGCAGGTGTACAGGTTAGCGAAGGCTATGTAAATGAAACCATGCTGCATCGGCTCTCAAATCGTGAGGATTTCGCTGATTTTGTAGTTTATCTGAGTCAGAAGAATAACATATCAGGGCAGATTTTTAATTTGGATAGCCGGGTCTTGTTCTAGGCACTTAATTGCGATGACAACCTAAGATTATAAAGGACATGAGGGGGTTTTAAGGATGGCTGATGCTAGCTATGATGCGATAATAATTGGGGCAGGAAACAAGGCTCTGATTTTGGCAATGTATCTAGTTAAGTACGGGGGTATGGATGTTGCCCTGTTTGAGAAAAGGCATGAGGCTGGGGGTGGCTGGAGCAGCGAGGAGAGTTCGGCACCTGGGTTTCTCTTTGACACCCACTGTACAATCGTTGGGGGCAGTTATCAATTGAGCACGGAGCGTGACTTCCCTGAATGGCAAGAGCTTGGCGGGAAGGTACTATACCCTCCGGTCAGCGCTGGGGCAATTTTCAGTGAAGACCATTCTTTTATGGTACTTCACACCTTTTCCGATGACCCCTCTCAACAACAGAGTGCCAAGTCAATAGCCAAGTTTTCAGAAAGAGATGCCGAAACCTGGGTTAAATTAGCCGAGCGCTATCGTACTGATTTCACTCCAGCAATTCTGGAGTATTATTATAATCCACCACCACCGCCGGGAGAGCTAGACGCCTTTGAGCGGCTATGGAAGGACCCGAATTTAGGGTTTGACCCTTCATGGTCAACAATGTCGCCGCTCCAGGTGTTACGTGACATATTTGAGAGCGATGCCCTTATTGCCTTAATGATGAGGCTTAATTATACTAAACTCGCTTGCGCCCCCGATACGCCGGGAATGGGGCTCTATCTGCTTATGTTGACCATGAGTCAGGTAGCCGGGTTGGGCCGTGTTGTTGGCGGCACGCACAATTGGGCGCATGCAGCCAGCAAGATTATCCTGGCTAATGGCGGCAAGATTTTCACTAATCACGAGGTTGATAAGGTTATAATAGAGAACGGAAGGGCTAAAGCTATTCGTCTCACCGATAACACTGAGGTCCAAGCCAGAAAGCTGGTGGTCAGCACCTTAGACCCTCATACTCTCTGTTTTCGGTTGATAGGAAAGGAGTATCTTAACTCCCAAATCCTGAGGAGGGTAGAAAATCTGGAACGGAGCAATGGCTGCATAGCCTGGTACCACTGGGCACTCCATGAGTTTCCTAATTATAGAGTGGCTAGTTTGGACCGGGATATAAACGAAGCAGTAACCCTAAGCTTAATAAGTAAGGATCCAGAAGCACTAACCAAGGAGGCAGCTACGCGAAAGCTAGGCAAGATGCCCGAGGAGCTTATGTTGTTAATCGAACCGGTTTGGTCAGAAGATAGACTACGGACACCCGAAGGGAAATGTTCAGTCTACACCGAGCAATTCGTCCTGCCGGCTACTGCCCTTACTGAGCGGGAGTGGCTCGAATTCAAAAAGTCCCATGGCGAAGCAGTAATAAAGGAGTGGCAAAAATATGCTGACAACATGACCTGGGATAATGTTATCGGCTATACGCCCTTCACCCCTTACGATGCTTGTCATCTAGCTAATATGGCACCAACGGGTAATACCGGAATTATAGATAGAAACATCCTCAGCCAACTGGGCAGGAACCGGCCAATTCCAGAGCTATCAAGGCATAAAACCCCGATTGAAAGCTTGTATGCCACTGGTTCAGCCTGGCACCCCCATGGTCAAGGAGGTTGCTGGCAGGGCTATAACTGCTACAAAATTATTGCTGAAGATTTTGGCTTGAGAAAACCATGGGATGGTCGTCCTTGGTGAGAGTTTAGCATAACACAACAAGCCCATATCGGTTCAGGATGCCCGCGGAGGAGAGTATGGCTCAAAAATATTTCGATATTGTCATTATCGGTGCTGGTCCAAACGGATTGGAACTCGGTGCCTATCTAAGTAAAGCTGGGCTAAAGGTTTTACTTTTGGAGAGAAGGCTTGAGATAGGTGGTGGCTTAGCTACAGAGGAAGTAACCTTACCTGGCTACTTTCACAATACCCACGCCGTTTACATGATGATGGCAGACTATGCTCCGCTTTACGCTGACCTCAAACTGGAGGAGGAACAAAACCTGAGGCATATTTATCCCCCCCTCCAATTTGCCCTGCCCCTTTCTGATGGCAAATGCCTATGTCTCTACTCCGACCCGGACAGAACCTGTAACTCCATAGCCAAGTTTTCGAAGCATGATTCAGATAGCTACCGAGAACTTTACCACCGGTGTCGGCGGGCGGTAGCCGAGTTTATTGCACCAGCCACGTTTGTTCCACCTCTCCCCACTTTGGACCAGATTGTCCAGCTACAGCAATCGGAACTGGGAAGGGAAATAGCCGAGTATGCCGAGAAATCCCCCAAAGATTTGATAGACGAATACTTTGAAAATGAGCACGTTAAAGCGCTAATGCTATATGTGGCAACACAGTGGGGCGTCGGTTATGACCAGTCGGGTATGGGCTATCTGGTTCTTCTCTATCTTGACCGAGCAACCAGCTATAGATTGACAGCGGGCGGTTCACACATGGTAAGCCAGGCTCTCTATAAGACAATCTATAACAATGGCGGGGAAGTACTCAATTCACAGAGAATCAAACGAATTATTGTGGATGAGGGAGCAGCCAGGGGGGTGGAATTAGAAGACGGAACCACCTTCCGGGCTGATAAGGCAGTAGTCAGCACTATTGACCCGCACCAGACCTTCTTAAGGCTAGTCGGAGAGGAAAACCTTGATGACAATTTCGTCGAAAAGGTCAAGGGCTGGATGTGGGAGGAACATTCGCTTATGGGGCTACACCTTGCCTTAGAGGAAGCGCCCAATTTCGCCGCTGCCAGCTCTGACGCTGAGATTAACAATGCGTTTGTTTACCTTCTGGGCTATGAGACGGCGGAAGAACTCGTAGACGATTATGAAGCGATAAAAAGAGGCGAACTGAGAGATAAGGCATGCTTCAATTGTTGTTTTCCCTCTGTCCATGACCCGTCTCAATCTCCATCGGGAAGACACACTGGGCTCCTTTCGCGTTTTGCCCCCTACCGGCTGAAGGATGGGACGGAAAAGTGGTATGACATAAGGTTCAAGGAGAAAATGGCTCAGCAGTGCTTGATTACGCTGCAAAAGTATGCCCCTAATCTGACTCGGGACAAAGTTCTATGGCACTATATCTCTACCCCCATCGATGTCGAGAACAAGTTCCCTGATATGGTTGAGGGTTCAATTAAGCAGGGGCTTTACCATCCATTTCAAATGGGCTATCTGAGACCCAACGAGGAATGCTCCCAGTGTCGTACACCGCTAAAGAACCTTTACCTAGCTGGGGCAAGTTGCTATCCGGGTGGTTGTGTAATCTGGGGGCCGGGGTATCTAGCAGCCAATGCTATTGCCGAAGACCTGGGGATAGATAAGTGGTGGTCAGAGCCAAAAATGGTAACTAAAGCACGGCAGGACGGGCTATTATAACATGAGGTTACGATCCACCGGCTTGGGCAAGTCAGAAATCGTAGGGGAAATTGTAGCTATCAAGAAAGTTGCTGATTTAGTAATTTTCTGTGTAGATACCACAAAGCCAACAAGGTGGCACGTAAGAATGGCCTTTCAGGAGAAGGACTTAAGGGACTTGGTACACGCCCTTTTAAGGCCACGGAATCTGTGGTTTATCATCCGAGCCCTGTTATTTTCCAACAGAACGGTAACGAGAACAGAAAACTTTTAGAAAGAGTCGAGATGAGATTCAGGTCATCGGGACTTGGGAAAACCGAACTGAAAGGTAAGATGTCACGTCTATCACCAGTAGGCGATGACCTGCTGGTGTATTACTTGCAAACCTATGAACCCGTGGAATGGCATATGAGGGCAGGCTTGGAGCGCAAAGATATTCTGAAGATAGTCAAAGGGTTATTACGACCCGCCGTATTCTTTCACACAATCCGAACTCTATTTTTCCTGAAGAAGAACCCAACGGAACCAGAGGATATTCTGGATAAGTCTCTCTGAGCAAAAGCTCGTGGTGTACTGATAGTCTGGAAAAGGCATCAAGGAAGATATGGAGCTAGAGACCTGGAACTAGCATTTACCCGCCTTAGGCGAGAAACCAGGACATTGATACTGGAATATATGTTGCGCTCCAAGAAGCAAAAGCTAAAATGATAGCAAAAGCCCAGATAAATGGCGTCAGTAAACCTACCTTATGAGAAGCCCATGGTATGAGAAAAACGGCAAACCCTGACGCCCAGCTTATGACCGAGGTTATTAAAGTAGCTAAAAATGGCGGTGCTCCCTTAAGCATCAATAAAGCCGGAGTCCATCCTGCCCATGTATAGAAGTGCATGTTGACCAGAAAGAGGATAAAGGCTACCAATTTGATGAAGCAGGTGCCCCCTTCATACGTGATGGTGGGCGGTAGAGGACTTGAACCTCTGACCCCCTGCGTGTAAAGCAGGTGCTCTAACCAACTGAGCTAACCGCCCCTGACTGGCGCGCTTGGCGGGG
>SDBU01007400.1_pt1 | contig 12665 bp, 22 predicted proteins | sample 2277071 | NCBI WGS metagenome assembly SDBU01 (sample SAMN10397929, study PRJNA504765) | marine sediment metagenome | isolation source: marine sediment core GS08_GC12, 126 cmbsf | place: Arctic Ocean: Gakkel Ridge, Loki's castle | collected 2008 | reverse complement strand
CCTTAGCTCATCCTCTATGGGGCGAGTACTCAAAGCTGCCCTTGCTTCGGCTTCGGTTGTTTTTACCGGCCCCATGGCACCGCAAGTCATGCACTCCATCTGAGAGTCTTCCCCAGGTAGCCCACTGGCGCGGTCCTCAAAGTGCATGCTCGCGCAATAGACACACGGCTTCAACTCCGGTGGTTTGGGTACAACCGCATCATGCATCGCGCGGATAACAACGCCCAATGGTGACTCACTCTCCGGTGCTTCGGGCTTTAGCGCTTCAGGATCGAAGTCAGTTATGGTACCAGTGAATTCGCCTTCGATTTTGATCTTCATGCTTTCTCTCCTTTTATTTTCTTTTTCATTGCCGGGAAGTCGGGCTCGCCTGCTTTAGGATTAATCTTTGTATCTGTGTCTGTATCAAGATCTAGATTAAGATTAAGAGTAGTTGCACTACCTTGCAAGGGTGTTAGAAGGGGCTTAGAAGGGGCTTGTAAAGGTCTGCCAAGATACTCGATATAATCATAATCATAGCCAAAATCAATAGCCTCAAGAAATACATCTTCAGCTAGTTTTGCGAGGATATTATCGATGCCCTTGCGGTTGTTGTCGCGGACGCCCACGCGTTGATGCTTCGGCCAGGATGGTAGAATGATCCATTCATCGGAATAATAGAGCGCTTTCCTGGCTATCTCGAAACGCCTGAACATTGGTGTCAGAAGGCTCTCATCATACCCGGTGTCAAAAGCGATTCTATCCATCGTGATCGTATAAATGCCAGCGATCGTCGTAAGCGGATTCGTCAGCAAATACATATACAGATACCGCTCTGATGGATCGAGCGACCGTATCCATTTATCTTCCCAAAAAGTCGTTGATATGTAGCGTTGTTTAGGCACTAGTCTGACTTAACGAGAATTATTGAATACTTATCGAGGGGTTGTAGTTCATTATTTTTAAGAAGGTGTATACCCTCTCGCGGTAACCCATCTAAGCGTGAATTGATTTCATGAATTATCTCATGATGGTATTTGCACACGACAAGCAGATCCGTATCGAATTCGCGTCCCAGGCGATCGTATGTGTTGTGATGCACTTGTAGTGGTCCAGAGCAGGGCGAGCCCTTCTTTTTGCTGGCATGACCGATTTGGCATTTAGCTATGCGGGAAACCATATCAGCGGCGCGCTCTTTCCATTCGGGCGAGGAAAGATATTCATAATAATCAACGCGTTTCGCTTTCGCTTTCGCTTTGCCGGGTTTTCGCTTGAGGAACGCTATCACGGCTTTCTTCGGCGACGGCCCTTTGCCTATACGTTTACAAGTCTCACATAGCAGGGTGTAGCTATTGGTGGGTCGGTTGTAACTCTTCGTAGGTTCTACTCCGCAACATATGGGCATTGTATCTGGCATTGTTTACTCCCCATTCTTTAGCGTCAAATATACCGTAGGATGAGTTTGCTTACGCCGACGCGGGATCATTGCCGCATCAAGCAGATGGTACAGCCTTTTAGGAGTGACACCTATTTCTTCGCAAATGTCCCTTACCGTGCGCTCTGACGTATATAACGCGAAAAGCGCATCCCTGGTGATTTCCTTTCGTTGTCTTTCTTCATGCATAGCCATAGGATAACAGATAACAGATAACCCGTCAAGCTTTATTTTCAAGCCTTGACAACCGATTCCCTGTGAACTACGTTGTTGAAAAAGACGCGGGGTGTTTATGCAAAATGCAAAAGTCAATTTGATTACTGCCATCACGCTGTGTATAGCTGTTGCTGCCGGAGCCTGGGCGGTAACCGGCGAGATCCATAACTCCCAGGTAACGAAACTATCGGACCGGCAGAAAATCCTCGAAGCGTACATTATGGAAACCCGCGACGATATCTCCGAGATCCGGGGCGACATCAGGGTATTGCTCGAACGCTCGCCTTGACAATGGTATCATATAGTATTATATTCACGGTATGAAAAGAGTAACAGACAAAGAAAGGCGGGCGATACAGCTTGCGACCTACGTGAATTCAGCCGAGCTGCGCCGGATAAAAGCATTCCTGAAGGCGAAAGAGATCAAGAACGCATCCCTGCACATACGGGAAATCTTGATGAAAGACGTTGTGGCCTGGGAAACAAAGAATGCTAAAACAACCGCTCGAAGCTGACATTCAGATCGCGATCGTCGAAGCCTTTTCCCTGCTCGCCCGCAAGCGCTTTATGTTTCACTCTATCCCGAATGAACGCGTTCTCAATTCGCCCAACGCAGGCGGTATGGCGCGGCTCAACAAACTAAAGAAAATGGGGCTGCTGCCGGGCTGTGCGGATCTCGAGGTCGTGTGTAAAGGCCAGGCGTATTACATGGAAGTCAAGCGCCCGCGCGAAACGCTGTCCATGAACCAGAGATATTTTCGCCAGAACGCACAGACTCACGCCGCCGGGTACGCTATGGTACACGATGCCGACGAAGCGATCGACGCGCTCAAAATATGGGGGATAATCTGATGGCTGAAAACATACCAGACGTTACAATAAATGTCGGGCATGATCCGAGTCATTCCGCTAACTCCACGAAACCGACGGCCATCCTACTCGACCACATGGGCTATTTCGTTGAATTCATGACTCTCGATCAAGAGGGCATGGGGCGACTGTACGAGAAAACCGATAGAATACTTATCGATTCCACAATGTCACCGCAGCGGCAGAAGCTTGTATTTCTCCACGAAATAGCGCACACCTGGGGGCTGTCAAATACCTTCGACGATACCGAGAAAGGGATGGAAGCGCTGGCGCGATCGATGCTAGATTTTATCCAAACCAACCCCGCAGCTATCGAATGGCTGCGAAGGAAATAAGATGCTCGAACACTACCAGACCGAATTTGACGGGTTCATAAAAGAGGGCGGGTGCCTGCTGTTCACTATCTTTGCGTGGGCGTGCAAGCTTACCGATCGCGACATAAACCATACGCTCATTTTGCTTCTGATCGATGAGCTACACCGACGCCGCCGGTGCAGCTACAATAGCAAAATGCCAGCGATCGGCGACGAAGACGATCCCACGAAAGAGGGCGTATTTGTCTACGATCACGAAGCGGTGTTCAATAACGTATTCGGTTATTTGAATAGCCCGCTGCGAATAAAATATACCGGCAGGATCTACATGCCGTGGGAGGAAGCGCGTGGTAAAGAATCTTTTGGCGAGCGCGACGGCCATTTTCTCATACTTCAGGGCAAGACCGAGAACGGTAACGGTCATTTCCTCAATTCGTTCTATGATCCCATTGTGCCGTCGCCGCGCGTGGTCGATTTCAAATCACTAAGATATTATAAGGTGGTAGTATGATGGGGGCAGTATTAGTGCTTGGGCTGCTTATAGCTCTGTGCGTTATTGTCATGGGCATAACGGCGCTTTCATCATCGGTCCTAATCGGCATTACGGGTATAATCTGCGGCGTCGTGATGGCAATAATAATGATTAGCACATTATTCGAGTACGATTAAGAGGAGAATAAAATGATACCAGTACCAGAAAACGTCGTGCAGATCGCCGGTGAGATCGTGGGCTACAAGAGCGAGTATAACGGTAAAACGTATTTTCACATACGCGACACCTACACCGACAAGGAAACCGGTGCGAAGGCCATCGGGAAAGGAGTATCATTCACACCTGATGAATGGGAGATATTCAAAAAGGGATTCGCAGAGCTGTGTAAAGGGTTGGAGTAATGAATGATTGGAAACAAATTCTCGCGGTTGTTCTCGGCTGTTTGCTTATTGGTATTCTTATCGGCGGCTTTACCGCATACTCCGTTATGTCAGCGAATGCCCGAAGATCCGCCGACGTTATTGCAGATATGGATCGAACGATTGGAGAACTTACGGGCGGATATCGAGAAATACAAAACGCAGTTGGTAACGTCAGCGAAGGACTTACGGGAGCTGCAAGCACGGCTGGAAGCGTTGCAGATAGAGTTGAGTCTGTTATCACTGGACTTGATAAAATCCCGGCTGTCCTTCAAGAGCTTATCACGTTCCTTGGAACAGTTGAGAGAATCACTCGCTTCGGAGGTCGCTAGGCACACGCGGGATATCGTGATCGCGATCGTGGTGTCACTATCCGCCGGGCTCCTGGTCGGCGCAGGCGTCGTATTTGTCTTGACTCTCTGATAGAATGGTATTATATTGTTTTCATGAAGAAAATAATTAGAATGATACCGGAAACCATAATAGTAAGCGACGATCTACACTTCCTGCGCGTAGCGGATATACCCCCACTTGAGCTAACGCCCAATGATGCGCTTTCTGCCCTCCCGCCAAATATCGTCAAAAGAACATATGCTGTTGAGACAATTAGAGAGCGGAAGAGGTTTTCCATAAAGAACCATTATTATACAATCGAGGATGACTTTCTTAATTCTTTTTTCAAAAGCGAAGGGGACAAATTAGTTCAATGCGAAAAGCAAAGAAGGGAACTGTCAGGCCTGATAGCCAAAGCTTCATTTCGGCAACGGCTAAAATATCTATTTAGGAAAACCCTTGAATAATGGAAAATCGACCGTTCCAACTCGCCGCCAGGCGGCAAATCAACGTACTGCTAAACGCTCGCAGGCATCCGGTATACTTGGCACCCTGTGGTACCGGGAAGACGTACACGGCGGCACAGGTTATCGAGGATCGTATATCTTTGAAACGCCGGGTCTTTGTTTTAGTCCCACAAGTCGAGATATTCGCCGAATGGATGAAGGTCTTGAGCGAGTACGGTCTAAACCCTGGGTATATCAACGACGAAGGCGTGAGAGGGCGCGATCGCGGGGTCTACGTCTGCATGGCGCTATCGCTCTTAAACGCTCTGCCGCTGTTGCCGGATTCGCTATACCCCGACGAGATTATTACCGACGAAATGCAGCACAGCCTGGCGTCGTCATGGGAGCAAATATACCAGTTTTTCCCGGACGCAACCCGCCTAGGACTTACCGCGACGCTATATCATGGCTCGTTGCGGAGTTTCGAGCATCTTTACACCGACGTCGTTCAGACGATAAGTAAATCACAAGCCATCGAGCAAGGCTATATCACTAAGCCATTATTGGTAGTGCCTCAAACCTGGGCGCAGTCCGTGCCATTAAACGGCGAGGATTTCGACATGGAGATCCAGGCCGAACTATTGGGGAAGGCGAAGATCATCGGCGACGTGGTAGATTTCTACTCGAGGACGTTCGAGGGCAAGCCGGTGATCGTGCCGTGCGCTACCTATGCACACGCGGAAATGATGACGGAGGCATTCAATGAACGGGGATGGAGTTTTAGTCACTTGCACTCGCTTCTTGGGAAGCATGTTCGAAAGCGCATCCTTCGACGAATCGCTGAAGGTAAAGATAATGGAATTTGCACTGTCGGAATCGGCGTTGAAGGTCTGTCCATTCATGGACTCTGGGGGGTACTGTGGCTACAAAGGACGCGCTCGCCGATTAGATGGACACAGTTCAACGGAAGGGCCGAGCGTTGTCTGCCAGGGAAGTCTCACTATATCTGTGCAGATTTCGTCGGCAACTCGGTAATACACGGGATGCCGGACCGTGACCTGTTTTGGCAGCTCGAGCAGGAAAACGCGGAGCTGCCGGAAGAACGGGAAGGCGATGTCCCGGTCATGAAAATGTGCTGGCGTTGCGGCGTCATGAATGCCGGGCTCAACGTGGTCTGTCATTTTTGCGGTGCCGATCTTACCGAGGATGCAGAGCATGAAGGTGTATCGGTCCTGCTTCCCGCGATGATAGACGGCAAGCTCGTTGTCGTCGAATCCGACGGCCAAGAAAGCGAGATCCAGCTAAACGCGCAATCGATAAAGCAGGAACAGATCGAAGCCCGCGAGATCGAGGCGCGCCAGGATCTAGTTATCAACGACGGCCAGAAAGCGGCGGTACTGCGGAAAAATATTTTCCAGGGCGGGCGGCGCAAGCTGTTCGAAGAAGCGGTGAAAGAGTGGTTATGAATAAAGTACATTTTTCAAGCATGCGGATGGATTGGAAGACTCCGGCCGCTGTCTATGAACTACTTGACGATGAGTTCCATTTTGACTTTGATCCCGCTCCGGTTGATCCTCAATTTGATGGCCTTTCCGTAGAGTGGGGCAATTGCAATTTCGTGAATCCTCCTTACGGGCGAATGATAGGAAAGTGGATCGAGAAGGGTTTCCGAGAATGGGAGAAAGGGAAGACAGTCGTTTTTCTCATCCCTTCGAGGACAGACACAAAGTGGTGGCATGATTACATCATGAAAGCGAACGAAATAAGATTCATTCGCGGACGGTTGAAATTCCAAGGTGTGACGAAATCCGCCCCGTTCCCCAGCGCGATTGCCGTATTTCGTTGACAACCCCACGGGAACCACAAAAGACTGGCTATAATCTGAATTAGGAGGATGAATAATGCCATTAAGAAAACAGGCCGGGAATATGTACCCCTTCGTCACCCACACCTGGAATCCAATCAAGGGTCGGTGTTCTCACGACTGTGTGTACTGCTACATGAAGCGATTCAAGCAGAATCCAATCCGGCTGGACGAACGAGAACTCAAGACGGATCTCGGTACCGGCAATTTCATATTCGTTGGATCGAGCACTGACATGTGGGCGAATGATGTGCATAGCGAATGGATAAGTAGTGTATTAACCAAGTGTGTATTAAACCGAGAAAATACATATCTCTTTCAATCAAAAAATCCGGTTGGTTTTTATGGAAGACCCTATCCACAAAATTATATACTTGGCACAACCATCGAGACTAATCGCCGCGAATATAAAATATCAAAAGCACCAAGCGTTGATAGACGTGCAGTTATGATGCAGGGCATTTCAGAATGTGGAATTCGCACCATGGTGACAATAGAGCCTATTATTGATTTTGATCTAAACGAATTAGTAAACCTCATAAATCTTTGTCAACCTGAATGGGTAAATATTGGCGCTGATAGCAAAAACCACCATCTTCGCGAACCACGCCCTGAGAAAATCCGAAAGCTGATTGAAGAACTCCAGAAGTTTACGGAGATCAAGCTGAAAACAAATCTACATCGATTATTTTCTTGACTTAATCGTATCATACCATTATATTATTTACATGATTAGAATACCGTTTCGTAAAACGATTTGCAAGCGATGCCGTTTCGTTGAGATATGGGGATGTCCCGATCACCCCGAAATCTCGAAAACATATAAATGCGTCGCCAAGCATACGCATAAAATAGATCCAGAATCGGGCGAAACGAAAAAGTTTGATTATTGTGGCAGCAATTGGAATTGTCATTGCTGGCATTTTCGCGACGGTAGCAATAGAGTGCCGTGGCATATGAGATTGCGGGAGTATTTAGGAGGGGGAAGATTTTGGTAAAATACTGGTACATAAAAGGCGACTTTCTAAAAACGCGATCGGGCCGGATCGGTGCGTCGGATCTTCCGAAGATGATTCCGAATCCTGAGAAGCCGACCGAATCGCTCGCGGGCTATGAGCAAACGGCGATCACGTTATATCAGGAAAAGATCGGGCTCAAGAAACGCGACCCCGCCGGGCTGCCCGCCGAAATGGGCCATTACCTCGAGGCGAAGGATCTCGAGCTTTTCATCCGGTACTATGCGAGCGCTGACGCAGCCAAACAATTTTTGACCGATGTGCTGACGTATGAGCATACAGCCGAGCGCGTGGGCTTGGATAAGGTGAACCCGGCAAATTACCAAAACACCGCGTTCCGGCACCACACGCAATTTTATCGCGACGACATGATCTGTCACCCCGACGCCATTTACGATCCGGTGGAAGTTATGCCGAAGAAACGCTCCCACGACGTGACCGTGACATTCGATGAGCCTTTTATCATCGAGGCGAAATCGGCGGGCTATTGGAGCGCGCACCGACCGGAGGGCTCGATAGTAAGAGGCTACGATCCAGAGCTGAAGACCTGGCAGGGTATCCCGCTCAAGCACTATGTACAAATCCAGTTTCAGCTTGCGTTACTCGAGATCAAGACGGCGTATCTCCCGCTGCTCTATAATACAAATCAATTCGATGTCTGGAAGATCAACGCCAACAAGAAACACCAGGGAAGGTTTATCGACTTGGCCGGAAAAATGGCCTGGCATATCAAGAACAGAAAGTCGCCGGGCGACATGGCGATGAACGCGCAGGATATCATTGACTCGTACCCGGAACTCGGCAAGGACTTTGTGATCCTGAACGGCGAGGAACGGGATAGCGCGATCGAGATCGCCAAGAAGTACAAGCAGGCCGTGACGCAACGTAAGCGATGGGAAGCTGCCGAGAAGGACGCCAAGGATGCGATGTCGGTCATGCTGAAGGACCGCCCCGAGCTACGCGACGGCGACGGCATTATATCGAAATGGAATAAGACAAACACCGGCGAAAAGATCACGAAACTGTCAGAGATCAGAGCCGAGGATCTTGCCACCTATCGGTATCTCAAGCGCAAGGGTCATCTTGTGCCGCCGAAAATCGGGCGCACGGTTTCGATACCATGGAAAGGAGATACAGAATGAAAAAGTGGTGGGATGAATTGGAAGCAGTGGAAAAATGGATGGTAGTGGTTTTCTCTCCCGTGCTGATTGCCATAGCCGTGATGGTTATCTGGTGGGCGGCGGCAGGGTTTCCGGGGTGAACGCGAAACAGGTAACATTCCATCAGCTCGATACTATGCTGGATGGGTACGGATTCACTGGCCATGAGCTAAAAATACTTGCGGAAACGAGTGTGCCTTATAACGAAGATCATAACGGACAACACTACCCTGCTACCTATCTACGCTACATGCGCGAGTACCGGAAGAAAACCGGGCGGCGGATCGTATGCGTCAACAAAGCAAAATCACTCTATAAAATCTTGCCTTCGTGAGTAAATAGTATTATACTATAATCATGGAAAGAATATGGAAATTTGCCTTAAACGCTATGGCTAATACGCCAATCGCAATGCCAAGGCACGCAGAAATTATTGCGTGCGCCAAACAGGGAAGCGATATTTGCATATGGGCGCGTATCCATCCTGCTACGCAAATAGAAAATAGAATGTTTTATGTTGTAGGTACGGGCCTTGGCGAAATACGCCCTGAAGATCCACACATAGGAACTGTTTTTGATGGGCCTCATGTGTGGCACGTTTTCGAAAGAAAGGAGTAAACAATGCCAGATATAGTCAAATGTTGCGGGAAAGCCGCGACAAAAAGTTACAACCGACCGACCAATAGCTACACCCTGCTTTGCGACAAATGCGGGCGCATAGGCAACGGCTCATCGCCTGAAAAGGCCGCTGTCGCCTTCGCTAAATCTAAGCCCGGCGCGACAGTTGGTGACACACAGGAGCCAGCGCCGCAGCAAACGTCGAAGCAAAACCTACCGGCTCAAGCGGATCAGTTCCCGGCATACATCGCTTCACGTATGGCGGAAATGGCGCGGATCGCGATACCGTTCATCGCTGCCGAAACGCCCCGGCTCGAACGTCTGGTGCAAAACAACGTCCGGTATATCATGATCCAGAAAAGCGAAGGCTTTTTGAAATGTTGGGAAACACCGGAAGGGATCGAGTCGATCGTCCACGCGCTCGAGGAAGCGCTGTCGTATGGCTGCGAGCTTGGCAAGATGGGATCGATCGTACCATATAGCGGCATCGCCATATTTATCCCTGGCGTCGAGTGCTTAAACTTCGCGCTGACGAACGGGAGCAACCCGCCTTTCAAGTGGACACAAATCGATATAATCCATGAAAACGATATTGTGGATATCCAGCGGCTCACCGGCGTATTCTCCTGCAAGATCATACCTGGTCCGCTTCGGGGGGAAGTAATTTCTGTTGCGGTCTACGGCTACAACAACCGCCTGGGCCATGTCGTAGGGGAACAGTACGACGCCTCCCGGCTTCTCGCGAAGGCGGAAATACATTCGCCATCGTACAAGGCATATTGTCGCGCTATCCAATCCTACGAATTTGCGCGCGTCGAGCGCGGCGAAGAAAAAGATCCCACCGGTCGCTTGTACGCCATGGTCGCGGACGTGAGCCCCGACGCCGGTAAATACTTCGAGCAGGACGTAGAGAATTTCCAGGCCGCCGAGAAAGCCGGGGAGCTGAAGAAAAACAGTCGCGGCGAATACGCCGAGGTAGAGTTGCCGAAACGAGGCGGCGGTACCTGGTGGAAGCAAATCTATCGAAAGGCGGTCGAGAATCCAGGCGAGCTGCAATTCAAAAAAGCGTATCGCGATGAGATCACGAATCCATACGAGGGCGCGGATCAGGCGGAAATGCTGCTCAAGAGCGGGGGTAAAAGCTTCATGATGAAGTACGCCAAGATCAGGAATTCAGAATCCGCCATGGATGAGATCAAGGGAACCGTCGAGGGCGAAGCGCTGGAAATGGTTGACCGGAGTATCAGCGCCGCGTTCGATAACATGGACAGGCCGCCGCAGGAATACGAGGACGCGGAAGTAGTACCGGAAGCCGCGCCCGGGTCTGCCTCCGGCGGTATTGCGCCAGATCCGCAGGGAAGCGCCGAGCAAAAAGAGGCGGATCTTCAGGCTGAAGTCGAAGCACTGGCGTCGGGCGAAGAAGAGCAGGGCGAGCTGCCGATTTACTGATGAGCAGAGGTAGAAGGTTTTGGGGGATGACCCGCGCCGAATGGAAAGACTCGAAAAAGCGAGATAGAGATTTCAAAGAAATGGTACTCCCGTGCGACAAGTGCGAGCATTTCAAATACACGGCCAGCAGTCATCTATTCCCAGGGGAAGGCGCGGAATGCACGAATGAAAAAGCTGATACATGGCTTCATGGAATGTTTGCGAGTGAAATAAAAAGCCAGATACTCAATGGCAAGAAATTCACTTTTGACTGTTTGAAAAGGAAAACATGAAAGTATCATTCACCCTGGAAGAAGAGGAAGGCCGTTATTTCCTGGAATACGCCATTAAAAAAGGGCTGAAATTGTCCGCTCTAGCAAAGGCCGCATTGTTCCAGTACGCCGAAAGGTACCCCCGGAAAGACATAGAACCCCATAAAACGCAAAAAGGTGTAAGGGCTGTACAGCAGCACCCGCCAGAGCGCAATTTAGGCTAAAGGTTGGGCGGCTTGAATGCAGCGATCGCCGGGATCTCCGTTAGCCAGGCTTTCGCGGCGGCGGTTTGCTTTGTCTTGAACCAGGTCCGCAGCTTCCCGTGGCAGCTTTCACATAGCTCGCCCGCCGTCAAATCTTCCTGCTTGTATGCGTCGCCTTTCATCGGATAGAGCCCGAGATAATACCGGATCTCTCCGCTGCCGTTTGGATCTGAATACGTCGGCGGCGTGATCTCCGCCTTGCATATCTCACAGTACAGTTTTTTTACTTCACCCATATCGTTAGCCCTCCGAAGATCCGAAATAAAACCCGACCATAGTAATAAATGCGCCGCCGAGAAAACCCACAAGCACCTTGACAATATCGGCGTTCCTGTCTGGTATCTCGACAAAAAGCATCGCCCCTACCATGCCGATAAAACCCACGATCAACAGCACACCTAGTAACAATCTGATCTGCGTTTTGCTATATGCCATTTATATCTCCCGTACCCCGAATTGCATTGTCGGCGTCTTCGCCAACTTCCAGCCTACGCTCATGATAGCACATAACGTCGTGCCAACGAAATCACCCTGTGCCCGCTTGAACTCGACGTCGACGGCATCGCCGATCACTGTATCGTAATATTGCAATGGCGTTTCGATCGTCGTCACGCCCTTGACGCTCGAATGTACGTTCATGAACTGCGCGGCAAAACGCACTGCATCGCCATAAGTCGCGAGCTGTGTTTCGATCTTATGCTCTCGATAAATCTTATATGTGTTGTAAACCGACGCTTCATAGTCGCTATTTCTTAGCCATTGGTAAACGCTGCCTGCGCTCGTCCAGGTCGGCGCGTAACCGACGTATACCGATGATATGACCTCTGAGGGATCGTAGATAACGTCATAATCGTTCAAGATATCGTCTGCCCTGATTATGACGCTTGACGTAGTAGCGTCATAATCTACGGTCGACGCGGTAAACTTCCCATCGGCCGTGATCCAGAAAATGAAGAAAGATCCACCACAGACAGCCGCAATATGATCGATCAAGGGTTTGTTGGTATCCTCATTATTTGTTATCGAACTATCGAATGCGGTAGAATAATTACTACTAGAGCCTCTCGCTTGCGCCCAGGCCGTTGTATCAAAATATGCCGCAGTATAACTAATGTCATAATAATCTACAAGCATATCTCGGATAATGTCAGCTGGCAGATCACGTATATACACCGGCTGCGCGTTGATCGAGAGCGTTTTCCTTTTCTCGGCAATCGTGAAGGTGGCGCGTTGTCGCCCGACTCTAAACATCTCTATCGTGCCGGTGAAAATCTGCTGATAATCGGTATAGTCCAGGCCGTTGTACCCGACGTAGATCCGCGCCGGGTTTCCATATAATTCATTATTTTTTTGGAATGTGTCGAATTCGCCGTCAAGGTTATTTAATACGACGGTCCCGCCGCCGAACGATAGCAGGCCGTAGTACAGCGGATCGCGCGAGATCGATATCGTCGGCGCACCTTCGAGCCTTCCCTGGTACGGTACCGGAGCTCCGGGCGGCGTGAATTCGTCGTGGCTGTATCCATAAATGACACCCGC
>SDBU01007399.1_pt1 | contig 12667 bp, 9 predicted proteins | sample 2277071 | NCBI WGS metagenome assembly SDBU01 (sample SAMN10397929, study PRJNA504765) | marine sediment metagenome | isolation source: marine sediment core GS08_GC12, 126 cmbsf | place: Arctic Ocean: Gakkel Ridge, Loki's castle | collected 2008 | reverse complement strand
GGGCATAATCAGACTGGCTAACGAGCAGCTTATGCCGGTTGTCCCGTACAGCTCCGGCACTGACTTTCACGGCGCCGCCGTGCCCAGCCAGGGTGGTATTTTAATTGACCTGAGCCAGCTAAACCGAATCTCCGAGCTCAGTGACCACTACTGGTACGTAACCGTCGAGCCGGGCGTAACATTCAACGAACTGCAAAAAGAAGTGGCTAAGAAAGGTCTCAGAATCCAAGTACCACTGCTGACCCCACCCTCGGCTTCGGTGCTGGTTACCTACCTGGAGCGGGAGCCGGTGCCATCGGCACCCGATTTTATCTACGGCAACGAGCAAATCCAGACCATGCGCGTCGTCCTGCCCAGCGGGGATAGCTTCACCCTGGGCAACCCCGCCCTTGAGGGTATGCCCCACACTCATCCTTTCGGTCCCGGTCTGAACTTCTGGCGCATGTTTATGTGTGCCCAGGGAACCATGGGCATCACCTACGAGATGAACCTGAGGCTAATCCCCCTGCCCAAGGTACAGAAATTCTTCTTCTCCGCATTCGATAACGTTACTGATGTTATTGCCGCCATTAAGCAAATCCAGCGCCAGGAACTGGGCTTTGAGTGCTTTGCCCTTAATGACTTTGACCTGGCCACCATGGTGGTCGGCGAGCCGCCAGCCGATACTAAAAGCCTGCAGAACGGCACTTACGTTGGCCTTGATGGCGCCAAACCCTGGTCGCCGGCACAACGACAGCGTTTTGAGGCGCTGAGACAGGGACTGCCCCCGTGGACACTGGTCCTCTCCATAGTCGGCTGGGCCAGGCACCCAGAGGAAAAGGTGGAATATCAGGAACTCGACCTCAGAGACCTGGCGGCGGCCTCCGGCTTTGAGCTCAAGCCATCCGTAGGCGGTATCGCCGGTCTGGATAAAATCATGGCTGATGAAATGCTCCTCCCGTGGCGAATGCAGAAGAGGTTCGGCTACCGGGGCTCCACTCACGGGCTTATGTTCTACGCCACCGGCGACTCAATGGCGCTGATTGAAGACGCTCTGGCTCAAATAGCCGCTAAATACCACTATTCAGCCGGGGACATCGGTGCCTACATCCAGCCAGTGGAGCGAGCCCGCTCCTACTACTGCGCATTTGACCTCCACTGCAACCCGGAAGATGACGGTGACGTTGAAAGAGTAAAGGCCCTCTTCAATGAAGCCAGTGAAATGCTAATCAATCTGGGTGCCTTCTTTGACCGCCCCTATGGTCCGTGGGCAGAAATGATGTACCGCCGAAACGGCAACTATGCTGAATACTTAAAGAAAATCAAGGCTCAGCTTGACCCCAATAACATTATGAACCCGGGGAAGCTCTGCTTCTAGATGCTTCCAGAAAAAAGGAGGATTTAAATGGTTAAAGAACTGGAGGAATACCGACATAATGTCTGGAACTGCTTTCGGGATAGCATGTGCAAGCACGTCTTCACCTGGCACCTTAGAAGTGGGGACTACGACGATATCTGTCCCACCCTGGCGCGCTATAAATTTGATGCTTACTCGGCTCAGGGCAAATACGGCGATATCGCCCGGGCTATCATCGAAGGCGAGATGGAGTGGTCTGACAAATTACTGCAGATAATCTACGAGGACCCTATCTGCGGTGCCTGCAGCTATACCTGCGGGCGTATCTTCGAGGGACAACCGTCAGACGTAATCCAGGCAATGAGGGCAAAAGCCATCAAGGACGGGATGTCCCCGCCCGGTGGTTTCAAAGTCTTCCTGGATGACCTGAGAGAGTACCTCAACCCCTTCAAAAAGCAAGACGCCGAGAGGATTAACTGGATTAAAGGTATTCCCGCCGAGCTGGCTGAAGGCATCGGTGCTCCCGGCAACGGCAGTAAGACCAAGACCCTTCTCTACGTCGGCTGTTTCCCCCTCAGGGAACCCGGCGCCGAAAAAATGGCCCGGGATGCCGTCACTACCCTGCTCAAGGCCGGTGTCGATGTCGGCGTCCTCGGTGAGAGCGAACGCTGCTGCGGCAACCCCTCCCTCAGAATGGGTGACATTGACCAGTTTACCGCTTTTGCCAAAGACAACATCAAGATGTTCAACGATATGGGGATAGAAAGACTGGTCACCATCTGCCCCTTCTGCAACAGCACCTTCAAGCGTGACTACGCAGACGTCGGCGACAAGATGAACTTTGAGGTCGTCCATATCCTTGAACTCGTGGACCAGCTGATAACGGCGGGCAAGCTCAAGCTAACCAAGCCGATTGACCTCACCGTGACCTATCACGACCCCTGCCATCTGGGCAGGCTCGGTAATTGTGGTATTAGCGGTAGTGATGATTTCTTTGGTAAATACGATGAGCCCAGGAATATCATCAAGAGCCTACCCGGTGTTAACCTGGTGGAAATGAACCGGATAAAGGATGATGCCTGGTGCTGTGGTGCTGGTGGCTGGTTGAGAAACGGGTACCTTGAAATGGCGCAATGGACTGCCGATACCCGAATCAACGAGGCTAAAACCACCGGTGCCGAGGCCCTGGTTACCTACTGCCCCCACTGCGAGGAGAACCTGGGAGAGGCTATCCAGAGACAGGGTAACGGGATGAAAATATATGACCTGCTCGACCTCGTCCTGCAGGCAATATAAGCGGGAGGCTACAGGAGAATAAGGTTATCTGAATACCGGCCGAGTTTGCCAAACGAGGCTAAGGAATTGGGGCCGTCACAGTGCCCCATACAAAATGGCCGGTAACAACATTTTCATAAGCCAACCAAAATGACCGCCAGGTAAGTCATCGAAACGCCCGGGCCTTGCCTGGTGGTTTTTCATCCCGAGCTCAACTTTTCCCTCCACGCACCTTACTAATACCCCTCTGGAAGAAATTTAGCCTAAAAAATTACAAAACCCTTGACATCTGAAGTAACTTTGCTTTATCCTTTACAACAATATTCAATTTTGCTATATTAAATATATTATTCTTTGAGTCTGAGAATTTTTAAAGTTTTGATTTAATGGAATTAGCGCAAGTGCCTAAAGATGGAGCCATACTGGAAATAACCAACCTCTCTCTAAATTTCGGAGGTGTACAGGCTCTAATCGATGTGTCCCTTGAGGTCAAAAGGGGAGAGGTGCTGGCTATAATTGGACCCAATGGTGCCGGCAAGACCTGCTTGCTGAATTGCATCAACGGATTTTATCGCCCCCAACATGGCGATATCCATTTCGAAGGCCACCGCATTACCAAAACAGCTTCCCACAAGATTGCGGAACTTGGTATCGCCAGAACCTTCCAGCAGATAGAACTCTACACCCATTTGTCTGCTCAGGATAACCTGATGGCGGGCAGACACATCCATTTCAAGTCGGGGATGCTGGACGGGGCTCTGTATTTTGGCAAAACACACCGGGAGGAGATAGAACACCGCAAGGCGATAGAGGATATTATTGACCTCTTTGATATGGAAGCGATAAGGAAGAAGATAGTAGGCTTTCTCCCCTACGGACAGCGGAAGCTGGTTGAACTGGGGAGAGCCGTGGTTATGGAGCCCAAGTTGCTTCTCCTCGATGAGCCAATGGCCGGGATGAACATGGAGGAAAAGGAAGACATGGCCCGGTTTATCCTGGATATCTGGGAGTTGAAAGGAACGACAATCGTCCTTATCGAGCACGATATGGGGGTGGTCATGGACATAGCCGACCGGCTTATTGTCCTGGACTTCGGACGCAAGATTGCCGAGGGTACCCCGGAGGAAATCAAGGCCAACCCGCAAGTGATTAGCGCCTACCTCGGTCAAGAGTAGTGCCACCGGGAGGAACTCAATGGTAACGGAGACAGTAGAGTGTGATACTTTTCCCAAGCTTATCAAGTACTACTACGAAAAATACGGGGATAAGAAGGTAGCTATACGCTACAAGCAATACGGCATCTGGATGAAGTTCAGCTGGAAGGACTTCTATGAAAGGGTAAAGTACTTCTCCCTGGGGCTGGTAACTTTGGGACTTGAACGAGGGGAGCGGGTGCTGATAATAGGGGACAACGAGCCCGAATGGATCTTCGCGGCTTACGCCACCCAGGCAGCTGGTGGTGCCTTCGTCGGTGGCTTTGCTGATTCGCATTCCCCCGAGATTAAGTATTACATGACACACTCAGACGCCAGGTTCGTCGTTGCCGAAGACCAGGAGCAGGTTGACAAGGTACTGCTTTTCAAGGATGACATCACTGACCTGAAAAAGATAATCTACTGGGACCCCAAGGGGCTATGGAACTATGATGACCCGCTCCTGATACCCTTTGAGGAGGTGCTGGAGCGCGGTCGGGAGTATGAAAAGGAGCACCCCGGGTCCTTTGAGCAAAGTGTGGAAATGGGCAAGGCTGATGACCTCGCTCAGTTAGCCTATACCTCAGGAACTACCGGGCAGCCCAAGGGAGCGATGTGTACCCACAAAACTTTTATCACCATGGGTAACGCCTGGCAGAGGGCTGACCCCGTAAAGGAAGATGATAATCTGCTCTCCTTCGTGCCCCTGGGTTGGGCTGCAGAATGGATGTGCTCCGAATATCGAGCCTTGTTAAGCGGGGCTACCCTGAACTTTCCCGAAGAGCCGGAGACAATGCAGGCCGATATCCGGGAACTGGGCGTACAGTCTGCCTTCATCTCGCCCAAGCTGCTCGAGGTCCAGATTGGCGAGGTGGAAACCAATGTGGCTGATTCCACCACGCTCAAAAAGTTCATCTATCGCCTCTTTATGCCGGTGGGCAATAAAGTGGCTCATTCTAAGATTAATAAAGAAAAGGTAAATCTTTTCTGGAAGATTCTCAATAAAGTGGCTTACCTGGTACTCTTCCGCCAGATCCGGGACAGGCTGGGCTATCTCAATGCCCGGACGCTGTATACGGCGGGGTCTATTATCGCCCCGGAAACCTTCTACTTCTACCACGGTATTGGGGTTAACCTGAAAAATGGCTACGGCTTAACTGAATCCGGGGGTTTGCCGGCGGTCCACAGAGACGATGATGTAAACATTGAGACCACAGGTCTGCCCCTGCCAGGAGTTGAAGTTAGAGTGACTGACGAGGGGATGGTGCTGCTGAAAACCCCGGGTATACTTACCGGCTACCATAAAAACCCTGAAGCCTATGCTAAAGCGGTAATGGGTGGGTGGCTGCACAGTGGAGACAGCGGCCTCGTGAATGATGAGGGACACCTCATAATTTTTGACCGTGCCGCTGACCTCATGACCACCACCGACGGAACTAAATTCTCTCCTCAATATATAGAGAGCAAAATAAGGGTTAGCCGTTACATAAAAGAGGTCATTATTTTCGGTAATAAGCAGCCATTTGTTTCCTGCCTGGTCAGCATAGACTACGGCACGGTGGGCAAGTGGGCTGAGGAAAACCGTCTTCCCTACACCACCTACACCGACCTTTCCCAGAAACCAGAGGTCTATAACCTTATCCTGAAGGACCTAAGACGTGTGAACCGGGGACTAAGTGACGCGACCAAGATAGTTAAGTATGCCCTGCTCCATAAAGAGTTGGATGCCGATGATGCCGAGTTGAGCCGGGTGAGGAAGTTGAGACGGGGCTTTGTTGAGGAACACTATAAGGCACAGATGGAAGCGCTTTACGGGGATGCGGAAGAGGTTCTGGCTGATACCATTATCACCTACCGGGATGGACGGACAAGAGACGTGAAGATAGCCATCAGAATAGCGCGGGTAGACGAGACGTAAAAGGTACCCGTCAAAAAGCGGTCGCCGAGAAGGAGTAGCCATGGTTGAAACGATAGTCTTTGGCTTGGTGGTGGGAGCAGTCTACGGGGTGGTGGCATTAGGCTTTGTCTTAATCTATAAATCCTCTGCGGTACTTAACCTGGCCCAGGGGGCGCTGCTTATGCTTGGCGGTTTTACCTGCCTGCAAATTGCCCGAGTGCTGCCTGATGGCATCGGTTTCTTCATCCTCGCCGTTTTGCTCACCCTGATAATTGCCGTACTATTGGGTTTCGGCATTGAGCGTCTTGCCCTCCGCCCCCTCATTGGTGAGCCCCTCATCTCGGTAATTATGATGACCATCGGGCTGAATGTCTTATTGGGCGGGATAGGCTATGCTATCTGGGGCTCAGGGAATTACGCCTACCCTATTGATATTATCCCCATCGGTTCAGTGACCGTACTCGGGTCGGATATCAGTTACAAATATATCTTTTCCCTGATAATCGCCGTCCTCTCTCTGGTTTTGTTCAGCCTCTTTTTCCAATTCACCAGGTCGGGTATTGCCATGAGAGCCACCGCCGATGACCAGCTTGCCTCCCAGTCCCTGGGCATAAGCGTGAAGCGAATCTTTGGTAATGCCTGGGCTATTGGCTGTATCACCGCGGCCATCGGTGGCATTGTTTTGGGCTTCCTGGTTGGGCTGAATTCCTACAACACCCCGCTGATTGGACTCAAAGTACTGCCGGTGGTGCTCCTGGGCGGGCTTGACTCCATCCCGGGAGCCATCCTTGGCGGGCTCATTATCGGTGTGACCGAAAACCTGGCCGGGGCGTACTTGGACCCAATGCTGTATCAGTGGATAGGGTGGACGGGCATGAAAGATATTTTCCCCTACATCCTCATCATGATAATTCTTATGGTGAAACCCTACGGTCTCTTCGGCTGGGTAAGGATAGAAAGGATATAACCGATGCACAATCCGTGCGGAATATTTAACGAGACCTATGAACAGGACCTGGCTATCTTCAGGACCAAGACACAGTGGTCTCTGCTGATTGGCGGCATCGCCTTAGCCGCAGCGGCCCCCTTATTCTTAAACAGCTACGAGGTAAGTATCCTTATCGACATCTACGCCACTGTCATTGTCCTGCACGGGCTCAATATCCTGACCGGCTACTGCGGGCAGATCTCACTGGCTCAGGCGGCTTTCGCTGCCGTCGGCGCTTATACCTCAGCCCTCCTGTGCCAGTATATCCCCGAGGCCTCATGGTTCCCCGCCGGGCTCTCCGGGTGGTTTAACTTCTGGCTCACCGTACCCATGGCTGGCCTGACCGCCGGTTTTATAGGGGTATTGTTTGGCATCCCTGCCCTCAGGCTGAGGGGTTTCTACTTAATCATGGCCACCGTGGCGGCCCATTTTATTATCCTCTATTTAATAATTCATGCCATCGGGACCATGGCCAGGAGATTACCGGCCCCTCACCTGGCCGGTATGATCCTCAATTCGCCAAAGAGCTACTACCTTGTAGTCCTGATAGCCTTAATCGTCCTGACCTTCTTTGCCAAGAACCTGGTCCGGACCCGGTTTGGCCGGGCCTGGATAGCGATAAGGGATAATGACCTGGCGGCGGAAGTGATGGGCATCAGCCTGTTCCGCTACAAGCTCAGCGCCTTCTTCATCGGCTGCCTCTTTGCCGGCCTGGGCGGGGCGCTGTGGGCCCATAATGTCCGCTCCATAGTCACTGAATACTATCACCTGAATTACGGCCTGTGGTACCTGGGCTATATTATTGTGGGCGGAATGGGAACCATAGTGGGACCCTTCTTTGGCGCCAGTTTTCTTATCCTTTTGAGGGAGCTTCTGCCTGAGGTTCTCTCGGCTTTGGGCGGGACTTTCTATGGCATTGAAAACTACCTTTCCGCGGCCAGGGATGTTGCTTTCGGTCTGGTGGTAGTCCTCTTCATGGTCCTCGAGCCCAGGGGAATAGCCCACCGGTGGGGGATATTTAAGGCTTATTACCGGCTATTCCCCTACGCCCATTAAAATAGTCCATCAAACAAGAAAGGGGAGGTGGTGATATGAAATAGAGAAAGTAATCGCTGTCCGCTTCAGAAATTATGAAAGGGGGTAAACGGAGTTGAGAACTAAACTAAAGGCAACGGTGTTAATATGCCTGCTAGCTCTGGTGATGGCATTACCCGCGCTTGGTGCTTGCGCCCCACAGGAGAAGCCGTTATCCAACCTGGATATCAAGCTTGAGTGGGTTGAGCCCATTTCACTGGTGCCCAAGCCCTACGAGATACCCAAGTCACTAGCCAGCGAATTCAATACCTTTCATGTCATTCTGAGTGTCACCAACCCCAATGATGTGCTGGTCACGGTGGAGTCCATCCAGGGTGAGGTTCTGGCCAATACTATTTCAATGGGTATTGTCGCGACCGATGGCCCAATATACCTTCCGGCGGGCAAAGAAGCTCAGGTGAGATTCCCCATCACCCTCATGACATTGAACATGGTGAAAGAGGTGGTGATGCAGAAACACGTCTCCGTACCCGATGGGGTGAAGATGACGCTGGGGACCTGGAAGGCAATAGAGGACCTCGAGGCTAGCTTTCAATTAACAGGCGGAGCCAATGTGATAACAGAGACAACACGCTGGTATCAGAATATTGACCTCCGCTGGCACTAAAATCGACTAGAAAACAATTTTGAAAGGAGGTAGAGATGAGGCTAAGAAATAAGCCTAAAGTCATAGCTTTTGCCAGTATAGCATTGCTTATGGTGGCATTGCTCCTGTCCAGCGCCTGCGCCCAGGCACCACCCGCGGCCGCAGAAAAGACGGTGAAAGTGGGGCACGTTGCTTTCACCACGGGTCCGGTTGCCGACGCCGGTCTCCCTATTACTCAGAACGCCATCGACTCCTTCCGCTGGATAAATGAGAAGCATGGAGGCATCGAGGGGGTAAAGATTGACTTCAAGTGGATAGACTCCGGTTACGAAGCCCCCCGTTCCATTGCCATCTACCAGCGTCTGAAGGAGTGGGGAGCCAAGATTATCTGGTCTTTCGGCACCGTACCCAACGATGCCATAATGGCGATGGCAAAAGAGGACGGGATGCCCGTAATGGCCTGGGGCGGAGACTCCAGTCTGTACTGGCCACCGGATGTCTTCTTTGCCACCTACATGGGCTACGCTGAAGAGGGGCGATTTGGTCCGGTGTGGCTGAAGAATAATGTGCCCGGGCTACCCGCAATACCAAAGTTGGCGCTGATTCTCACTGATGACGCCTTCGGCTGGTCAAGCGCCCACGGCCCCCTCTACTACGAGGCAGAGGACGGCTATGAGATTGTCGCCCATGAGCTGCTGGGTCACGGGGCTCTGGATGCCACCACCCAGGTCCGTAACATTATAAAGGCCGGGGCTGACATGCTCATGCTTCACTACACCGTGGGCACCAATGCCGTGATAGTCAGGGACGCCATCAGGCTCGGTTTTAAGGGCCCCATTATCAGCACCCCCCAGGCCCTGGACTACGCCCTGGGACCGCTCTCGGAGGGGGCGGCTGAGGCGGATAATGTCTACTGGCTGTCCTACACCCACCTGGTAGAGGAGCGTCTGCCGGCAATGGAGCCAATCTACGAGATGCTCCGGACCTACTACCCCAACCGGGACCCCTACCGCCCTTCTGAGGCTAAGGTTTGGGAGAACGGCATCATTGCCCCCTTCGCCGTGACTGAGGGCATCAGGGCCGCCATAAAAACCGTGGGTTATGAGAACCTGACCCAGGCCAGCATAATAAAGGGACTGGAAACCCTGAACTTCGATAGTGTCTATGGTCTGGCGCCCCTTAAATTCTCAGCGGATGACCACCGGGGAAACCCCAATTTTGCTGTGTACCAGCTTAAAGGCGGGGAATTCAAGCTGGTCAGTGACTTTGAACCGGCTCCGGAACCTGCTGACTGGGAGAAGCAAGGCAAGTTCAAGTGGGCTAAATAGCCGCAAGGGGGGGGGCGGCGGGCCCTCCCCCTTCCCGAAGGAGAGCAAGATGTTAGTGGTAAGCAACATCGAAGTTGTCTACATGGAGGTCATCCTGGTACTCAAGGGGGTTTCTCTGGATGTGCCCGATGGCGCCATCATTGCCCTGCTCGGGGCTAACGGCGGCGGCAAGAGTACCACCCTCAAGGCAGTATCCGGATTACTCAAGCCTGAGGAGGGAGAGGTCACCGATGGTAGTATTGAGTTGAATGGGGTAAGGATAGACAATAGAGACCCCGAGGACATAGCCAAGATGGGTATACTCCAGGTGATGGAAGGCCGGCGGATTTTCGAGCATCTTACCACCGAGGAAAATCTCAAGGCTGGTGCTCATATTCGCGGTGATGGTACCTCGTTGAAGCGGGACATGGATATGGTCTATAACTTCTTCCCCAAGCTGAAAGACCTGCGCCATAGCACCGCCGGCTACCTCTCCGGTGGAGAACAGCAGATGCTGGTCATGGGCCGTGCCATGATGGCTGACCCCAAGCTCATGCTCCTTGATGAGCCCTCCCTGGGTCTGGCTCCCCTGCTGGTGCGGGAAATCTACGAGATAGTGCGGCGGATTAACCAGGAGGGAAACACCTCAATACTGCTGGTGGAACAGAATGTCAGAGCCGCCCTCTCCATTGCCACCTACGGTTATGTCATGGAAAATGGCAAGGTAGTTTTCGATGGTGAGGCGGAAAAGCTCAGAGATAATGAGGATATCCAGGAATTCTACATGGGTCTCAGCCACCTGGGAACCCAGAAAAGCTACCGGGAGGTAAAACACTACAAGAGAAGAAAAAGGTGGCTCGGTTAGCTGAATTAAGGAATACCCATCGATGACGGACGAACTATATTTTCCTGAAGAAGCCATGCCCCTTGAGGAAAGGGAGCGTTACTACAATGAGAAGGTGAGGCAAGTTGTTCAATTTGCCTATGAGAACGCTCCGGCAGTAAAGGACAAGCTGGACAGAGCCGGAGTCAAGCCCTCACAGATAAAGACCACCAGAGACTTAGAGTTAATCCCATTTATCACCCGTGATGAGATAATAGAGCTGCAGAAAGCAAATCCACCCTTTGGCGGGCTTCTGGCCGTCCCCGTACCGAGCCTGTATAGACTCATCTACTCACCGGGACCTATTTATGTACCGCTTGGCTCAACGGAATACGCCAACTCAGCACGGAAAATATTAAACGAGGTCGGTTTACAGAGAGGCGACCTGGCCATCCTGTCCATGCCAAATCTATTTATGGCTGGGGCGAGTATTGAAGACGCTATGGTACTTGACGGCATTGTAGGTATCCCGGCCGGTGCCGGTAACACCGAGCTTCAGGTTAATATGATACGTGACCTGGGTATTAAAGGGTATATTGGCACACCCACCTTCCTGATGAACATAGTGCGGAAGGCAGAGGAGCTGGGTTATGATTTTCGTCAGGAGTTCAGACTGCAGTGCGCACTGGTGTGGGGTGAGCCACTCCTCCCCGAGGTAAGGAATACCCTGGAGCAAGGTTATGGCATCCGGCTAACTGATGGGCTGGGGGTAGGCGTTGGTCTTGACCTGGGCTATGATTGTAGCCAGAGAACCGGCTTTCATATAACCGAGGAGCAATTCGTGGAGATAGTTGAGCCAGACACGGGAAAGCAAGTACCACCAGGTAAGGTAGGCGCTTTACTGGTTACCGGGTTCGTTAACAATGCCTTTCCCATGATTCGATATATGACGGGAGACCTGTCATCGCTGGCTGTTGAGCCCTGCCCCTGTGGCCGAACCTCTCCCAGACTGAAGGGAATCCTGGGCAGAGTAGGTGACTCGGTCAAGGTTAGAGCTCTCTATCTTACTCCCGGGCAGGTGAAAACAGTTGTCTCAAGGTTCCCGGAGATATCAAAGTATCAGGTAGTGGTGGGCCGGGTGGGGTACAAGGATGAAATGACCTTTAACCTCGAGCTGGCGGATGAAAGCATTGACCGGGATAAGTTCTTCAAGGCGCTTCAGACCAGTTTTCAGGACGCCTGCCGCCTGAGGATTGATAAATTCAACGTTGTGCCGCCGGGCACAATCCCCGAAGACGTCAAGACAATTAAGGACGAAAGAAGCTGGCAGATAAAGGCTGCTTAACTCCCCTTATATATTATAAGCCATCCCCACTTATCCTTCGGTTAGCAACTTAGCATCGAGTCTCTGCACGAAACTCGCCTCTGGCCCTGAGTGGCTACCACCCTCACTTGAGGAGCTTCTTTACCGTATCAACCACATGGAGGGCGCTATCGGCGGCGGCCGTACTTCCGCAATACCCAAAAGTCTGGCAGCCGTCGCCGACGTTGAACAGGTTCTTTACCGGGGTGTTAAGCGGCATATCGGAGCCGACCTGCGATTGCATTTCCGGGACTTCGTCAGTAATGTCCTTACACTCCATATGGATGATTCTGAGATGCTTGTCCCAGCCGGGGAACATCTCGTCCATCTCAGCGAGCGCCTGCCGCTTCTCCTCCTCCTTATTCATGGGCAGGTAGGAGCTCAAGGGGTGAAATTGTACGTAGGTAAACTGCTGCCCCGGTGGTGCCAGGTCAGGGGCAATGGCGCTCATGGGCACGACGGCATGCATCCTCGGGGGTCCAGCCACCATCAGGATGGCCGGTGAGCCATCCTCTGGCCAGAGAGGCTTTTCGCCGCCAACATAAAGTACGACCGCCGGGTGCGGCTTACACCGGAGCCGTATCATCCTCATATAGTCATCGTTGAAGTTATCCTGCCCCGCCAGCACTACCGTCGCTCTGGGACCGACGTCGCTGATTACCACCCGGCCGCTTATCTCAACGTCGCTCCCGTCTTTCTCCACCACTATCCCTCTGGCTCTACCCCCTTCAACCACAATTCGTTTGGCGGGGCATTTGGGCCAGACGTCACCGCCGTTATCCTTTATTACTCCGGCCAGCTTCT
>SDBU01007398.1_pt1 | contig 12671 bp, 9 predicted proteins | sample 2277071 | NCBI WGS metagenome assembly SDBU01 (sample SAMN10397929, study PRJNA504765) | marine sediment metagenome | isolation source: marine sediment core GS08_GC12, 126 cmbsf | place: Arctic Ocean: Gakkel Ridge, Loki's castle | collected 2008 | reverse complement strand
GATATGGGCGGGGCTGCTGATAGTCCTGGTCCGCCTGGGCTAAAGAGTGAAGAACCTGGAAGACAAGGCGAAATGAGAGTCAGGTACATCATTGGCGGGACAATCATGGTGCTGTTTTTCATCTGGGGCACCGGCGCCTTTTTGAAAACAACCGTTCAGTACGTTACCATAGAAGATGCCCGCCACTCGCGGCAAACGGTACAGGTGATGGGTCGGATCGACTTCGACCGAGTCACTTACGACGTGGAGAACTCACGGTTGAAGTTCGGCATTTACGATGCCGAGGCTGCTGACCCGGCCAGTGCGCCACGGCTGGACGTGATCTATACCGGCGTGGTGCCGGGTAATTTCGAACAGGCAACTACGGTGGTGCTAAAGGGCAGGAGCCGGGACAGTATCTTTATCGCCGAGCAGATGCTGGTCAAGTGCCCGTCGAAATACCAGGGCAGCGGGCAGGAATACCAGGACATTAACCGGCACCGGCCGGATGCCGAATCCGGAACCTGATTGTGACACCTGATATTCCCGGTCAACTCCTGATCTGGTACGCCCTGGCGGCGAACGTCGTTGCCGGCCTGGCCTGGTTCCTGGCGGCTCGTGGCCGCAGTTCATGGTCCGGCCTGGGTATCACCAGCTATCGTCTGTTCACCGCCGCTACGGCACTGGCCATCATTTATCTGTTCTACCTGTTTCTTGGCCACGATTTTCGAGTTAAGTACGTTTTCGATTACTCCGACCGGTCGCTGCCCTTTTTCTATCTATTGTCGGGGTTGTGGGCCGGCCAGGAAGGGTCCTATCTGTTGTGGCTATTGCTGGGCGCCTGCTTTGGGTTTATGATCGTGCGCCACGGTGGACGCTACCGCGACCACGCCATGACAATCTACTGCGGCATCAATCTTTTCCTGCTGGTCCTGCTGACCAGGGTTTCTCCCTTTGCCCTGCTGACTTACCCGGTTGAGGACGGCGCCGGGTTGAACCCGCTGTTGCAGGATCCCTGGATGGTTATCCACCCGCCGGTGATCTTTGCCGGGTATGCGGCCGCAGCCATCCCGTTTGCCATCGCTTTGGCGGCTCTGTGGAAAAATGATTACAGCGAATGGGTGGCGCGAGTCTTTCCGTGGCAGGTAGTAACGGCACTGCTGCTGGCTACGGGCAACATCCTCGGCGGCTACTGGGCTTACCAGACTCTCGGCTGGGGAGGTTACTGGGCCTGGGACCCGGTGGAAAACTCCTCTTTTATTCCGTGGGTGGTATCGATGGCGGCACTGCACGGACTGATCCTTCAGAAACGAGTCGGGGCACTGAAAAAGACCAATATCCTGTTGGCGGTGCTGGTGTTTCTGTTGGTCGTTTATGGAACATTCCTTACGCGTAGCGGAGTTCTGGCCGATTTCTCCGTTCATTCTTTTGTCGATCTGGGGACCAACGTTTTCCTGGTGGGCTTTATGATTTTGTTCCTGACCGGGGCACTGGTGTTGTTTTTTTTCAGGATCAGGTCTCTGGAACACACCGCGATCAACTACAATGTATACGGTCGTGAGTTTTCCCTGTTTGTGGGGATGACGGTTTTGTTTCTTTTTGGTCTGATGGTCCTGACGTGGACCTCTCTGCCCCTGATTACATCCCTGTTGGCCGCTAATCCCCGCGCGGCCGGTATCGACACGTACAATACGTTTGCCCTGCCGCTGGCGATTCTAATGGCACTGCTGCTGACCGTATCACCTTACAACAGTGTTGCGGTTGCGCCGCCCGGATGGATGCGGCGTTTGATCGCGGCAGTGGTTCTGTCCGCTGCCGCCGGTATCGGCCTGGCTGTGACTGTTCCCGGCGGTGGGCTGGTCTTTGCGATATTGCTGGTGATCGCAATCACCACTTTGGTCATGTACTTATCAAAGCCGGGAGTGCCGGTTCGCCTGATACTTCCACTGGTGATTGCGGGGGCGGCAGCCTTGTCAGCCGTAGGGATGGGGCTGCGCCACCCACTGCACCTGCTGTTCCTGTTTGTTGCGACAACGTGCATCGTGTCCAATCTCATCGCCCTGATCCGCTTGTTGCCTCACGGCTGGCCAAGGGCCGGTTCGCACCTGGCTCACCTTGGATTCGGCGTGATGATAGCCGGCGTGCTGTTGTCATCGGCATACAGTTCCAGCCGACAGGTGACTCTTTCCCCCGATGGCGAACAAACGGCATACAACCTGCAACTGAAGTACCTGGGCATGGAGAATGATATCACGCATCCGAAGAATAAGTTGACGATAGCAGTTGAAGACGGCGGGGAAACTCGTCACATTCAACCGGAACTGTACTACTCATCGCGGCTGGAGGGACTGATGATAAGGCCGCATATAGACCGGTCGTGGCTTTACGATCTCTACTACGCACCCCAACAGGTTCTGGATGGCGACAACCCGGACGGCTTGCTGCTGGCCAGAGGGGAATCCCGGCAAGTCGGTGATTACAATCTGACTTTCGTCAACTTTGTGATGGGTCAGCAGCATCAGGTCCAGGGTCATGACCTGCAGGTGGCCGCCCTCCTGCATGTTGAATGGCCGGGTCACGTCGACACGATTGCACCCACTCTGACAACAAACACGGAGATTGGCGGTGGGGCGATGACATCTACACCTGCCCACTTTGGCGAGAATGACGAGTATGAGGTTACTCTGGTGAAAATCCTGGCCGACCGTGGCGAGGTCGTAATCAGTATCCCCGGATTGATCCCCGGCGGCACCAGTGAACGACTGGTGCTTAACATCTCCAAGAAACCCGGTATCAGTCTGGTCTGGGTCGGCACCACACTGTTGCTTTTGGGATTGGTCCTGGCGTTCAAACGGCGACGAGCAGAGATTCCACAATGATACGCATACCTTATAGAAAACGATGGCCATCACTTGTCGATAGAGCCATTCGGAGAAAGGTCTGCAAGATGTCAGGAACGATATTGATAGCAGGGATGGTGACAATTCTGGTCACGGGGATGGCCGTTGCCGACAGAGTGCCGTTTGATCCGGCCCGCGGCCTGGTGGAAGTACCGGTAATTATCGACGGTCGCGTCAAGGGTTCATTCGGGATCGACACCGGTGCCGACCGACTGTACATTGACAGCACTTTCGCCCGCCGCAACGGCCTGTCGTTTGTGCACTCAACTCCGCAGCGTCCGGTAACCGGCATCGAAGGCACCAGCCAGGCCGGAATTGTTGAAATCCGTTCCTTACGCGTGGGTGGAGACGCCTTCTATAACCTGCGGGCTACCGCCATTGACCTGCACAAGCTGATCCGGGACGACCGTCTCGGGTTTCCGGACGGATTGATCGGGTACGATATTCTGCGACGATTTTATGTTACCGTGGACTATCCCGGCCAAACTCTGAAACTTGAGATGGGACAGCCGGACTTCATGAAAAAAGGTGGTGCCGATCTTATCGGTTCGATCAACTTCTCGATCCATCGCCACCTGATCGTGGTCGAGGTCACCTTTGACAGTGGCGTCACGGCTCCCATGATTTTGGACTACTGCGCCTCTTATACGACCGTTTCCAGGTCGCTGGCGAATCGTCTGGGGCTGAACACGGAGCATGATAAGCGGCAGATAGTACCCTTTATGAGCATCGGCAGCATTCTCAATGCGGCTGAAGTTCCGGTAGTGGTTACCAACCTGTCACACTTCAAGAAGTCACTTCGCTGGACAAGATTTGAAGGTATCGTGGGGGCCAGTTTCCTGCACAAGTACAAGCTGACTATCGACTACAAGGCGGACAGGATCTACGTTCACCGGAGATGATGCGGGCAGAGGGATGCGAACTGATGTCGATGCACGGTGTATGTCTACATGCGCCGCGTTCTACCGACAGATGTGGAGAGGCTGTCCCATAAGTATGTTTCACAAGGCAATTAATGTCGTCACCCTGAGCGGAGTCGAAGGGCAACGACGATGTCCCAAGGACTTAGCCATGCTTCGACTCCGCTCAGCATGACTACCCTGTTGTCCTGGAGAGCACTTATGGACTTTGCGGGACAGCCTCTGGACATCTGCCTGTCACAGGTGTATGACCTCAGAGTTTCTATGTTAAGGCAGGTCTTGGCGTCGCCACAGGCGGTGGTGTGACCCTACGATCATTCCACAAGTCCAGATGTCCCCAAAGAATTAAACAAATGTGGCGATGCCACCGGTCAGGTCACACGTTTGGCAAGCCAAACGCAAGACCTGACTGAACGATTGAAGTATCTCCACTTAACATGACCGTCCTGTCGTCCAGAACAGCACCTTCTTGCGCCGTCATGAATCCTTTCGTGACGGCTGCACATGGTGCGATCAGGAAAGGATTCCTATGTTGCGGCAGGTCTTGGCGCCGCCGCAGGCGGTGGTGTGACCTGCCGCCCGAGCATTCCGTCAGGTGTGGGAACCTGCTTCCTCGATGCGGCGTATTTTGTCCAGTCTCGGGATATGCCGCCCACCCTCAAACTTAGTCTGCAGGAACTGCCGGACGATCTCCTCCAGTTGATCCTCGGGAGTATACTTCGATGCCAGAGAAAGAACATTGGCGTCATTGTGCAAACGAGTGAGATAGGCCATATCCGCGTTCAGGGCCAGTCCGGCACGAACCCCGCGAACCTTGTTGGTGACGATATTCATGCCGTTACCTGTCCAGCAGATAGTAATACCACGGTCGACCTCACCTGAGGCCACGGCTAACGCCACCTTGAGGCCAAAATCCGGATAATCGACCGACTCGGTGGCATCGGTCCCGAAATCGACTACCTCGTGTCCCAGACCGGTTAATATCCGCCCTACCTTCTGCTTGAATTCAAAGCCTTTATGATCGGCACCGATGGCAATCTTCATTCAGACAGCCACTTTCTTGTATTTTGGAACCGGCGTCAGCCAGTGGTACTTGTCTTCACTGCGACCCTCGACGACGTCAAAGAAAGCAGATTGGAGTTGCCGCGTCAGCGGACCGGCTTTGCCCTCGCCAATGACAATGTTGTCAATCCTGGAAATGGGCGTAATTTCAGCGGCGGTACCGGTGAAGAAGACTTCGTCGGCCAGGTAGAGCGCCTCACGGGGCACGTTCTGTTCAATCACCTTAATGCCCATATCCTGGGCCAGACGGATCACTGAGTTACGGGTAATACCGGGCAGAATCGATGCGGAAAAAGTGGGTGTGATCAGGGTTCCCCGACGAACCAGGAAGATGTTCTCCGCCGAACCCTCCGAGACATTCCCGGAAACATCAAGGGCGATTCCCTCAACGTATCCGTGACTGAGCGCCTCCATTTTAATCAACTGGCTGTTCATGTAGTTGGCTCCGGCCTTGGCCATGGCCGGCATGGTATTGGGGGCGATGCGATTCCACGACGAAAAACAGACCGAGACACCCTTCTCCATCGCTTCTTCGCCCAGGTATTGCCCCCACGGCCAGGCTGCGATAGCTACGTCGACCGGACAGTTGGAGGGATCAACGCCCAGGGTCCCGAAGCCACGGAAAACAACCGGCCTGACATAGCAGGCATCAAGATCGTTGGCGCCGACCGTATTGAGAATAACCTCATTGATCTGCTTATGGGTGTACGAGATATCCATGCGGTATATCTTGGCCGAGTTAAACAGGCGCTCGGTGTGGTCCTTCAGCCGAAAAACAGCCGGGCCGTTCGGCGTCTGGTACACCCGTATCCCCTCGAAAATAGATGAGCCATAGTGGATCACATGGGAACAGACATGAATCCTGGCGTCGTCCCAGGGTATCAGCTTGCCGTTCATCCAGATGTATTTGGTGGGGGTCATGTCTTTCTTTCCTCCTTGACGTCCGCGACACTTTGCGATATTTCCGATCCATAATACAAGATACCGGCGACATTTTCAATTGGAATTCTCACCACCGGCGACCGGTCTGGCTGCCCGGCAACTGCTATTCCGACAGCGGGTGAATAATCTTGTTGATTGGGCCGATCTGTCAGCTACCTTATTTACCTTATTATAACAGGATCGCTGTTCCCGGCGGGGCAGTGTTGACCCGTTCGTCGTCGCAGTTTCCAGGGAGGAAGGCGTGGACTCCAATTTTGTACTGGCAGCCTCGTTTGTAGTTTATACCGCCGGTATTATTATTATCGGTATCTATTCGACCCGGCGACGCCAGCGCACTGAAGATGATTTTGTGCTGGCCAATCGTGAGCTGGGCACCTGGACGTCGGCCCTGTCGGCCTCGGCCAGCGCCGAATCGGGCTGGGTAATGTTGGGCCTGGTGGGTGAAGCCTACCTGTTCGGCCTGTCGGCTTTCTGGATCGTGCCGGGTATTGCCGCCGGGTACCTGTTTAACTGGTTTGTCATAGCGGAGCGTCTGCGCCGCAGCACCAAAGAGTCCGGCGCCGTCACACTTCCCCAGTATATATTGAGCCGTTTCGGCGGTGATTCGGTGCTGCTGCGAGTCATTCCGGTGGCCATCATCACGGTCGCCATGCTGGCTTATGTGGCCGCCCAGATGAATGCCGCCGGGAAGGCGTTCGACGCCGTGTTTCACCTGCCCTACTGGCTGGGGGTCCTGATCGGCGCCGCGGTGATTATGACCTACACGATTACGGGTGGGTTCCGCGCCATCTGCTGGACGGACGTCATCCAGGCCGGTTTCATGTTTGTGGCGCTGATCGGCATGCCTTTGATCACGTTGTCGAAAATTGGCGGCTGGGAGGCTTTTATCACCCAGGTGAGCGTGATTGATCCCGACACTCTTACCTGGGCCGGCGGCAAAATCGGCTTCGGCATGCTCGGTTTTGTAATAGGCTTGCTGGGCATCGGCCTGGGCTACCCGGGTCAACCGCACGTGCTGTCGAGGTTCATGGCCATCAAAGACAGCCGGTCCGTTAAACGGGGCGGCACCATCGCGATCTCCTGGATGGTGCTGGTGTATATCGGAGCCGTCTTTTTCGGCCTGTTTGCCAAGGTTGCCTTCGGAGTCATGGATGACCCGGAGCAGGCCCTGCCTCGTGCGGTGGGAGAGTTCCTGCCCCCGATATTGGGCGGCTTTGTAGTGGCTGCCATTGTGTCGGCTATTTGCTCCACGGCCGACTCACAACTGATCGTCGTTTCATCGACTATCTCCCGAGACGTACTGCCCCTTTTGAGCAAGCGCCGGGATACCGGGAGCTTTGAACGGACGCAACGGTTGGATCGGCTGGTGCTGGTGGTCCTGGCGGTGTTGTCGGTGTTGTTCGCATTGTCGGAGAACCGGGTGATTTTCGAGTTCGTGTTATATGCCTGGTCGGGGCTGGGGGCATCATTCGGACCGGTTATCATCCTGGGATTATTGTGGAAGAAAACCACGAAAGCCGGTGCTATCGCCGGCATGTTGACCGGTAGCATAGTTACCGTGGTCTGGAGGAACATCCCGCCACTTAAGGCGGCAATGTACGAACTGGTGCCGGCTTTTCTGCTGGCCCTGGCAGCCGTATGGCTGGTTAGTCTTTTCTCTTGTAAAGGCAGCCGGCGCTCGGCGTAGTCGTCGCTACAGCCGGGAGCAGCCTAAACAGCGATGCCCCCGTTCAGGAGTGAATACCGACACCGCAAAAGAGGTTGAACCGGCCCGAGCAATTACATATATAAGGTTGATATGGAAGAGCAACAGATCGGCAGCTACCGTATTCTGAAGAAAATCGGCGCCGGTGGCATGGCCAAAGTCTATCTGGCCGTCCACTGTGATGTGCCGAATTTGAAAGTTATCCTGAAGATACTCAGCAACCCCCGCCTGATCGAACGGTTCAAGCAGGAGGCTGACAAGCTGGCGCTGCTTGACGGTCACCCCAATATCTGCCGTATCAAGCATTTCTTCAGTCACGAAGAGAACACTGTCATTGCCATGGAGTACATCGACGGTGTCACCCTTGAGGACAGGATCAAAAGCGAAGGCCGGTTGCCGATCGACGAATCGCTGCAGATCATCAGCGACGTGCTGGACATCCTCGACTTCGCCCACCAGAAGGGCATTTACCACCGCGATATCAAACCGGGCAATATCATGATTAACCGCCAGGGGCAGGTTAAGATCATCGATTTCGGCATTGCCAAAGCGAAGACCGACCCCAACCTGACGATGGCCGGAACCGCCTGCGGCACGCCGGCCTACATGGCCCCGGAGCAGTTCACGCCTACCGAGGATACCGATTACGCGCTGGTTGACGTCTATGCTGCCGGAACCAGCCTGTACATAATGTTGACCGGGCAGTTGCCCTTCAGCGGCGACAATGAATTCGCTATTCGTGATGCCAAGCTTTTTTCGACACCGCCACCACCCGGTAAGATTAACCCTGACATTCCAAAATCGGTGGAGCAACTCATTCTCAAGTCCCTGGCCAAGGAACCGCCACAGCGATTTCAGAGCGCCCGGGAGATGCAATCCGCGGTTGATGACGTGCGCCACGGGACCAGAGTTGGTGATCGCCCCGACTCCTCCGGTGTCACGATCAACATCAGGCAGAGCACTAAGCGACCCGGCCAGAGTAAAAAGCCCTGGTTGATTGGCGCGGCGCTGGCCCTGGTGGCGGCAGCGGCTGTTTACTATTTTCTGATTTGGGGACCGGCCGCCGAGGGCACGCTGGCATTAAGTGTCATACCCGAAGGAGATGTCTATGTCGATGACAGCCTTATCGGGCAGTCCATCTCGTCGGCATCGGTAATCTGCACGGCGGGACGGCATATTGTGCACGTTCGCAATGCTAAGGCAACGGTAAGTGTTCTGGGTGATACGGTAATACTCAAGGAAAATACAATACTGGCGCTGCGCTATGACTTCTCGAGTTTTATCCCGCCGCCGATGGGGACACTGGCGATCAGCGTCGATCCCTGGGGTGACGTTTACATAGACGACAGCCTGGTAGCGGACAGCACCACCGGTATAGCCGTGGTATGTGAGATTGGAGATCGTTCCGTTCGTGTCGAAAACGACCGCGCCATCCGGCGAACCCGGCAGGAAACGGTACTACTGGCTGCCGACACCGTGCTGGAACTGACTTATCGCTTCACCATCCCCGCAGCCGGCAAACCTCAGGTGACAGAACAAGATCCGGAACCGCAACCGGCAGCGGGAGAAGTCCGGATCGGCTCCCGACCGGCCGGTGCGGATGTCTACATCGACGGCAAGAAACAGTCGCTTAAGACGATCAACACCTTCTGGCTGCCGCCGGGGAACCACACTATCAGCGTTCGATTGGACTACCAGGGCCGGCGGTTGAGTGCTGATACGACCCTGCTGGTAAAGAAAGACAGCCTTCATCTGGTGAGTTATGACTTTTCGGACAGATAGTACTTTGGTCGGCCGGATGCCTGACCTATATTGACAAGGGAATAGTAGGACACCTCAGTCACAAGGAGTATAGTTATGAGAAGGCGACACGGCAAAATCCTGTCTGGCGGCATTCTTATTGCCGTCATATTGGGAATCGGGCTGGCGGGCGGAACCGTAGCCCAGGAAGAGGTAACCATCGCCGAAAAGCTGTCGGAGGCGTTGCAGCTTTACTACCCACCGGAGATGGCTTTCGAAAAGGGGATTGCCATGGCGGAAGAACTGCTCAAGCGGGATGACCTGCTGCCGCAAGACAGTATCGCCATTTACGAGGTTCTCAGTATCCTGACTTACGCCAAGGGAGAGAAATTCCGCCGCCTTTCTTTCAATTACCTGGACAAAATTTCCAGCGTTGGTCCCTGCATCATTCAACTGCCCCATGACATCTGGCCGGCTGAGTTACGGGACAAATGGTATGAGTTGCTCAAAGCCAAAGAAAGCCTGGCCTGTCCGCAGGATGCCAAATCAGACATCAAGACTCTGGCCATCATGGAGTTTGACAATTTTTCGATCGGCAAGTACCAGAAGGAATTAGGGCCGATCGGCAAAGGCCTGGCCGATTTATTCGAGCATGATTTCAGGAAAATCAGCACCCTCCGCGTAGTCGAAAGAGACAAAATCAACTATGTGCTCAAAGAGCACGAGTTGCAGCAATCGGGAGCGGTAGACCGGGCGACGGCGGTCCGGGCCGGTAAAATACTCGGCGCCAAATACATGGTTTTCGGCAGTATCACCCAGGTGGACGATAGGCATACCCGCATGGTGGTTAAAGTTGTCAGTGTCGAAACATCGGAGATTATCACCTCCGTTGATCGCGAGGGCAAACCGGTGTACTTCAAGCTGGAGAAGGAACTGGTTGTGGAACTGGCTAAGAAACTTGATGTCCAGTTTGACGATGATGTCAGCGCCCTGATCAAGCAGGGAGGCACCGAATCGCTTGACGCCACCACCTTCTATTCCAAGGGACTGGAGTACCAGGACCGTTACGATTACAAGAAAGCTTACGAGTTCTTCAAGAAGGCTTACGACCTGGACAATAGTTTCGTCGAAGCCAAACGCAAGATGGAGATTTATGAACCTCTCGCCAGTTAAGAGCTGACGGGAGATTTTGACCCGCATTCTGAGAGGTAGAGATGTTGACTAAAAACCTGACATGGCTGCTGCTGGCGCTGCTGCTGGTCGGGTGTTCTCAAAGCCTGTATATGCAGGGACGTAGACACCTCGAAAAAGGCGATTTTGATCCGGCCATTGCTGCCTTTTACCAGGAGATTAGTGTCAATCCCACCAGCGTCCGAGCCTGGCGGGAGTTGGGAGTGGCTTTCTACGAAAAGGGCGATCTGGCTAAAGCCGATGACGCGTTAAAACAGGCCAACCAGATAGCACCCGATGCTCGTACCCATCTATACTTCGGTCTGACCTACGAGCAGCAGGAGGAGTATAACAAGGCCCTGGATGCCTACACCCTGTCGCTGAGCCTGAAACCCGGCGGCAAAACAGCTTCGCTGATCCGGTCGCATCTGGACCGGCTGGTGATGAGAAAACTGGAAAGGGATGCTGCGCTGGCTGTCGAAAATGAGTCGGCCATTGACGCCGATACGATTCCGGCCAACACTGTCGCCGTTACCAACTTCGACGGTTCGTCACTGTCGGCGGAACTGGCTCCCCTGGCTCGCGGTCTGGCCGAACTCACCTCCATCGACCTGGCCAAAGTGAGTGCTTTGACGGTAGTAGAGAGAGCCAAGCTGGATTTGCTTCTCCGGGAACTCGAAATGGGGGTGTCCGGTGTCGTTGATCCGGCCACGGCGCCCAGGCTGGGTCTCCTGATGGGTAGTCGCAAACTGATTACGGGCACGGTGCTTAGTATCGGAGAGGACGGTCTGAAGCTGGATGCGGCCGTTGTCAGCACTATCGACAGTACCACCTTACGACCGGAGGGCGTGGAGGGAGAACTGACGAAGTTCTTCCACGTACAGAAACAACTGGTGTTTAACATACTTCAGGAACTGGGTATCAAGTTGTCGGCCGAGGAACGCGATGCTATCGAAGAAATTCCCACCGAATCGTTCCTGGCATTTATGGCTTACTCGCGTGGTCTGGAGTATCTCAGCCGGGGACCACAATGGTACGGCGCCGCTGAGCGGGAATTCAAAAACGCCGTTGAACATGATGGAAATTTCCAACCCGCCAGGGAGCAAGCTAACACAGTTACACAATTGATGAATGAAGGCGGCTATGAGCAATCATACAGCCGGTTCGAGACGACTGTCAGGCAGGAGAGCGACCAGGGTGTTGTTTCCTCGGGCGGTACCGAAGGTGCGCTCACTGCTTTGGCAGGCAATCTGGGCATAATCCCCGGCCAGACCGACCCACCGCCGGCTGACGAACTGCCGGTAACCGATCAAACCGTCAGCCTTAGAATCAAAGGTGATCTTGATGCACGATAATACTATTATCAAGTGGGCCGGGACGGTGGCAGTTGTCCTGGCGATGCTGTTACTGGTGTCACCGACGTGGGGACAGATACGTTTCGGGCAGCCAACCTATGGCAACGTGCAAATCGTTTACAGCCACTGGAGCCTGAAACAGGCCGATACAACCACGGAAATAAACCAGATGTCAGTACCGGTAACCGGGTTCCTGCCTCTCAAAGAGAACCTGGAAGCCATCTTCTACCTGGCCAGTTCCTCCAACACCTTAAAAGAGCCGGGATCAGAGATCAGCCTGTCGGGAATGGGCGATGCCAGACTGCAAATCAACCACTCTTTTATGGATGACCAGTTTTTGCTGAGTCTCGGTGTGAATATGCCGACCGGTAAGAAGCAACTCGCGCTCGACGAAGAACTGCCGGTTGCTCGATTGCTTTCACAAAACTACCTCTCTTTCCCGATGCGTCGCTTTGGCGAGGGATTTGGTTTCAGTGCTCTGGTCGGTGTGGCTCAGGTGCTGGCCGGATTAAGGTGCGGGGCCGGTGTCATGTACCAGGTCAACGGCAAGTACGAACCGTACGCTGGTTCCGATAAGTACGACCCGGGAGACGTGTTGAGCGTTAATGCCACCGCCGATTGGCAGAGCGACCGGACGACTGTTACCAGCGAAGTCACCTTCGCCGCCTACAGTGATGACAAGTATGCCGGAGGTAAAATATTCAAACAGAGCACTCAACTTGCCGGGCGCCTGCGCATCACGCACAGCGGCGAGATGATTGAATTCGGAGCCGGTGTAAGTTACCTGCTACGCGGTCGTAATTCCATTTACAGTCTCGACCGTGAGTTGCAGTTATTCGGCAACGAGTTCATGATCCATGCCCACCTGACGCGAAACTTCGCCGAGCACTGGAAACTC